>FWPU01011445.1_pt1 | contig 12431 bp, 11 predicted proteins | sample 2228361 | NCBI WGS metagenome assembly FWPU01 (sample SAMEA103939777, study PRJEB20133) | metagenome | reverse complement strand
GTGCTCATGACCGCACATCACGTATATACAGGGGACTTGTCTCAACCACTTTTTCACCCCTTTGCGACGTGCCCTCCGCTTCGCTAACGATTAGGGTTGTGTCTTGGCCATGGAGCCAAGGATCAGAAAAGTTTTTCAGGAAAACTTGTCGTTCTGGGACGGCACGGCTAGTCTTAAAGCGGTCGTAGGGATGGACTAACCAACTGACTGCGGCTGCAACAAAGGGTGTATCAGCGGCACTCTGACGCAGAGAGACACGCTGCTGCCCTGCCGAAGAGTGGTATATGAGGCGATGGAAGATTACTCCAACATGGCTGACGACCTGTCTGTGCGCGCTGAGTTTCGGGCACTCTGCTGAATCCGATCCGCTGCTGAACGGGCGACCGATATCCGAATGGATACAGCAGCTCCGGAGCACAAACCGCGGACTTCAGATTCGCGCGGCCAGAGTCCTTGGGGAAGCGGAACCGACCCTGCGATCCCACATTGTTCCGATGTTGATTCCGCTGTTGAAATCCGACCGCGAAAACGACCGTTTTGTGGCCGCGCAGGCGCTGGGGGAGTATGGTCCGGCGGCGCGGGCAGCAATAGGGGATTTACTTCCGCTTCTGCAAAGCGCCCAGTTTGAGCGCAATCGGGCGGCCGCGGCCAAAGCTTTTGGTCAGATTCTCAAAGATGCCGCACCGAGCGAGGAGGTCGATCGTGTGGCCGAGGCTCTGGCGGCCAAGTTCAACGAAGCCTATGACGCCTATTCGGATGTGCGGCGGGAAGCCGTGCGTGCCATCGGAATGATCGGTCCCGCGGCGAAACGAGTTATTCCGAAGCTCACGCAGGCTCTGACGGATTTCAAATTACATTCCAGAGAACATCGCCTGGTCCGTCAAGCGGCGGCCTGGACGTGTGGACGCATGGGACCTTTGGCGGCCGAACACATCGACCGGTTAATTTCCATGCTCCATGAGGAGGGCAGACATGTGCCGGAGGTTGCGGAAGCCATCGGGTTGATTGGACCCGTGCACGACAATGTCGTTCCGAACCTCATAGACGTTTATGAACGCAGTGGGTATCCGGACTCGTGGTTGCCGCTCAAAATCCATATCTTGGAGGCCTGGGTACGGTTTGGACCGAAAGCGGCGACCGCCGTTCCCATGGTGCAAAGGGTTCTCCGCGCCCACGCTCGGTCTCTGCCAGCATCCTTGCGCGTATCCATGATGCGTTTTTTTGCGGCTGTTGGTCCAGCCGCGCGCGCGGCCGAAGCGGAAATTCTCGCCCAGGTGCAATACCAACCGAATCGGCCGGACGACCCGGACGAAAAACGCCTGCGAGAAGAAGCCATCCGAGCCTATCGAGCCGTGGTCGGCCAGGACCATCCGGGTGCGGCAACGCCATGAGGAGAGGCTAAAGCGGAGGCGGCCGTTTTCGGCTGTTACGTGGAGGAGACTCAAGGACGAAATACCCTCCGCATATGATGCAGGACGGAGCGACACGGTGTTCGTTCCAGCCGCCAAGGCATACGGAGGATGGTCCAGTGGATCCCGACTTCCCTTCCGTTGGCTCTGTTGAACGCGTTGCGTCTTAGGCGCAGGATCATTTTGCCGGCCTATCGGGAATTCCCAACGAAGCGCGAAAGAAGGAAGGAAGGGACAACGTTGCACGAGGGAAAAGGCCCAGCGCACGTGCAAAAATCCCCCCATACTCCCACTCGCATCACATTTTGATCAGCGTTTGGGTAGTGAAGGGGCAGGGGGACGGCAGGGTGCGGAGTCCCATCCGACCACATTTTGTTGCAGGGGAAGGAACATCGTTCTCTCGGCTTCAGCATGGCCGGAAACAAAGGAGAAGGTCCGTCCTCATTCCATTGCGCGCATCCTGGAACGGATGATTTCTATTGATGGCGCATTTTCTGCGAAGCTTTTTCAAGCGTCATAGAACCAGACATGACACGGGTTAACGGAATTCAGGACGCGCGCGGACGAGAATAGGCCGTTTTGTCCGTCCCACGGCGGGGGCCATGACACCACGGGACGCGGTCTGGGGAGGATCGCGAACGGACAGGGGTGTTGCCCCCTCCGCGCCTTCCCTACTCACTCAAAGGCAAGTCTGCGACGCGATCGCCTTCACTCAATGGGATGCGGATCGGATGGACGGCCATGGCGCACCGGACTGCCATGGGCTACAGCACGGGATTTTTGGCGTTGTTCGCGTTCCGCCTGTGAACTATGATCATCTCCGTTATCGCCTATGAAAAATCGGTCGCTCGATGCCTCGCCTCGCGATCCTGCTCGCTCCGAGACTTTGACTATTCCTCGCCGTTGGTTGTATCGGTTCCTGCCTGATGCCCCTTGCCCCTTTTGTGGCACCACTCCGACTGCTGTGGAACTGGATGTGGACCTCAATCCACCGTTTCTGGATTTTTTTCTTGTGCGAGACCGTAGCGTCGTCGGGCTTCCCTGCTGTTCGCCGTGCGCCGTCCGATATCGCCGCCGTGAGGCACGCGACACAGGGCTTCCCGCCATTTTGGCGTATCCTGCTTCCCTCCTGCACCGCCTGTCGTATGCACGGCGGGTACGTCGATGGTTGACCCAGTACGCGCGACGAGAATCCGGCGGCCCCCTCACAAGCGGAAAGACCGGCACCCTGCGACGCAGCATGCAGCGCCGTGCCGCTGGTACGCTCCTTCAATCGCTCGGAGCGATTCTGGCGGGATGCGCGCTGAGCCGGTTCTGTGCCCATACAACAGCCGTGCCCTGGTGGATGGACATCGTGGCCTGCGCGGCGATCGCATGGGGGCAGGTGGGCATAGTTGTGGGAGGAGTCCGCTGGCTGAAATGGACGCTGGCTCTGTAGGAAAACCGGTGACGCCCCGTGGCGGAGGGGAAAGCCGGGTAGGATAAGGCACACATCGCGAATCGACCGATTCCGTCTCCCATCCCGGTAACTACGACGCCCTCGAGGAAGAAAACGTTTGCCCCTCAACCGCTCGCCCGTCCGACTGAGTGTGTTGTGGGGTTAAAGTTTGTCGCCTCCTGTCGGCGTAATAGGCCTCGTAATATCCTTCCGCTTTTGTCGGTATATGGAACGGTTTCCTGCACCTCGCGTGTCCGGGAATCAATGCCCCTCCTGGGGAACATCCTGGAAACGTGGCGGTTCAACGCGTGTTTTCCGGAACGACACGGTAACAGATGAAGGTATGCCTTGTGGTATTCCATATTGAGTCTCTGTATGCGTATCAGGCGAGGCAGGTCGGAGTGCGGTGACGTTGAGAACGACCGGGTGGCGCACGCAATCAGTCGGATGAAGAAGGCGTGTGGAGAATAAGATCGCTGGTCTCTTCTTCAACGGCTTCGCCCCGGGCCTTGTATTCCTTGAGCTTCCGTTGAAGCGTACGTCGGCTTATGCCGAGATCTCGGGCGGCAAGCGTCCGATTCTGGTCATGGCGTCGGAGAGCGTCCAGGATCAGACGGCGTTCGCTCTCCGCCAGGGAAAGAGGCGCCTCGTCCGTGGCGGCCGAGGCCTTCCGGGGCAGAGTTCCTTCGAGCCGGAGAACCTGACGGATGTGGGAAGGAATGTCGCGCGTTGTCAATTTGCTGCCCGAGGCCAGGACAACCATTTTTTCCACCGTGTTGCGCAGTTCCCGCACGTTACCGGGCCAGGAATAACTGGACAACAGGTTCACGGCATCCGGCGTGATACTCTCCACCTTCTGGCCGGTCTGTCCGGAAAACTCGCGTAGAAAGCGGCTAATCAGCAGAGGAATATCCTCCCGGCGTTCCCGAAGGGGAGGGAGATCAATGTTCACCACATCTAACCGAAAAAAAAGGTCCTCGCGGAATTTCCCTTCATTGACCCGCTGGCGAAGGTTGCGGTTGGTGGCGGCGATCAAGCGGATATCCACCTCAATGGTTTCTGAACCACCGCCGACCCGCTCAAAACGTCGTTCTTCCAGCACGCGAAGAAGCTTGACCTGTACGGACGGGTCGATTTCGGAAATTTCGTCGAGAAACAGTGTGCCGCCGTCGGCCAGTTCAAAGCGGCCGCGACGGCGTGCTGTGGCTCCGGTAAAGGCTCCTTTTTCGTGGCCAAACAGTTCGCTTTCCAGCAGCGTGGGCGCCAGAGCGGCACAATGGACCGCCACAAACGGCCCCTTGGATCGAGCGCTGAGATGGTGCAGGGCACGGGCAACCAGCTCCTTCCCTGTGCCGCTTTCTCCTTGAATGAGAACGGTGGCAGAGGTTGGCGCTGCTTGGCGGATAATATCGAAAACGCGCTGCATAGCAGGCGAGACACCAACAATGTTTTCCAACCCATAGCGTGTGTCCAGTTGTTCGCGCAGACGGCGGTTTTCTGATTCCACCTCGCGTGCACGGAGGGCCCGTTTCAGCAGGAGATCCAAGTGATCGAGGTTAACCGGCTTGGTCAGGAAGTCATGGGCGCCGCGCTTCATGGCCTCCACGGCCGTCTCCACGTTGCCGTAGGCGGTCAGCAGGATGACGAGCAAATCCGGCTGAACCGCCAAAGCACGCTGCAGGAGAGTCAGGCCGTCCATGCCGGGCATGCGTACATCCGCGAGCATCACGTCCACCTCCTGCTCGCTCAGCCGGTGCAGAGCGCGGTCGCCGTTCTCAGCCAAAAAAACGTCATACTCCGTCCGGAGCGCACGGTACAGACCATCCCGCGTACTGCGGTCGTCGTCCACCACAAGGAGAGTAGGGCGCGTGGTACCGGGTTTCATGGAGGGGCCTCCGCAGTGACGGGAATCTCCGACTCCGCACGAGGCCGGGGGAGAAGACGGATCCGGCGTTTGGCCCGAGGAATCCAAAGTGTCAGGCGTGTTCCCTCTCCCGGCTTCGTTTCTATCTCTATTTGACCGCCGTGATCCTGGATAATGCGTTGGACGATCATCAGCCCGAGCCCGGACCCGTGTGGTTTGGTGGAGTAGTACGGCTCGAAGACTCGACCGAGATCTTCCGGCCGAATGCCCCCCCCTGTGTCGCGAAAAGCAATGGTGACCGAGTCGTCTGTAGAGCGCAGGGTGATGTCCAACGACCCGCCGTCGGGCATGGCCTGTAGCGCATTCTTGAGCACGTTGAAAAAGGCCTGTTTCATCTGGCCCGGATCGGCCCGCACGCGGGGAATGGCTTCACGAATATCGAGTTGTACCTCGATTTTGCGGTTCTGAATCTCGTGTTTCATCAGTGCCAGGCTCTCCGCGAGAATTTTCTCGATGGAAATCGCGGCAAACTGCGGTTTCGACGGCCGAATAGCCCGCAGAAACTGCGTTAGAATCATATCTAGCCGAGCCACCTCGCCGCGAGCCACCCGAATCAGGTCGCCAAGGTCTTCCCGCGCGTTTTCAGGAAGGCGCGAGATCGCACGATCGAGAAGTTGCAGATGGATGTTTAAAGCATTAAGCGGATTTCCAATTTCATGGGCCACGCTGGCGGCCAAAAGTTTAACCGCGTTCAGGCGTTCGGATTCTGCCCAACGTTTCTCTTCCTCTCGCTCGCGGGTAATATCGCGGATAATGAAGAGCACACCTTTCTCCCCGGAGGTCCGCACGGGTTCTAAGGGTACCCCATAGAACGTCAGAACACGGCGTTGAGGACGGGTCACCTCCACCTGGCGCGTGATGAGTCGCGCCCATTCTTCCGTATCCCATGCCAACACACGCTCCCAATTCGTGTCCCACAGGTAGTGAGCAGCCGGACGCCCCTGCGCCGACTCAAACGTAAAACCAAGGAGCTGTTCGGCTGCTCGATTCGCATAGGTCAACCGTCCTTCCCCATCCACCACGACCACACCTTCCTGAATAGACTGGAAAATCGTTTCCAACAGGCCTCGTTCCTGGGCCAAACGGAGGAAATACGTTTGAAGACTTTTTGGGTCCAGAACGTCTAGCCGTTCAATCAATTTGTCTAGGAACCCTTTTTTCACAGGGACACCTTTGGAAATGAGTCATTCTGACACAGGCTAGCGCATCCAAGGCGTCTGGACAAGGCCAGACAAACATACGCGAAAAACCCCATCGTGAGCGGACTAAAGAAAAATTGCCTTTTGGACCTAGAAGACCAACGGCCGCTGTTGCCGTGCAGGCGTAGCCGGTCCCAGGCCGACACTCCTCAGTCGTGCAGAAATTTTTCATGCGGATCGGCGGGAGGCCATGGTGGACGATGTTGAGTGGTTGAAGCATGGCACGGGACACCTGAAGGCAAAGGGAAACGTTGCATGCGGTCTTTGTCGGGAAGGCCTCGGCACCAGCTCCTGGGAGCGGGGGGAGGCATGCCGGGCCGCCGAAACAGGCGGAAACAGTTATCGGCGTAACAAACGGCAAATTGGTTTTCTCGATATACTACTTTTCTTTTTGGGCGCCGTCATCATCTCGGGCTTCCAACATCACACCCATTTTCGCGCTAAGGATTCGAGCCGTGCTGTGTGCGGTGGCTCCTCTATTGACCAGGGGAAACACTCCGGCTATAGTGAAAGGCCACATCAACGGGGCCAGTCCGTGCTCCAAAGGAGAAGCAATGATTGTTTCCACACGTGAACTGTTTCAGCACGCCTACGGTCGATATGCTTTGGGGGCTTACAACATCAACAACGCGGAACAAGTGATGGGCCTCTTTCGCGGGAATCAGGAAAGCCAAGCGCCGTTTATCATTCAGATTTCTAAAGGGGCGCGGGACTATACGGATAAACGCTTGTTGGAGGCCATGATCCGAGCCGCCAACCAGATTTTCCCCGACGCCATCTTTGCCGTTCACCTTGACCATGGCAACGAAGCCACATGCATGGATTGCATCGAAAGCGGCTTTTATACCTCAGTAATGATCGATGCCAGCCACGAACCTTTCGAAAAAAATGTGGAAATCACTCGACGCGTCGTCGAGGCGGCTCATCGTCGGGGCGTGGTGGTCGAAGCAGAACTCGGGCAACTGGGTGGCGTGGAAGAGCATATTTCGGTGGAGGAAGGGCATGCCAAGCTGACCGATCCGCGTCAAGCCAAGGAGTTCGTCCAGCGCACAGGATGCGACAGCCTTGCCTGTGCGATCGGTACTAGCCATGGCGCCTACAAATTCACCGGATCGCAGAGCATCCATTTTGATGTCATTGAGAAGATTCGTGAGCTTCTCCCTGGCTTCCCCCTGGTTATGCACGGAGCCAGTTCGGTTCCACAGGAGGAGGTGCAACGGATCAATAATGCGGGAGGCCGCCTGAAAGGTGCCAAGGGAGTTCCCGAAGAACAGATCAGCAAGACGGCCCAACTTGGTGTGACCAAGGTCAATATTGACACGGACGGACGTCTCGTCTGGTGCCGGGTGCACCGAGAGAGTTTCCGGGACAATCCGGAAAACTTTGACCTTCGGAAGCCTGGAACCGTGTTCATGGCCGAATACGCGAAATATATCGCGCATAAGAACAAGGTTCTTGGAAGTGCCGGCCGACTTCCCGAAGTGCGACAACTTTTCCAGTGAACACCCGCGGTAGGGCTTTCGGCTCCTCCTCTGTCGACCGTGGGAAAAGCCTTAGCGGCTGGCCGGGCATATTGGAACGCGAACACCGACGGCCGTAACCGCGTCGGACGGTTAACGCCATGGGGTGCCGGTCATGCGCCTTTGTTCCCCATTGCGTTTTGCTTTGTCCTGTGCCGATTCCTCTCTGGGCTTTGACCGTCTTCGGGGGGGGAGACGACGCCAAAAGTAAGCTGTGGCATGCCTCCTGAGCGAATCGATGCGCGATGTCCGTTTGGAGAGGCCAACACAGCGGTTGGAACGGAGTGGTTGACCGCGTGAGATCGAAGGATTCCCTCGAACGTATCCGACGCGACATCATAGCGGCATATTCAGGAACCGAAGCCCATCGGTTGGTCGTACGGCTTCACCGTCATAACCGTTGGATTACCTACCCGGAATACGAAAAAAGTGTGGGGTTTTGTTACCACCGCATGCGGGAGATCGGTCTTGATGACGTCCAGCTGCTTCGGTTTCCGATTGATGGGCGGCGATGTTACGGAAATTGGAAAACACCGAAGTACTGGGACATCCGTCGGGCGTACCTCCAGGTTCGCCTGGGCCGGCAGTGGATCACGCTAGCCGACTATCAGAAGGTGCCGACTTCGATTTTTCCCTACTCGGCGCCGACCCGTGGAGAGATTCATACCCGACTGGTCTCCTGGGATGCCGCTGAGGTGCAGGGGAAACTGGTCTTCCGCGGGGACACGATGCCCCATCTTCTAGATGTTCAACGCCGCGGGGCGCTTGGTCTCGTGACCGATTTCTCCCCCAACTGGCCCAAGGTGCGAAGCGATGCGGATTTCCGCGAGGCACATCGGTGGGAGAACGCGTTCCTTTTCGAAGATGACACCGGGCTGGTCGGTTTTTCCCTCTCCCGCAATCAAGGAGTCCGCATGCGCCGGGAACTCGACGCCCGAGGCGTTCTGGAGTGCCGATTCCGAGTGGACGGCCGGATCGGCCGGGGCCATCTGATGTGCGTCACCGGTTGCCTACGCGGCGTACGCACACCCCACGAAGAGGTGGTCGCCGTCGCCCACTTGTATGAGGTAGGCGCGAACGATAATGCCAGTGGAGTGGCCGGGACGATCGAGGCTCTTCGTATTCTGCGTTCTCTTATTCGCCGGGGACGCCTGGAACCACCGCCGCGGACAATCCGGGCGATTTTCACCATGGAAATCGTGGGTTTCCTGGCTTATTTTCTCCGCGCTGCGCCCAAGAACGTGCGCTATGTCGCCGGTATCAATCCGGATATGATTGGAGAAGATCAGCGGCGGTGTCGTTCCGTGCTACACCTATACCCGACGCCGGATTCCATGGCTACGTTTGCGGACCCGCTGCTCCTGGAACTTCTCCGACGGTCTGCTCCCCCTTCGTTCCGCTATCAGATCAAGCCGTTTATCATCAACGACAACATGATTAGCGATCCGACCATCGGAATACCATGCCCGGCGTTGATCCATTTGCGCGACCGCTATTATCATTCCAACGAGGACACGCCTGACAAGGTTTCCCCAAAGACCTTGCAGATTGTGGGAGGAGCAATGGCGGCGTACCTTTATATCGCTGCTTCGCTCGACAAGCCCTTGGCCGACGAGCTTGCCAACTGCTGCCTACGCTATACAACCGAACAGTTCGAGCAGGCGGCTGGGGTGGGACAACTGACTCACAGGCAAGTACGCCATCTGCTCGATTGCGGAATGCGCCGGCTCGAATCCATTGAGCCCCTGACCGGTTCCTCGTTGAACGGCGCAAAGCGGAGACTTCTCAGGCTTGCCCGCCAGTTCCGTGCCGTCCCGGGCCCAAAGGAGGCTGTCCCGGCGTCAGTGGCGCGAGAAGCGGCCCGTTTTATTCCTGTTCGAACCGTGATCGGCCCTTTAACGTTCCAACACCTTCCGGTTGAACAACGTCTCGCTCAAAAATTCCAGCCGATGTGGAATCCGCAGCTGAATCTCCCCCTATTTTGGGCCGATGGCCGTCGCACAATCCGGGAGATCCATAAACGATCGTCCCAGGAAATGGACAATCCGCTGAGTCTCAGCGAACTACTCGAGTATTTCCGCACCCTCGAACGCGAAAGACTTGTCCGGTTGCAACCTGCCGTCGGCGTGCGACCCACTGCGGTTCGACGGCCTGACAGGCCGTAACAAAGCATCCGGCAGGTCACACACGGCACCCGAAACGTTGACACGGCTAACCGGCCTGTGCTAGGAAATGGTGTTGCTATGACGCAGCAATTGAAGGTGCGCTTGAAGCGGGCCCGGCGGAAACGGCGTCTGAAGCGGCTAAAGGAACGGGCTAAACTCTTTCGTCGGCGCGAACAAAAACAATCGGCGCCGGCTAATTCCGCTACGCCTTCCTCCGAACCCCTTAAAACCAGTTGAACCCCAACGACTGGACGGGATCGAGCGGCATCCGAAGCGAAAGACGATTTGACCAGGCGCGATGGCCGAGTGGATAGGCACGGGTCTGCAAAACCTGTTACACCGGTTCGATTCCGGTTCGCGCCTCCACCCTTTCGCGCGATGTGCTTTTGTCCAGCACGGCGAGCGGCGCGTATCGCAGACTCCCGTGGCAGAATCCCCGGTGTCAACCGGAGCGAGAACGCCGAACCCAGAACGCGCGATGGCTCTTATCCGGTCCGGGTAGAAAGGCTTGGATCCCATGACATGCGCCCGGTGGATGATGGTGATAGCAAGCGTGGGGCTGTGGCCCTCCCTGTCGTCGCGTGGCGACGAACTAGCCTCTACGTCAACAAGGGCAGCAGCCGAAGACAGGCGCACCGCTCGGGAACGCAATCGGGCGGAGGTCGAGCGCTTGTATCAAGACTATTTCCGCCGGTATGGGGCGAATACGAACTGGCTGGTGCGGCCTGGAATTATAGCCGATCGGGCAAGCCAACGGATCATCCTGTGGGCCGAAGCGACCGGGCTCACAGAGAAGGGAGATCCGCCAGAATTTTTCATTATCGCACAGAACAGCGGACACGACTACGAGGCGCTTACTATTTCTTTTGCCCAACCCAGCGACGTCCACCACGCACTATGCTTCCTGGGATTGCCCCCCGGACGTCGGGTTGACTTTGACAGGCTTCGGTTCTGGCCCAAGGGCGAACGAGTCCTTCTTTCCCTGAGTTACCGGGATGCCGAAGGCCGTACGATCGGCCCCTTCCGTATGGAGAAACTATTTCTTGACCGCAAAACGGGGAAACCCCTGGAAGTGACGGGCTTGGTCTTCACGGGATCAGATTGGGTCGAAGATCGGGCACAACCAGGAAAGAAGGTGTATGCCGCCGATGCCTTTGATCCCCATTCGATTGCGTCCAACTACAACGAACCTACCACGGTGCTCGACGTGCCGCGTCAGGCTCCCCAAAAAGAAGCCTACAACAACCTGACCGTCAATCCGGCCATTCGTCTCCCAGAAAAAGCGTTGGTTGAAATCACTCTGGAGCCGGAATACAAGGGCGGTCGGAGGCGCGTCGTGGATCTGACATTGTGCGCAGCCCCCAAAAGCGGCCTCACCGCGTCCGATCTCGCCCAGATCTCCCTGGAGCTTAAAGACGCCGAGGGAAAGGTGCTCAACCAAGCGCGTGATCTAAACGGAGTCCTGGCGGTCTTTACCGATCTTACGCGACGTGGGTATGACCCTTTCGTCACGTTGAAGCCTGACGGCCGCCTGACTGTGAAGGCCATGCGGGATTTGTGTGCGGTTCTCGTTTCCATTGATACGGAACGCGGTATCCGCATGGACCCCCCGCAGGGGGAAGATCTCTATTACCGGGCCTTTGTTCCCAATCCGGCTTACAAGGATCGAGCCGCTCGTTTTTCGCACCCGTGGGAACTTCGATTGCGCAAGAAAAACGAGATTGTTTCCGGCGTCCTCACGCAAATTACCCAGACATGGAAGGAAGATCAGGTTCAACCTGAATTGACGGCTACCCATTTTTCCGTCTCCACGTCTGCGGAACTTCGAAACATTCTCGATGAGAAGGGCCCTGGACTTGGCGTCATTTTGGTTTTTGCCGCACCGATTCTAACATACCACGACGTGTTGCAGTTTCTCGCGCCGATCCGAACCACGCACCCGCTCATTCACGTATTTGTTGAGGAGGAATGACGCTCCTCTTGAGGGCAAACCCCTTCAAGGTGCTTTCGTTAAGGCGGCTTTCGACCACGGGGGTCGCCACACACAACGCCCTCCGTTGCGCAACAAAAAGTGCTCGGGTGGCCGGCGGGAATGGTGTCTCCTAGTCTGGCCATGTCGCTCTCTCCATTTTTCGACAGGCCTTCTGTGTTCTCCCTCTTCCGGATCACGAGTAACATGCACGTGACGGCCGCTCCTCCAGAAAGACCATTTGTTGTTACGTCTTGAACGTAAGGAAGGTATAGACCGGTTGCGGGAAGGGCGGGTCAAAAAAATCGCGGGTGCCGCACTTTTTCCTCTCCTTGTAGCCTATAAGGGACCGGGCTTACAGTCTGCTGCCGGCCAACGAGTTGTGGAGACAGCGGATGATAACGCAGCGACCGTTCGAGGAACTGAACCTGTGGCAACGGATTTTCGCCTGGCTGCGTGCCACGCGCACAGGCAGGCGGAACACGGGGAGGGAGTTGCACGGGGCTACAAGCGGGAGCAGGGCCGACTAGCCCCGCAAAACTGGCAAGAGAACGTCGAGCGGATGCTCTCCTGTGAGGACATCAGGGAGGGGTACCACGAGTACCTCTGCTAGAACTGCGGAGCCACGAAAAAGTCGAGTTCACGTATAAGAGTCGGCTGTGTCTACCCTGAGTTTAAGGTAGTGGTGGATGATTGGCCGAATCAGGCCAAGCAGGTGGATCTACCCCCGAAAAGTGGGCCACGGGAGCTAAGCGATTTGTTGTAGACTTGTAGCATATTTTCTCTCGACGTCCACTGGCGAAAGAT
>FWPU01011442.1_pt1 | contig 12432 bp, 13 predicted proteins | sample 2228361 | NCBI WGS metagenome assembly FWPU01 (sample SAMEA103939777, study PRJEB20133) | metagenome | reverse complement strand
ACCGATACACCGGTCCCCACGGTGACACCGGTCCTCCCGACCGCCACCTCTACCCCGCGGCCCAGCGATACGCCGACGCCCACCGCTACCGAAATCCCGCCGGGCGAGGCCACCCAGACGGCGACACCGGCACCCACGCTGACACCAACCCAGGCGGCGACGGCCACTGCCCTTTCGACTGCGACTCCATCGCCGAGGGTCTCCCCCACCCGGGTCTCCGAAGGCGCGGGAACCGCCGCGCCCACGGAGACGGCCACACCATTGCCGTCTCCCACTGCAACCGCTACAGCCGCGCTGCCGCCTACGGGAACGGCCACGCCACGGTCGTCGCCCACCGTGACCGCCACGGCCACGCTGCCGCCCACCGCAACCGCCACAGCCACACCACCGCCCACGGAGACGGCCACGCCACCGGTTACCTGGCCGCCCCTCACGGTGACCGGCACGGTGACCGCCACCATCCTGCCCACCGGCACCGTCTCCACCTGGCACCTCACAGCCACCGTCTCGGTGACCGTCTCTCCTACGGTTGCCGGTGTCTTCACCGCCACCGTGGCGCCCCTGGGGTCTGCCGGACCTGAAGCCGCCATTGCCATCACCGGCACCGGGAGCCTGGCGGCCGCCGTTATCCCGCCTCCTGGAGATCCGGCCCCGATCCACGGTGGGCTGGCGGTCACGGTGGCCATCCCGTCGCTGCCTCCCCTGGCCTTCACCGGCGCCATCACCGCCACCGCAATCTCCACCCAAACCGCGTCCTTCGTAGCCGGGCTTGCCCCCAGCGCCACGCCCACGGCAACCCTTACCCTGGCCGGTACGGCCTCTGCCACGGCCAATGCGGCCAACACGGCCCGGCTCAACCTTACCCTGTCCCCTGTTGCCGAGTCCGTGCCCGAGGAGCCTCCGCCGTTCCTGGCGCTGCTGGCCGCGCCTGACTTGACCGTCCTGCTGACGGCCACCGTCTCGGTGGCCGCTGTCGACTCTACTTTTCTACTTCCTTCCTATTCCCAGGGCCACCCATGATTCTGCTGCAAGAACACCGCAGAGATGCAGAGCACGTTGAGTTTTCTTGACTCTCTCCGGGCTTCCTCTGCGCCCTTTGCGTCTCGGCGGTGATAAAACCCTCTTTGCAGAAGGGTCACCTGGGTCATCTGTGGAATCTGTGGCTTTTTGCAATAGATGTAGTCATTCATCCGGTTTGCAAGGGAAGACGATCATGAAAATCACCGCCATCGAAACCATCCCCGTCCAGATTCCCATCCACCCCGGGCGGGCCATCCGCAGCGGCCGGGGCTACCACACCGTTTCCCCCTTCCTCCTGGTCAAAATCCACACGGACGAGGGCATCACTGGCCTGGGGGAAGTCTCCTGCACCCCTGCCTGGAGCGGCGAGGACCAGTTCACCGCGGCCCGCATGATCGACCGATACCTGGCCCCCCTGCTGATGGGCCAGGATCCTACCCATGTGGAGCACCTCATGGCCCAGGTGGCCCGGGCCATCGCCAATAACCCGTTCACCAAATCAGCCCTGGAGATGGCCCTGTGGGACATCCTGGGCAAGGTGGCCGGCCTGCCCCTCTACCGCCTGCTGGGCGGCCCCGTGCGGGAGTTCGTACCCACCAAATTTTCCGTCTCCGGCCTGGAGCCGGCGCGCGCGGCGGAGATCGCGGCCTGGGCGGTGGCGCAGGGCTTTCGAACCATGAAGGTGAAAGTGGGGATCGATCCGGATGAGGACGTGGCCCGAGTGCGGGCCGTGCGGGAGGCGGTGGGACCGGACGTGCGCCTGGGGGTGGATGCCAACGGCGGCTGGTCTCCCCGGGTGGCCATCCAGACCATCGCCCGGCTCTACGAGTTCGACATCTATTTTGTGGAACAGCCGGTGCCCGACCTGGACGTGGCCTGGCTGGCCGATGTGCGGCGGCAGGTCCGGGTGCCGGTCATGGCGGACGAGAGCGTCTACAGCCTGCAGGATGCCATGGCCATTGTCCGGGCCGACGCGGCGGACGTGCTATCGGTCTATGTGGGCAAGGGGGGTGGCCTCCGCGCGGCCCGCAAGATCGCGGCCGTGGCCGAAGGCGCGGGCATCACCTGCACCATCGGCAGCAACCTGGAGCTGGGCGTGGCCAACGCGGCCATGATCCACCTGGGCATGGCCACCCCAGGCATCGGCGCGGAGGAGTTCCCCTGCGACATCCTGAGCCCGTTCTACTATGAGGAGGACGTGCTGGCCGAGCCCCTGCCCATCCAGGCCGGCCGGGCCTACCCGCCGGAAAAGCCGGGCCTGGGCGTGGAGCTGGACGAGGAAAAAGTGGCATACTTTCGGGTCAAATGAAGGAGCGGCTCCGATGATCGTGGATGTCCACACCCACACCCCTCAGTACCGGGACCCAGTGCCGCCGGAGCAGGTGGTAATGCAGCACGCCTGGCGGCCGGACCGTGCGGTTAAGGCGACCGTCTGCTGGGACGAATATCTGGCGGCCCAGGCGCCGGCGGAGAAGTCCATCGTCTTCCAGATCGCCTGGCATCCAGGCGAGTGGGAAGACCGGCTGAGCGGCCGGCCCGCCGGCGATAAAAGCTGGTACCAGCGGCCTGGCGGCCGAGGCAACCTCAACGATGCCACGGCCGCCTTTGTGCGCGCCCACCCGGATCGGCTCATCGGCTTCATGGCCCTGCACCCCCACGATGCCCACTGCCTAGACGAGCTGGAGCGCTGCCGGACGGAACTGGGCCTGCGGGGCATCAAGCTGGGGGCCAACTACCAGAACTTCGATCCCCTGGAGCCCCGCGCCCTGGCCATCTACGAGCGGGCCCAGCACTATGGGCTGCCCATCCTCTTCCACCAGGGCACCTCGCCGGTGCGCAATGCGCCCATTCGCTTCGCCCATCCCTTGCTCATGGACGAAATCGCTGCCCGCTACCCCGATTTGAAGATCATCATGGCCCACATGGGCCATCCCTGGCAGGTGGACACCTGCGTGGTCATCCGCAAGCACCCCAACGTGTACGCGGACATCTCGGCCACCTTCTATCGCCCCTTTTCCTTCTGGGAGCAGCTCATCAAGGCCACCGAGTGGAATGTGCTGGACAAGCTGCTCCTGGGCTCGGACTTTCCCGTGGCCACGGTGCAAGAGACCATCGACGGCCTGCGTCGGGTCAACCAGGTGGTGGAGGGCACCCACCTGCCCCGGGTGCCCGAAGAGGCCATCGAGGCCATCATCCACCGGGACGCGCTGGCGCTCCTGGGCCTGAGGTGAGGGTTTCCTGGCAATGGGCATCTGCCGGTCAGAAGGGCAGCCATTGCCATCGACGGCTGGAGCGTGGGGTCGCCGGGGTCGCCAGGCTGGTGGCACTGGTCACCCTGAGATAGCGGTGGAATCGTGACTGTGCCCGGTTGACGATCACGCCCAGCAGGCGGGCATTGGCCAGGCGCAGGCTGCTGATGGTCTGGCGGGCATCCTCCAGGCGGGTTTGCCCCACCCCCAACACCAGCACCACACCATCGGCCCGGTTGGCCAGGATGCTGGCATCGGCCAGCCCCAGGGCGGCTGGGCTGTCGCAGATGAGAATGTCCGCCATCTGGCCCAGACCGGCCAGAATCTCCCGCATGCGCTGGGAGCCCAGCAGCTCGGTCGGGTTCAGGGGCACCTGTCCGCTGGGGAGGATCAGCAGATTGGGGATCCGGGTCTCCAGCACCAGATGGTCGAGCGCCAACTCTGGAGAGCGCAGGGCTTCCGTCAGGCCCGCCGCATTGGGAACCCGGAACAGGCGATGTTGCATGGGCTGGCGCAGGTTGGCGTCAATAATCAGGGTGCGTAAACCGGCCTGGGCCATGGTGATGCCCAGGTTGGCCGCCATGAGGCTTTTCCCCTCGGCGTGTCCAGGGCTGGTGATCACGATGGTTTTCGCAGGCTGATCTGCCGTTTTGAATTCGATGTTGCTGCGGATGATCCGGTAGGCTTCAGCGAGCGGAGAACCCGGTCCCAGGGCGGGCAGGAGCCGGCCCTGCTCGGACTTGCCGTTAATTTTGCCGATATTGCCCAGGACCGGAGTGTCCAGGGCCTCCTGGATTTCGCCCGGCTCTTTCAGGGTCTCGTCCCGAAACTCCACGAAGAGGACCAGGCCCATGGCCAGCGCGACACTGATGGCCGCGGCCAACAGGGCGTTCAGCTTGGTGCGGGGGCGGATGGGGTTGAGGCTGGCCTGGGCCGGCTCGATGATGGTGAGGCTGTTGGCACGGCTGCGGTCCTTGAGGTAGATCACGATCTGGGTGGATTCTGCCTCCCAGCTATCAATGAGCTCCTCCAGCCGGTTAATCTCCCCCTGCAGATCCTGGATACGCTGAATGGCATTGGGGTCCCCGCCCAACTCAAAGGCCTGCAGCAGGGCGCTCTCCAGGCTCTGGAGTCGCGCCCGGCCATATTCGATCTTCTTCTGCAGATTGTCCAACCGCTGGTTGACAAAGCTGCGAGCCTCCGCGGTCTCCCGGCTCTGGGTGGCGTTGGCGCTGAGCAAGATCAGCTGGCGAGCCACTTCATCGGCGATGATCCGGGCCATCTCTGGGGACTCGGCCTCGGTGCGGATCTGGATCAGGTGGGTGCCTTCGACCAGCTCCGCATGGACCCGTTTTTTCAAACCGCGCCAGGTGTCCGGCAGATTCAGGGTGTCGATCACCCCCTGCAGGACCGGCTGCCGCACCGCCATGTCCGTGTAGGTCTGGGCCAGTACTTCGTTGGTGAGTAGATCATCGCGGCTGATTTGGGTCGCCTGAATCACCTGGCCTACCATCAGGGTGGTGGTGGCCTCATACACGGGTGCCTGGCTCTTGCTGGCCACGTAGCCAAGACCGGCCCCGCCCAGGGCCACCAGGAGCAACAGCCATAGCCAGCGCAGGATGATTTGGATGACCTTGCGTAGCTCCAGATAGTCGTTCATGGTTTCTGTCATGTTCTCCCTCATTCATGGTGGGCGACCGCGGAAGCCGGCAAGGGTCGCCGGCCGGCCTCCGCCAGCAGCTCTCGATAAAGCGATTCTACCTGTCTTACCATCCGCTGCACGGAAAAATAGCTGGAACGCTGGCGTCCTTCTGCCCCCATCTGCGCGCAGAGGACCGGGTCCTGAAGCAGCTGCAAAATACGCCCGGCCATCTCCGCCGGCTGACGAGGCGTTACCAAAAAGCCCGTCTCTTCGTTGACCACCACATCCCGAACCCCGTCCACGTCGTTGGCCACGATGGGTTTGCCGGCGCTCATGGCCTCCAGGAAGGCGATGGGCAACCCCTCCCACAGGGAACTCATGGCCACCACGGTCAACACCGGCAGAATGCAGGCCACGTCATCCCGCGTCCCCAGCAGAAAGACCCGCCCCTGCAACTGGAGCTCGTCGATCAGCCGTTCACAGGCCGGCCGCAACGAACCGTCCCCCACCACGACGAACTGGGTACGAGGCTCGGCTTGAAGCACCAGGGCTGCCGCTCGGATGAAGTCCAGCGGGTTCTTCTGTTGGTCCAGCCGCCCCACCATGCCCACCAGCCGGGCGTCCGGGTCCAGGCCCAGCTCCGCGCAGACCTCCTCCCGGTTCACCGGCTGTCGAAAGCGGGCCAGGTCGATGCCGTTGTAGATCAGGGTGAACTGCTCCTCGCGCCCGATGCCGTAGGCCAGGCCCTTCTGAATGTCTGGCCTGGAGACCACGATCAGCCGATGGGTGATCCGGGCAGAGAGGCGCTCCAGGGTCAGGTACAGCAGGCGGGAGGCCTGGGACATCCCCTCGTGCATACCCCAGCCGTGGACGTGGTGCACGATCGCCGGGACGCCAGCCATGAACGCCGCCCAGCGCCCCACGATGCCCGCCACGGAAGAATGGGTGTGGACGATATCATAGCGTCCCTGCCGCATGAGACGCCACAGCGCCCACACCGCCTGCAGGTTCATGGGGGGGTGAATGTGGTTGACCAGGGAAGGCAACACTCGTGGCTGGATTCCCCGCTGGTGAGCCAGGTGGGTGGCGTCGCTACGCCCCGGAGGGATGGGGCCGGTGACCAGCTCCACTTCAAAGTCTGGATGCTCCCGGAAATGGGCGGCCAATTCCAGGGCCACATTGGTGGCTCCACCGACAGCCAGGCCGGTAATGACCAGCAAAAGCCGGATTTTGCCAGGAGCCCGTTGAGCAGGTGGATTTGAGAACCGCATGTTACATGATCTCCCAGATGGCACTCTTGACCGCCAGCACCGTGCGCTCCAATGGCTGATCGGTTGAAATTGGACAGACGGCAACCCTGCCAAAGTCCAGATTGGCGGTGCGGGCATGGCGCCGGCGCACATATTCCTCCGGCTCCCGCTTACCCCGCCGGGCATTGCGGGCTACCGTCACCTCCAGCGGAGCGCTCAGATAGATCACCAGATCCGGCGGCGGGATCTCCCGATAGAGCCGGGCTTCCAGGCGGGCCAGCCAGCCGCGCAGGGAAGTGGCCTGGCCCGGCGGAAGACGATGGAGCAGTTGGGGACTGTCCGGCGCACCGGCCTGTAACGAAGGATAGCGATCAGACAGGACAATCGTCCCGTTGGCAGCCTGGCTGTAGGCCCTCGTCAGCAGCGCCCGGCGTTCATAGGCCAGCAGGACAGCCCGGAGCCCATAGAGCAGGGGGAAGCCGGTCGCGCCCCTGGGCGCTTCGGCCCTGGCGGCTTCCTCATGGGCCTCCACCCGGGTCGAGCGCTGGGCGGGCAGGAGCCGCCGCAGGGCAGGCACCAACAGGCCGGGCAGCGCGGTCAACAGGGTGGGCCTGGGTTTCCCGACGTGGATCCGCTCCACCGCGAAGTGCTCGCCCAGCCAGCCGGCCATCTCCCCCAACAGGGTGGACTTTCCGGTGGCCTCCGAGCCCACAAAGGCCACCACGACGCCGTCAGATTGGGGAATCATCCCCCGGCGGGAACGGCGCAGCCGGCGATAGGCCATGCGCGCAAATTTCTCCCCGCTGGTGAGCCAGGCCTGCAACACCGAGTGGCGGCCGTAGGGACGGAGCTGGCGCTGCAGCCGATGGGCCAGCCGGACCCGGGTGGCCAGGGGAGCGGGCGTGGCCAGGGCATCCACACAGGCCGCGAAGAGCTGGGGATCTACGGCAGGGAGATAACAGGCCACGAAGCGGAGGGCCTCCTCCCGGGCTCCCTCTTCCAACAGCCAGCGGGCTTCCTGGCGGACGGCAGGCCAATAGCGGGCCAGCAGGAACAGCTCCATGGGGGACGTATGCTTGAGCATTATGCGCAGGGTGAAAACCACCAGTTCCGCCCCCTTCACCGGCAGTCGGACCGGCCCCACCTGCCGGGTATGGGCCAGCAACATCTCTTCGATGGGAAAGTGGTAATTCTTGGTCAGGCTATCTCCGGTGATGGCCTGGTAGTAGGCGTGGACGTGCACAAGCACGCCGGTCTCCATGTCCAGGGCGAAGTAATGCTCCACGGCCGGGAAGGCCTCACCCAGGGTGGTGACAGCCGGCTTAAAACAGTGCTGGTTCAGGAGCGTCCGGAAGTGACCGGCATCTCGCCGATGGACCAACAGGTCGATGTCGGTCTGGCCCATCAGGGCTTCCTCCAGGGCCAGGTTGCTCTTCCAGTGGCAATAGCGGATTCCCTCCTGGTTGAGGGCTGTGATGAGCTGATACACCGTAGACAGCATGCTAATCTCCCCGGACAGATACCGGCCTGGCTGCTCCCCGTGGCATGGCGGGGGGAATCCTCTGGCCGGTTTGCAACTGCAAAATGGTGTTGGCAATTTGATGGGCAGTGGCTGCCAGCTCCTTCCCATCTCCTGCCCCGTTGAAGACCGTCAGGGTTCGCGGCCGCAGGCGCTCCGTCTGGGTGATCCGGTCGAAGACCTGGCTGGCCCGGCGTACACAGGCATGCACCTGGGCCCAATTTCGGCCGCGCATCTCCCGTCGCACGTCCCTGCGCCCCAGGGAGCGCCGCACCAGCAGGGCCGACGGCGCGGTGACATAGACCAGCAGGTCCGGAAGAGGCACCAGCTGGGCAAAACGGTCCAGGTCGGCCAGGCGGGGCGGCGGCCCGTGGAAGACAAACAGGAGGTGGGCCGCCAGAACGGTGCCCTCGTCGATCAGGACGACCTGCTCCGACAGAAAGCGTCTGGCCAGTTCATAGACCCCCAGTTTACGAACCATGCTCCGCCAGTAGTTGGCCAGGATGGGGGCCTGACGTGGTTCCCGGCGCGCCGCCTGGAAGAGAGTGCCGACCACGAAGCCCACAAAGGCACGCTGGCGCGGCAGGGTGCCCAGGAACGCCGGCAGCCCCAGCAGATCCTGGCTCAGGTTGATGAGCGTGGGATGGCTGAAACGGGGGAGGCCCAGCAACGCCGTCCCCAGATCGCTGGCGTTGAGCACCCGGGTGTGCCCGGCCAGAAGGCGCTGCACCTCGCGGATGAGGGTGGTCTTGCCGGCCCCGGTGCAGCCGATGAATTCGACCATCATGGAACGACCTCCAGGGGGGCCGTGGGAAGGTGGCCGCCCATAAGTTCCGCGTAGATCCGGCCGTATCCCTGATGCATGGCATCCAGGCTGAAGCGTTCCTCCACCAGCCGGCGACACGCCTGGCCGATCTCCGCCCGCTCCGAAGGGGACATGGCCCGGAAACGCTGGATGGCCCGGGCAAAGCCGTCCACGTCGTCCGGGTGCACCAGGGGAATGAACGACACGTCCTCTGCGATTTCCCGGTGGGGGGGGATGTCCGACAGCACCACCGGGCGGCTGCAGGCCATGGCTTCCAGCACGGAAATGGGCAGCCCTTCCCCCCGGGAGACCGACAGGAAGAGATCGGTGTGGGTCAGGTATTCAAAGACCTGTTCCCGGGGAATCAGTCCCGTGTAGTGAACCCGGCCGGCCAGCCCGGCCTCCCGGCTGGCCATGAGCAGGGCCTCCAGGAGGGGACCCGCGCCAATGTGGATCAGGTTGCTGCCGGCTGGGTCGCTCCGCTGGAAGGCCCGGAGCGCGGTGAAAGGGTTTTTGATGTCCACCAGGCGGCTGATGGCCGTCACCGTGAAGTCCGGGCTTGGGCGGGTCGCCTCCCTGGCTCGGGCCGCAATCCGGTCGACCCGGGCCAGGTCCACCCCGTTTTGGACCACCCGCAGGCGGGAACCGGCCAGCTTCCGGTATAGCCACGGGAAGCTTTGATAGCTGGCCTGACTGCAACAGACCACCCGGCGGAAGCAAGCAAAGGCCGGAAGAAACATGAGCCGGTTGCGGAGCTTGTAGTTGGGGTAGCTGTCGTGTACGGTCAACACGGTAGACGCTGCATAGCGGCGATGGGCAGTCAGGGTGCCCACCAAAAACAGAAGCGCCAGATGGGGAGAATGGACGTGGATCACGTCATACGGCCCGGCAGCCAGGGCGCCACGCAGCGCCCCAAAGAATCCAGCAAGGGTGCCATCCCCCTCGAAAACCGGGATGGCAGCAGGCGCGGCCACATCGGAGGGGAAAAATGTGCAGATGGCCAGGTCCCGCTTCCCCACCCAGGGCAGGCAGTGCTCGTTGTAGGGATTGCTGGTCTCTCGGATGGCCAGGATGACGTGCAGGATGTGCAGTTTATCTGGAGGTCTCATCACAGTGCTTGCTCCCGCGCAAAACTGGGCTGCCTCAACAACAGGTTCAGATACTGATCCACCACGGCTTCCTGGGTATAGGGCTGCCAGCTCTCCTGGGTGGGCCGTGAAATGGCGCCGGCCAGACCGAGCGCCATGGCCTGGGCCAGGCTGGCGACATCCCCCATGGGCACCAGCATGCCATGTCGTCCATCGGCCAGGATCTCCCGGGGGCCACTGGGGCAATCGGTGGCCACGACGGGTGGCCCGCAGTAGAGGGCCTCGATGAGGACCGTGGGCAATCCTTCCCAGCGGGAGGAGAGGACGTACAGGCCGGCCTGGCGCATGTAGGCATAGGGGTTGTCTACGAAGCCGGGCAGGGCCACATCATCCTGGAGGCCCAGCTGGCCCACCAGCGCCTCCAACAGGGGTCGATCTGGCCCCTCGCCCAGGATGATGAGCCGGGCCGGCCGGTGCTGGCGGACGTGGGCAAAGGCGTGCAACAGGGTCGGAAAATCCTTCTGGCGGGTCAGGCGTCCCACCGCCAGCACCACAGGGGGCTGGCCGGGCTCAAACCAGGGATGGTCCAGGGGTTCGTCCGCTTTCGCCTGCACCTGGGGAGTGATGACCGGGTTGTACAGGATCTGGATGCGTTCCTGGCCCAGTCCCGTCACCTGGCAGAGGTCGGCGGCCACGCCGTGGGAGTTGCCGATGACGAAATCGGCCCAGGGGTAGAAGCGCCGGGCCAGGTGGGGCACGATCCGGTGTCGGCGTCGGGCCGACTGGCGAGCCGAGCGGGAGAGGGTGTTCTGCTCGTTGATGGCCAGGCGGCAGTGGGCGCGGGCCAGGCGCCTCGCCCAGACGGCGACCACGTTGGCGTAGTCCAGCGCGGAGATCAGGGCCTGGTCTGGCGCAGGTAATGGACCAGCCTGGGCAGGCTGGCCAGTACCCGGGGCGCCTGTAGGTCCACCAGCCGCACCGGTGGCCGCACTTCCCGGAGATAGGGCCCCACGGCGCGGGCGAGCACCAGGTCCACGGCGTAGCCCTGGTCGGCCAGGCCATGGGCCAGGTTGACCAGGGCCCGCTCGGCACCGCCGCCCGCCAAGGAGGGGAGGAAGATGGCCAGTTGGGTGGGGTGAGGATGGGTCATAAGTTCCTAACCATTGAACCTTGAGCGGACTCTGTGTCACGCCAGCAAGTGAGGTCGAGCTGTAAACATCGTTCCAATTCGTCGAAATCTTCCTCAAACAGGTGGCTCAGCTGTTGCTTCAACTGCTCATCCAGCTGTGGCAGCGATCGCCCCTTCGCCAGAAGATTTGGAATGGGAGTGCGCATGACAAAGTCAACAACCGGTTCCAGATGCCATCTGCGGAACTGGCGCCCAGTCATAGCAATAAATCCATAAAGGGCTTGGAATACAGGCACACTACTTGCATTTTCGTCTTATCGACATCAACGACAGCCTCTTCGAATATCAAGGCCAGGATTTGAGTACGGTCAAAGTACTGCAGGTAGTGCTTGACATATCGGCTATAGAAACCCCTTTCCAGGGCACGGGGTCGGGCGGCCAGAAATTCCTGAAAAGAACCACGAAAGTTCCGTCTCTGGACGAAAAAACCGTATTGAGAGTAGGCTCGCGTTACTGGATGCCGCAACATCAGGATGAGCTTGCAGCGGGGAAGGGTAGCGTGGATACGTTGAGGGCATGCCGCGCACTCGAGATATTGAGGCGAAATCTCTCCAATCGCTCGATAGCGGACAGCTTTTTCTCCTGGCGGGAACAATGTCTCGTACCAGCCTAATCCCCTCTCATAGTACTGGTCAAAGAAGTTAATCTCATCGCGCAAGCCAGGGGTGTATACGTCCGGATGGCTCCTCAGCAAAGTATTCAGCCAGGTTGTACCAGCCCGCGGTGCGCCAATCCCCAGAAAGGTCGGTAATGTCATCGAGTGTACCCTGTTTCCCTTCCCACCTGTTCGCTATTTCGCCTTTTATCTGCTCCCCCTCTGTCCATGCCTTTATGTGCGTGATGGGCCATCTCATGTCTCCAACAACTCAAATCGATCTGGAGGCAGTGTTCCAGTTCATGGAACTCGTCTTGATATAGCCGGCTCAGACGTTGTCTGGATTCCCTGTCAAGTGGTGGAAGGGGCTTGCCCTTTGCCAATACCTGGGGAATGCCAATTCGTTTTCCTAAATCTACAATTGCGTGTAGCTGCCACTTTTTTAATCGCTGTGCCACCCTGGTAGTAAAACCATAGAGAGAGCGATATGTGGATATGGTGCTTGAATTGACCTTCTTGCTCCCGGCAGAAGGTGGAAATTTATCTACATCGATCTCCAAAAAATCTGCCAACGTTTGTCGTGCTAGTGGAATATTGACAACTACCTCTTCAAATATCAGTGCCAGCAATTGATTTCGATCAAAATAGCGTAAAAAGCGCTTAATATAGCGACTATAGAAGCCCCTTTCCAGCATCCTGGGCCGTGCAGCCAGGAAGTCCTCAAATGAACCTCTGAAGTTCCATCTTTGGACACAGAATCCGTAGTTGGAATACGCCCGATCCACTGGGTGCCGCAACATGATGATCAACTTGCTGTGGGGCAGTGCTGTAAAAATTCGTTCTGGAGCCTGATCACAATAATAGTACTGGGGTGAGATCTCACCGATAGCCTTATATCTACTGGCGTCCTCTGGAGGGCAGAAAAATGTCTCATACCAGGCAAGACCACGGTCATAGTCTCTATCGAAAAAACGAACTTCCTTACGATTGGACTTTTGACAAAATCAGACGCCAAAACCCGAGCGACGGCCAGCTCTACCAGAGGTACAGATTACGATGAAGACGAAGAGCCGGA
>FWPU01011439.1_pt1 | contig 12433 bp, 10 predicted proteins | sample 2228361 | NCBI WGS metagenome assembly FWPU01 (sample SAMEA103939777, study PRJEB20133) | metagenome | reverse complement strand
TTATGTCGTGATTCAACAGTTCATAAAATTGTAGCGGTTTGATTTATCAGACATAATCAAGAACATTTTCAAGGCTAAAGCCTTGAGTTACGAATTTTTGTCGCACCAACCTGCCAAAGAATAACTCTGTTTTTATCTTTTGTCATTACGAGCGACGAAGTCCCGAAGTAATCTCATTTGTTGGTGAACAAGATGGAATTGCCACGCCCCTGTGAAATACAATTTAACAATTTACCCGCCAGTAGTTTGAAAGTGGTCATTCTTTTTTTCGTCTCCATTTAGGAAGCACCGTGCCAAATCTTTGCATGTTGCATTGCGGTTGACACAGGAAAAAGAAATGCGGATGTGGGGTTATTTACATCCTACATTGAAACCAGTGAAACTTTTGTAATCCAAATCCACTGTCCGTGGCACCTCAATACTTGTAGCAGAGAAGTCATTTGTATAATGTAGCATTGAATGTTAAAATGAAAAAAAACCCTGGCAACCAATAAGGATGTTTTGGCACGGCAAACGCCTCTTAACATAGGACAAAAAATATATAAAATTGTCCTATGGACGATATAATAAAAACACTCTTGGCTGAATGGCAGAAAAAGGAATTGCCTTTTACAATTTCACGGCAGATTGATCTTTCAACCTATGCCGAACTAAAACCTCCCAAAATTGTGGTAGTAACAGGGTTCCGCCGTGTGGGTAAGACTTATCTCTTATTTAATTTAATAAAGAATCTACTCAATAACCGAACGCGGTCAGTTGCAGTATGCAAGAAAAGTTTATTTTATTGATAATGGTTTCATAAATTATTTATCAACGAAATTCTCCAATAATTTCGGAAGATTGTATGAAAATATCGTAGCCATAAACTTGAAAAGAAATTCATTACAAGAGGAGACCTATTACTGGAAATCAGGTAATGAAGAGGTGGATTTTCTCGCTTGACAGGTGGGAATCTATTTGTATAATCTATCTTAAGATGACTAAATTTGCAAACAGTGATAAGCTGTTTGTTTTTTCACTCAAAATAAAGGCGTCCGCATAAGTGCTGATAGCATGCCGAATAGGGAGTTATGAATAGCTCTGGGACTCTTAAAAAGACGAATGCAGCGAACTCGTAAACTCGCGGCTGATTTGCGTGGTTGGACAACATGGAATTAAGCAAAATAGGCGATCAATGATAGAAGATTTTCGTGGACTTACATCAGCCGCGGTGGCTGAGAGGCGCGCTCGTTTCGGTCCAAACGCACTGCCTGAGGTCCGTTACGGCATTTTGAAATTGATATTGCGTCAGTTCAAGGGCATCTTCAATCTGCTGCTGTTAGCCGCTGCCGTAGTGACCTTTGCCCTGGGAGAGCCTATCGACGGGTCCTTCATTCTCTTCTTCGTCTTTTTGGGCACCGCGCTTAATGTATATCAGGAGTACAAGGCCAACGCCGCGGTAGATAAACTCAAATCCTATCTGGTGCGTACCATCACTGTCAGGCGCGAGGGCCGGGATCAGGAAGTAGCTACCGAGGATATCGTTCCTGGTGATATCCTGAAGCTTGAAGCCGGAGACATTGTCCCGGCTGACGCCATGGTGCGACAGACCCGGGATCTCTTGGTGGACGAAACTACATTTACCGGCGAGAGCATTCCAGTGGCTAAGCTGGCTATAGAACCAGGCAAGGATATCAGTGAAGTGAGTCGTCTCCTGCAGGGTGTGATCGTTATTCGCGGCAATGCCCTGGCAGAGGTGATTGCCATTGGAAAGGAAACGCGCCTGGCCGCTATTGCAGCCACTGCTTCAGCGGTCCAGGAGCAAAGCGAACTGGTCAAAGGCATTGATCGGATCAGCACCTTTATCCTGCGCACGACCCTCTTCACCCTGTTGTTGGTGGTCCTGGCGAATATTCTTATTGAAGGCAAAAACGCGGACATTCCGCACCTGCTAATCTTCGCCATCGCGCTGGCGGTATCAGTGATCCCGGAGGCACTGCCGCTGGTCATGACCTTTTCCCTTTCCCGCGGCGCGCTGATGTTTGCGCGAAAAGGCGTTATCGTCAAGCGCCTTTCCTCGGTGCAGGATCTTGGTTCGGTAAACCTGCTCTGCACGGACAAGACGGGCACGATCACGGAGAATCGGCTTGTTCACATTAACACTCTAATGGACCCGAAATCGCGCTTTCACCCCCTTGTGTTGGCACGGCTGGCGGCCCATGACCTAAAGGAAAGAAATCCTGAACCCTTTGACCGCGCTACTGATGATGCCCTTACCCCTGAACAGCGGGCAGAGGTTGAGAGGTTTGAGCTGCTGGAAGAGGAGGCCTTTGACCCAAATCTGCGTAGCAACGGAGCCGTGGTGCGCGGATCAGATGGTCTGCACCTGCATATCCGGCGCGGCAGCCCAGAGTATTTCTTTGAACAGGGGGTAGTCACTCGGGAAAGGGTGGGACAATGGCTTGAGAATGAGGAGCGACAGGGCCACCGTGTGCTCGGGGTCAGCTACGATGATGGCAGTGGTGCCCGGTTCGCGGGTTTTGTATCGTTTGTGGACAAACTCAAGGAAACGACACTGGAGACGATCACAGAAGCGAAGAAACTCAATTTGACGATCACCATTATCACCGGCGACGCCCTGATCGTGGCTGAGGCAGTGGGTCGGGCGGTAGGACTGGTTACGAAATCGGATGAAGTGATGCTTGCAAGCGACTTTCTCTCCCTTACGCCACAGGAACAGCACCGGCGTATCGGTGCGATTCGCGTATTCGCCCGGACAACGCCAGAACAAAAACTGGCGCTGATTGAACTTCTTAAGGAAAGATATATTGTCGGATTTCTGGGCGAAGGGATCAACGACGCCCCGGCACTTAAGGCGGCCGATGTCTCTATGGTGGTGCAGTCGGCTGCTGATGTGGCACGGGAAGCCGCGGATATCATCCTGCTTAAAAAAGACCTGCGTGTGATTGTAGACGGCATCCGTTCTGGCCGGGAGACCCACGCCAATACAATGAAATACATCCGCGCGACTCTGGTTTCCAACTTTGGCAATTTTTACGCGGTGGCTGTGGGTTCGCTCTTTATTAATTTTCTGCCCATGCTGCCCAAGCAATTACTCTTGCTCAACCTGCTTTCAGACCTCCCTATGATGGCCATTGCCTTTGATCGCGTTTCGGTCAAGGAGGTGGCACAGCCCCAGCGTTATGATTTTCGTTCTCTCTACATCATCTTTATTACCTTAGGACTGGTCAGCACTGTTTTCGATTTCATTTACTTCGGACTCTTTTACCGCATTTCACCAGAGGTGCTGCAAACCAACTGGTACATTGCCAGCGTGATTACTGAACTGCTTCTGTTACTATCGATCCGTTCCATGCTGCCGGTGGAGAAAGCCGGTATGCCAGCACCGCTGATTGTTTGGCTTTCGGCGTTCGCCTTCTTCATAACACTTGCCCTGCCGATAATCCCACAGACTGCGGCGTTTTTCGAATTTGTGCGGCCCACACCAACCCATCTGGGTCTTATCGTATCATTGGCATTTCTCTATCTGATTGTTTCCGAAATCGTGAAACGGCCGTTGGCTAGATACTTGAAATTGAATATGGGGCCAGGTCTTAACCTTTAACCATTAGGGCACAGCCCTTAAAGATTGAATGTAGCCCGCATTATTCATACTATTTTTGGCTAAATTTGTTTGAATGACAGTACGGGAAATGGGATTACCACGCCCCCGTGAAATACAATTCAACAATTTACCTGCCACTACTTTGAAAATGGTATGCATCTTTTTTTCATCCCCATTCATAATTATTCCTTATTTCACAGGGGGCACACAATGACATTGAGTATGAATAGTGAGGGCTAAAAACTGTCTATAAGTTTAATTCCTATAGATTATCATACCAGTATTTTTTTCCAGTTTGCGAGTGTTTGCGATTCGGACTGGGAGCAACTGCCAAAATACGCGAAGAACGGGTTATATGATTTTTCAGCCCTTTATTGCTCCGGCAAGAATACCGCGTTCAAAATACCTCTGCAGTGCAAAGAATATTACTAGCGGCAAAATCATTGATATGAACGCAGCTGAAGTGAGAAGATGCCAGTTCTGTCCTAATGAACCCACCATATTGCTCACCTTTACCGTAAGTGGTGCAACCTGTTCATTGCCGCCGAGATAGACTAAGCCAATCAAAAGGTCATTCCAGACCCACAAAAACTGGAATATGGCAAGGGAGGCAATTGCGGGCCTGGATAGGGGCACAAGGATGCGATAAAATATGGTAAAAGAAGAGGCACCGTCAATGGCTGCCGCTTCAAAAAAATCTCTGGGTATAATTGCAAAGAAACTATAAAGCATATAGATTGCAAATGGCAGGCCGTAGCCAGTATGAGCAAGCCAGAGTCCCAAGAATGTGCCAGAAAGTCCTAATTGATTATAAATTCTCAGCACAGGAACCATGGTTATCTGTATTGGCACCAGTAAAAGGAAGATGATACTAATAAACAATATTTTTTTGAATGAAAATTCCATAGTGGCAAATGCATACGCAGCAAAAGCAGCGATAAGAATTGGTAAAATTGTGCTCGGAATAGCAATAATCATGCTGTTAAAAAATGCTCTTGCCAAACCATAATGCATTATTACTTCAATATAATTATTAACAGTAAATTGTCGGAGGTCAAAGACATTTTTGAAAATCATCCACCAGCCACTGCGCGTTAATTCATATGCAGGTCGTAATGAACTGACAAAAAGACCAATCGTTGGCATTAACCATATAATTGCGATGATGAATAATCCGGTATTGAAGATCATTCTTGTTGAAGAACTACTACGCATTTTCTAATTTGATTCTTCTTAGATTAAGCATCATAATGGGCAGGATTACAATCAGAAGGATTACGGCAAAGGCACTCGCCATTCCCAAATGACGATGCAGGAATAGTTGTTTATATATACCTGTAGCAATAACCTCTGTTCCATAATCGCCATTAGTCATCACATATACTATATCAAAGATTTTCAAGACATTTATGACCATTGTTGTTGTTACCGCAATTATTGTTGGCCAGAGTATCGGGAGAATAATATGTATAAATATCTGCCATTCATGTGCGCCATCAAGGCGTGCTGCCTCAATCAATTCAGCCGGAATATTTTTCAAAGCCGCAGAGAAAATCACCATGCAAAAGCCAGTCCATATCCATATTCCTACCATTATTAAAGAAAAATTGTTCAAGAATGGTTCAAAAAGAAAAGCCAGTGGTTTTAATTTCAAACTTACAATCAGGGCATTCAAAAAACCTATTTGGGCTGTTTCTGGTGGTCTGTATGTATACATAAATTTCCAGATTACACCCGCCCCAACAAAGGAAATCGCCATCGGCATTAGTATTATTGATTTCAAGATTCTCTCAAATCGAACATGTTCCAGCATAAAGGCAACCAATATTCCAACACTTCCAGTCATAAGAGTAAAAGTAATCAACCATAGTAGATTGTTTCTTAAGATTATGAGATTATTCTTTTCGGTGAAGATAGATAGAAAATTTTTAAAGCCGATGAACTGATTTCCATATCGGTCCATAAAACTTAAGTAGACGGTGTGGAGTGTGGGATACAGGAGATAAAAAATGAGCAAGCACAGGGCGGGTGCCAAATATAACCATGGTTCATAAGGCTTATGATGCAATTTACCTGGCATAGGATTCTTTTGCTACTTTCTCAATATATGAAAGAATCTCATCAAGGTCTTGACCAGAGACATAATCAAGCACCCCTTTACAAAATGCATTATTCACACTTGCGGGCATCAAGTCTGAACCATCAAACCTGAAGACCGATGCCTGCTTGAGTACCGCCGCTGCTCTTTTCCCCAGTTCATCCGGATAGTCATCAATAGCTATCTTTCGGTTTGGTGCGATTGCACCACCTTTTTTTACCCATATCTTCTGAGCATCAGCAGAAGCAAGATAACTCAGGAATGATCGAACCTGCTTTGAATCCTTGAATGCTACAAATAGATCAGCAGCGACAATCATTGGAGTATCTTTATCTTGTTCAATCACCGGGAAGGGAAAGAACGAGAAATCGACTAAAGGTTTTAACTCAGGGAATTGACTTTGAATAAACCTCTGAATAAAAGTTGCCTGACGATGCAGGTATGCGCCAGGTGGTCTTGTAAATAGTGGATAGACCGCATCGCCGAAATTTGTGGCACAGGTTCCTTTTATTCCACCGTAAAGATATTTTTCATTTCGGGCAATTTTACCAAATAGCTCCCAGGCATGCTTTATTACGGGATGGGTCCAGGGAATTTTGTGTTCAACCCATTGATCATAAATCTCAATGCCTCCAGTGCGGAGCAGGATATCTTCAATCCAGTCGGTTCCAGGCCAACCGCTGGCTGCGCCACTTTCCAATCCAATACTCCAGGCCTTTTTGCCGGCGCGGGCAATTTTTTCTGTAAGTTCAATCAATTCATCCCAGGAAGATGGAAATTCTGAAGTAAATCGGGAAAGTTCCTGCGGTGAGTGCCAGATGAGGCTTTTCAATGATGCCTTTACAAATATGCCGTATAATCTGTTTTCATAACTACCGAGTTCAATCCAGGATTCTCCATAATCTTCCCTTAATTTTTTTACATCAACAAACTCATCAATCGGTGCAATCTTGTGCTGACGGGCAAACTCCTTTAATACCCCAGGATTTGGGAGATTCGCTAAATCAGGCGGGTTGCCGGCCTCTAATCTGGTGAACAGGACTGCATTCATATCCCTGGTTGCCTCAATATTGATCTTTATGCCGGTTGATTCCTCAAATGGTTTTATCATTGCCTTGAAACTTTCCAGTTCCTCACCACCCCATACTACAAGAACATTTAAACTTTTTGCCTGCTTTTTACAGGCAAAGACGGATAACAATAGAAGAATTGACAAAAACACGCCTAATTTTTGTAGAGCAGACATTTGGACCTCCTCTTATTCCTTCATCAAGATACATTAGGGGGATACCCCCTGAAAATCCCGTTTTCCTTCAACCCTATTCTTTCTGTCGTTACCAAATTCATTTCGTATTTCCTTGATGTATCTTATGTGTTCTATTTAATATAATGAAAAATTTCATTATTAATTATTCTACGATATATTATACAAATGATCTCTTTGCTGTCAATGTGGGAATGCCGCGGAGGGCGGATTTGAAATGCAAGGGTTCAATAAATTTAATGTAGAATGCAGATGACCCATCATCCGCATTTCTTTTTCCTGTGTCAACTATAATGTAACAGGCAAAGATATGACCCCGATGGTCCCGGGATAACTAATGCAAACCATTGGCAATATAACCAAATCAACAATTCAAATTGAAACGGAAAACTTAATGCAGGGTGTCTATTTTGTACAAATTCTGTCGGAGAGGCAAGTAATCGGAAAAGCAAAACTGATCATTGCAGACTGATACGAAAGACAGCAGCACAGGGCATGACAGCGGATTTTGCGTCAGGCGGCGACGTGCAAACTTAGAGCTTTGTGCTTCGTATCAAGTGCAGTGCTGGTTAACCGTTTAGTGCTTCGAACCCCGCCCGAACGCAGAGCCCGAAACCGTCAGGCGAAAACAGAAAACCTTGTTATTAGAGTTCTTTTTTTATTTTTTCAATGTCTGATTTATCAGGAAGAAATGGAAAGTTTCTAATATCCTCGCCAGGCAGGGAATCAGAATAGGGCCGATTACAGGCAACCTCACCATTTCGGTTTGGACAGCCACTGGTCATAAATGGCTTTCCGGTCTCAATAATTTCATTGAGTAGTTGGGCAGCCATAGCGAATCTGCTGATTCTGTCTTTCTCATCAAACTCAATGTCATTAAAATTCAAAAAATTGTTGTTGATGAGATACCGAGCCAGTTGAATCCTGCGATACTGTCCAATGGGCGGTGGATTATGATTGGCAAGGAGTGAATCTGGTTCTGGAAAAAATGTAAAGAGATGTGTTTCAATCCCTTTGGTGTGCGCACTTTGAATGACCTGAACCATCTCTTTCTCAGTTTCACCCAGTCCGACAATCAAATGGACACCAACCATTCCCCTGCCAAAGACCTCAACTGATTCATCCATTATTTTCCAGTAGTGCTCCCATTTGTGCGGACCACCCACACCTTTGCCCCGCAATTGCTCAAAGATTTGTGGTTTAGCAGCATCCAGGGCAATACCAATCCTCTCGGCACCATTTCTTTGAAATTCAATGAGGTCGTTTTTCTCTATTACAGTCGGTGTCGTAAGGATGGAGATTGGAACATCGACACAATTATGAATCATTTCCACCAATTTTTTTGTATCATTGACTGCCCTCTTGTTTGTTATCATTGAGATACAGACCCTTTCTATTGCTGAAGACTTCTCTTTGATTCTTCTAAGCACATCATCAGTGTGATAGATATTCCACTCTACCCTGATAAAACTCTTATTTTGAAATTTTCCTGGTCTCTTTGACTGGAGACCACAATATGCACAATTTCCAGCACAGCCTGAGTCATAGGTCAAAAGAATATTTATACAGGGTGACTTTGCATTTCTATAAAAGAGTCCATTTTTAAAACCCAGAACCATTGCTGCCGCAAGACTGATTCTGATAAACTCAGGACTCTGTTTCTTCTCAAGCATAAATCCTCCTATTTCTTAAATTGAACAGCAGGTCTTTTTCCATTCAATTTCAAGACGATATTCTTTCGCTTTTGCTATAGCCTCTTCAGAAGGAAGGGCGATTCTGTTAATACCACATTCAACTGCCCAGAGGTCAATATTGTAATCTCCTCTTTTACGCGCGCAGCCCAGGCTCATAATGGTTCGGGGATGATTCAAGCGCGCCTGAGCCATAATTCTTGCAATCTCAGTTGGTGCTGGGGTTTCAATTGATTCCATTGCTGTGCCGGGCAAGGGCATAAGGCTGACAAACACGAGTGCGTGGATATCATACTGTTTAATTATTTCAAGAGCTTGATACTCACCCACTATCCTGCCATAATTCAGTCCAATAACAATATGCGGAATCACAGGAATTCCTACTTTGTTCAATATCTCAATGGTTCTAAAAATTTCTATCACATTGATATCAGCATGATAAATATTACTCAGGGTTTTGTCATCTCCAATGACATCAATAAGTGCCTGGTCAATACCTGCCTCTTTGAGCATTGAAGCTATAGATAAATCAAGGATACCACAATGGATGGAGATCTTCAAATCTGTTTTCTCTTTTATTTCTTTGATTGCGGGAACAAATTCTTTCCAGGGCAGGCAAAGGTGCTGGTCAAAACCACCTGTGAGAAGGCAGCCGATTGCATTTCTTTTTTTTAAGCCGTCACATGCCCTGATAAGTTCATCTGGAGAGTTTATATGAATCATTGATTTTAGAAGTTTTCCTCCGCAGTGTGGGCAATTTAACTTGCAGTATGCACCGGTCAGCGATATTGCTGGATAGTCGCCAAATTCACCATTGTAGCAGAACATTCCAGGAATATAGAATGTTATTCGCTTTCCAAAATAACGGTGAGAAATCTCTCTTGCCTTTGCTGTCAGGTTCAATAACTCATTCATAGTATTCAGGAAATACCACCCAGCATTTCTTCAAAATTTTATCAAGATTCTGCCAGTTTTCTTCCATAAATCTTCTCTTCTCCATAGCCCTTTTGAGTTCAATTAAGTATAATTTCTGCCATTCATTTTCATAAGAAGATAATTCTTTGAGACTATCTTTTTTCAAAGCCCGCTCAATTGCCTCTCCTGCCAGTTTGCCACACACAATTGCCTGGGCAATGCCCGCACCGGTAATTGGATGGGTTTGACCTCCTGCATCTCCAACAAGCAGGACATTTCCTTTTACTGTATTTAAAGGACCTCCAACAGGAATCAGCCCCCATGTTTTTGATAATGGTCCAGCAAAAACCTTTCCCTCGCTTACAAGTTTTTTAACAAACTTTGCAAGCAAGACCATCAATTTTTTACTACAGTTCTCACTCAATTTTATTCCTCCTCCGACATTAGCACTCAATTTCTTTGGAAAGAACCAGGCATAGCCGCCAACAAATTCTTTATTAAAATATACTTCGTTGTGCGTCATTCGTTTTGCCAGAGCCAGTTCATATCCCATGCCAAAGACATATTCGCTGTTCTTTTCGCCAATTGCCTTGCCTACAGTAGATACGGGTCCATCTGCCCCAACAATAATCCTGCATTCAATCTCAATATTTCTGTTCTGCCTAAATAGCAATGCTTTATTACTATTCATAGCTACAAACTTTGTCTCTATCCACAATTCAGCACCGGCTTTTACTGCCTCAATAACAAGACTTCGGTCAAAGAGTTGTCTATTCAGGATAATTCCCGGTGAGGCGGTTTCAAAACTGGTGCCATCAGGAAGATAGGTAATCAGGGAGTGCACCCTGCTGGCAATACAAGTTTTCTGGATTTCAACTTCCCTTGTCAGGGGTTCGGGTATAAACTCTGCACACTGGACAGGTTCGCCAATAATCCTTTTTTTGTCTATGATAAGGACCTTTAAACCACTCTTTGCCGCGGTCATTGCGGTTGAAGCCCCGGCTGGTCCAGCACCTACAACCAGGCAATCATAATACATTCAGCACCCTCTTTAATAAATCTAAATTCAATTCTGTCTGGTTTTCAAATTCTCCTTTGTAGGCAAAACTTGCCTTACCCAGGTCATAACAGGTCTGGCTGTTGATATCAAGGAGAATACCCGCAACACCACTCCTTTCAAAATCCTCCTGGTGTTTTATATAGAATTGCTCACAACAGCAACCAACATAAGATTTGATATGTGCCTTTCTAAATCTATTGAGTGTATCCATCAAATTCTCAAAGCTTGTAATTGTTATTGGCTCAAGATTATACTTGTGACTCAGGGCATATGCCTCGCCAACTGTGCATCTGTTACATTCTTGACACGCATTTTTGTAACGAAGACCGCACTCATTTGACTTTGCACAATAAGGAAGCAGGAGAAACTCTGGTCGTTCATCAAGAATCTTCTCAAATGTTCCATTTACGACAAAGAGATGGTTTATTAATAATGGTGGCAGGTTTAATTTGATAAGGTTGAGTTTTTCAAATAGCTGTTTAGCAATTTTCAAAAAATCATCTGCCGATATACCGGGTATCACTGGCTTATAACGGGAAAAAAAGGTGGTAATTTTTTTCTCAATTATTTCTTTGTCAAGCGGTGAGTCCTTCAAAATTGCCTCAAGGTCGTATATTGCCCGATTGGGATAGACGAAGAAATCACCAGTTATAGTTGTGCTCTGGATTCTTTTCCGCCTTAAATTTACTACAAAAAAGACCTTTACCTTTCCACCACTGAAGTGGTTGCTGAGCCAGATTACTGGCTGTTCAGAATCCGGAAAATTGATTCGTTCAATCCAGCGGTTTGATTTGAACTTGGTAATTTTCTCGTCCAAAAGCATCTTCTCTTCAGGCAGGAGTTCGGATTGAACCAATTTTACTGAGAAAATCTGTTCAAAGCTGCTTTTTATTGCAGATTTGATGCTGGTGATAGCTGGAAGATTTGCCATTTCCCATTTCAAACACGTGATCCTTTCTTTGAGCGATTCAATCTCATGCTTTTTCAACTTTTCAATTGGGATCCGCAGAGCCCTCAACATAGTATCAACATCAAAATCAATTAGAAGTGTGCCCTGGAACAAAAAGGCATTTTTCATTTCAGTGCCACCGGTTCCTGATATTTTTCTGCCATTGACTTCAATGTCATTGCGCGGTCTGAAACAGGCAGAGATACCGAATTTTTTAAGGGCATCAATCAATGGTATGGAAAGTTTTTCAAAAATCTTATCACCGGGAATTTGGAAGTCTAAGAAAACTTTATCAGAGATTATCTCCCAGCCGAGCTGGGTTTTGTCAAAATAAATCGTGCCACCACCAGTAATTCTGCGGTTTATCTCTATACCATTCTTCTTACAATAGTCAGTCCTGACTTCCTGATTTACACACTGATGATATCCAACAAGGACTGCAGGCGGTGAAAATTGGAGGAATCTGAATGTATCTGGACTTATTCCTTTAGCCCTTGTTTCTAATAAGACCTCATCAAGGGCAATATTCTCAGCTGCCCTCAAAACTCCTGTGTCAAGCAATCGCCATATTTGTGCCATTGGAAGGTATAATTATAACTAAAACTCGGGCTTTGTCAAATGAGGAAAACACTGTGAGCCCTCTCCATGTTTTCCTTCCCCATAATGGCATTGTCGTTTTTTGTATTTGCCTCATTATTGTAACTCAAGGCTTTATAGGTTGTGTCATAACCCCTTTTGTCATTGCGAGCACCCGAAGGGTGCGTGGCAATCTCACCCAACCGTCATTGCGAGCCCGCCACTCTTTATGGCGGGCGAAGCAATCCCATTTTTTTTTTAAACAGATAAGATTGC
>FWPU01011436.1_pt1 | contig 12434 bp, 6 predicted proteins | sample 2228361 | NCBI WGS metagenome assembly FWPU01 (sample SAMEA103939777, study PRJEB20133) | metagenome | reverse complement strand
GACCACCGACCGGAGAGCCGGATGCGGGAGACCCGCCTGTCCGGTTCGGAGGGAGGGGGCGCCGGGCAACCGGCGCTTCCTACCCCTATTCGAATCGTGCGGCTTTAAGGCGGCGGCGCGGTGGAGCCGTCCCGCTTGAGCGCTTCCTGCCGCAAGATTTCGACGCCCTGGAGGATCGGCGCCTCTTCGGGCGCCGGGTTGGGCGATTTGGGGACGAACTCCAGGGTGAGCTGGTCGCGGACCACCACGTCGGTTATCTCGCGCCACACGACGCAATTGGGCCCGCCTGCCTCGCGCACCACGTCCAGGTCTTTGAGGACGGTTTGGCCCTGGATTTTCACATCGAACACGCGCCGGCCGGGCTGGGAATTGTCGGGGTCCAGCAGGCCCAGGCGGACCCGGTACTTGCCGGCATTGTCTTCGGCTCCCACCAGAGGAATCGTGCATTGGTGGATGCCCCGGGCCGCGGAGGCGAACAGCCACGGCCGCGGGTCGCCTGTGAGGGGCGTGTAGGTCGAGTTCCGCTGGACGTAGCCGCCGCGCGGCCAGAAGGTCACGGTGATTGGCACGCCGAGGACCAGCGCGCCGCTGGGCCGGGGAAAACCCAGCCACAGGTTGCCCGTCTCGTCTTTGCGGTCGCCGGCGGCGCCGAAGTTGATCGCCAGGCGCTGGACGGGCATCAGCGGCCCCGGAGTGCTGTAGTAGGTAAAGGCCTTGTCTTTAGCCACGGGATGCAGGGCGATGCTACACATGTTGGGGAAGGCGCACATGCAGCCGGCGCTGGCCTCGGGCATGAGCAGCAGGCCGCCGGCGGGGATGAAGTTCACCCAGCATCCGGGCCGCTGGGCGCCGAAGTGGGCGGTTCCTGCGTCGCGGAGCAGGTCGTAGTAGCCCAGGCACCACGAGCGGAAGAACAAGGCATTGGCTGTGCCGATGGGCAATCCGCAGTGGTGTCCGGGCCGAGCGAACTGCCATGCGTCGGCCAGCCCGGTAACCGGGTTGGTTCGCTGGAGCTGCTGGCCGGTGCGCACGTCGAAGGCCCAGGGCTCGGTGTACAAGGTGTCGCCGACAAGCACGGGGCGCACCCGGTATCCGACGGCCTTGGACCACAGGAGCTGGCCGTCTTTGGCGTCCAGCACCACCACGCGGCGCGAGGCGAACTGGCCGGCAAAGAACTCCTTCCAATAGTGGCCATCCAGGTACACGCCGAAGATGACCACCCAGCGCCCGTCAGACATCAGGGCCAGGTTGTTGCCCCCGCACTGGGTGAGGTCCAGGGTGTTTTTCCAAACGGGCTGGCCGCTCTGGGCATCCAGGGCGATCACCGTGCGAAGTTCGGCAGGGGGTTTGGCGGGGCTCTTGGCCGGCGAGCCGGGCCCTTTGGCAGCGGCTTGTTCGTCGGGGGTGTCGATCAGGAAGACGCGTCCGCCGGCCACGGCAATCGTATTGTGGGGGATAGATTTGCCCGAGTACACCCAGCGGGGGCGTGTGGTGGCCGGGTCGATGGCGAAGACCGCCCGGCTGACGGTGGTCCGGGGCGAGCGTGTGCCGAACAGGAGTCCTTCGGCGCAGGCCACGATGCCCCAGCGGCGGCCGGCCGACTCGGGCCCCGGCAGCTCATAGGTGGCTAGGCGCTGGCCGGTGCGGGCGTCAAGGCGGAGGCATTGCGAGCCGACGGCGACGAACAGCGAGTTCTCGTCGGCGGCCAGGTTGCTGCCGTCGTGCGAGGCGTTTTCGCGGAGGGCGCCGGGAATGGGTTGCTCCCAGAGCTTCAAACCGTTGTACGCATCGAAGGCCATCACCACGTGCTCGCCCTGGACGAACAGCCGGCCGGCAACCGACAAAGGCCCAGCCGCTCGGGCGTGGCGGTTGACCATGGGGGCGGGTCCTGGTTCTCCGAACCACAGGATCCCCAGGGGGCAGCGCAGGGCCCGATCATTGCCGCAGCCGGTGTTGCCGGCATTGCCGTAAAGATGGGTCCATTGGCCAGCGCCGGGTACCGGTCCGCGGACCACGCGGGCCCAAAGGCCGTCCTGGGTGGTTACCTGGGCGTCCGAGAGATTCGCGTCGGCCAGCCAACAGCGCAAGCGGTCAGGGTCCAGCGGCTGCACGCCGGAGCGCTCGGGGGCATTGAACCGGGGCTGGCCCACAAGCAACACGCCCCCCAGGGGCTTGAGCATTCGGAGGGCCTCGCCGGCCGGCGGCAAGGGGCCCCCGACGGCGGCCGTCTCCGAAACAATCAAGTTGGCGAAGTAATCGGCATAAGGGACGCGATCCAACGGCCAGACATCGACCGACACCCGCGCGCCGTACAGGCCCGCCTGGTCGAGCCTTTCGGCCACTTGGGCCGCCTTGGCCGGGTCCGGGGTGACGCAGTAGATGGTCAACTCGGATTGGCGGGCCAAGTGGCGTGCCAACTCGCCCGTCTCGGTCCCCAGGACAAGGCAGAATCCGCGGCGCACGCCAGACTGCTGGAGGATGGCCGCCGCGGCTGGCTGCCACAGTTCGGCCGTCGGCCCAGGCGGCGGGTTTTCGGCCACCGGCTCGCAAATGGTGCCCGAGGGCGAGACCCCGGACGGACCGAAGCTGTAAACCAGCCCGCGATCGGTGCTGACCAGCAGTCTCCCGCCGGCCACGGCAAGCCCCTTGGCCGACCCTTCCACCTTGCCGCTCCAAACGCGTTGGCCGGTGGCTGCCTCGACCGCGACGACCTCCTCCGGGCCGCCGGCAAGCAGAGTGCGGCCGGCCAGGATCAGCGATTCGCAATGCGTGCTGGGCAGGCGCCACAGGGTCAGGGCTGCGGCCTCATGCTGGGCTTTTTTGAGTTCGGCTGACACGCTCTCCAGATCGCGCCGCTGTTGTTCGGTGCGGCGGGCGGCGGGAACCTCCAGGAGCTGCTGGTGCCGGCTGCGGAGCGATGCCAGACGGCGGCTGACGGCCGGGTATTTCACGCGATCCAAGGCCAACAACTCCGTGCCGGTGGCCAGGTAGGCGGCCTCGGCCGTGACCACGATTCTCCGGCCCGGATAGACCGCAAAACGATCGCGGGTTTCGCCCTGGTAGGCCACGAGTTCCTCGGTGCCCGTGTAAACATGTTCGCCGACCAGCAGGGCGTAGTTGCCTCCCACCGTCTTGCCGAAATAGGTTTGATACTTCAAGCGGCCGGTCTGGCGGTCGAACGCGGCTGGCGAGACGCGGCCCAGGGGCGCATAAAGCGTGGTCTTCGAGGCCAGCAGGTACCCTTGGGGCGAAATGCCACTGCGCGGGTCCTCGCCACAGGTGTCGTTGCGCCAGATTTCCCGGCCGGTCTTCGCATCCAGGGCGTACAACAGCACGCCTTCGGCCGGAAAGATGCCCGCCGCCAGGTAGGCCACGCCGCCGTCGACCAGCACACTGCTGCGCAGGGGCCAGAGCGAGATCATGCGGCCATGGCCCAGCACGCGGCGGTCTTCGGGCGCGGCATGGAACCGCCACCCAAGCCGGCCGGTGCGGGCCTCGAAGCAGTAGGCATATCCATCGTCGCAGCCCACGTACAGCCGGCCGTCGGCATAGGTGGGGGCCAGGCGGATGGGGCCCCCCAGGCGCTGCTTCCAGCGGATGGCTCCGGTCTGCCCGTCCAGGCAATACACCTTGTTTTCGGCAGAAGAGCCGAAGAACACCAGCCCGTCAGCCGCTGCCACTTGAAAGGCGTCGTCGAAATGGTTGCGGCGGAGTTCAAGAATCCCTTCGACCGGTTTGGCTTTGGGATCGCCCCAGGCCGGTTGCGGGGCGTACCGCGGCCGGAACACCCACGCCTCCTCAAGCGGAAACGCCAGTTGCTCGGCCGTTACGCCGCTGCGGGCCGGGTCGTGTTGATAGGTGGGCCAATCGTCAGCCACGGCCAGGCCCACCATCCACAGCCCCAGCAGGGCCGAAAGCCAAGAGAGCCGAACGGCCGATCTGTATCTCCAAAACGCAAAGTAGCCAGCGGGCGAGGGGTTGCCGCAGAGGGCACTGCAAATCATCGGTTCGATCCTCATCTTTCCAATCGGTGGGCTTCGCCAAGCTCGCCTCTAGCATGAAAGCCCCCCTGCCTGCGGTCAAGCCTGTCTTTGGCGGCGGAAGTCTTGGGCGTTGAAATGCTTCGCCGCACGCCGGCCCAGTGGCCCGCCGGGTTGCACCCTTGCAAGCCGGAACCCGCCGGTTGCGGCGTGCCTTGAAACGGACGAGGGTCGCCCCAGGGGTGCAAAACGCCTAATTCGGCAAACCCCGGGCGATTGGCAAAGCCAGATGCTGCCGGCGGCTTGCGGCCCGGGACGTGGCGATGCCCCGCCAGGGCCCGCCAACCTGTGGTCTTGCCACGTGCTATGGTTGTTTGCCAGGCGCCAAAGGCTGCCGCACAAGCGAGGTTTGCCGTACGAGTCCGCCACCTCCAGCCCCGTTGGGGAATGGGCGAGCATACGGGCTTTTCCGGTACCGGTTGTGAGGGACGAATCGGAAATGCGCTGGGCATACAGGCGACAGATCGTGCGAGGTTCCTGCAGCCAGCAAGGCAAAAGATGGATTCTTCTCAGTAGCGCCAGGCGCGTTGCGTCCTGGTGGTGCCACGACCATCCAAACCCGAGGGCATGTTGATGAACGCGGTGACCCATGCTGCCGGTTTCTCGCTGGAGCGGCCTTCGCTCGACGAGGTGGCTCGGCGGATTGACCAGATTTCGACCTTGCCCCACGTCGCGGTGCGCGTGATGGAGGTGGTCAGCAACCCGGACTCGGGGCCGGGAGACCTCAAGCGGGTCATGGAATGCGATGCGGCGCTGTGCGCCAAAGTGTTGCGGTGCGTCAACTCGGCGGCCTATGGGCTGCGGACCAAAGTCACGAATCTCCAGCAGGCGATCGCCTACCTGGGGATGAAGCAGGTCCGCAACCTGGCCATGGCAGCGCAAATCGCCGAGTTGTTCAAAAGCGACGAGGCGATCGGGCCGTACCGCCGAACCGCCTTGTGGCGGCACCTGGTCTCGGTGGGGGTGTGCGGCCGGTTGATTGCCATGCGCATCGGGTTCTCGGCTTTTGAGGACGTATTTTTGGCCGGTCTGTTGCACGATATCGGCATCATTCTGGAAGACCAGCACGTGCACCGGGACTTTGTGAGGGTGCTGGAGTCGCTGGACGGGTCGCGTCCGCTGATCCAGGTCGAGCAGGAGCATCTGGGGTTCGACCACACGAAGTTGGGGCACCGCCTGGCCGAGCAATGGCGCTTCCCCGAAGGGGCCAAGGCGGCCATCCGCTACCACCATGCGTCGGAGCTTTATCGGGGCGAGGCCCGCGTGATTCTCTTGTGCGTCGAGGTGGCCAATGCCATCTGCACGTTCAAAGGGATCCGCTCGGTGGGGCTCAAGGCGGCGCGGTTGGGGCGGGGCGTGCTGGAAGACCTTTCGCTTACCAAAGACGACCTGGTGGTCATCGCGCAGGACCTGGACCGCGAGCTGGCCGAAAACGCGACGTTACTGGATATCGGCAGCCATGGCAGTCAGCGAAACAGTGGCTGATCTATCCGACCTGCTGGCCGAGCCGGAGCTGCCGGCGGACCCGGCGGGCGTGTTGGCGGGCCTGGGCGGCTGGCTGGCGCCGCTGGGGTGCCAGGCGCTGGCGCTCTGCCGGCCCGACGGGCGCCTGCTGGCTACGGCGTGCCTGGCCCCGGGCTGGGGCCGCCAGGAATGGGCGACCTTGGCCGGCACCCTGGCCGACGCTTGTCGCAACGGGTTTGCCGAACCGGTTCCATTTCCCACTTTGCCGGGCCGGCCCGTGGGGGTGGCGGTCGCCGTGGATGGCCTGGGCGAGGCCGGTTTTCTGGCGATCGCGCTGGAGGTGCGGCCGGGGTGGCAGGAGCGGCTGGCAGCGGTCCGGCCGGCGTTGGGGGCCTGCGCGCAGGCCGCGTGGATCGCGGTCCAGGCCAAGACCGAGGCCATGGAGGCCCAAACCCGCTTGCGCCACCTGCAAAGCGAGCATGCCACGCTCCGCAGCAGCCACCGCCAGGCCACCAACGGGGTCCTCCAGGAGCGCGAAGAGCGGATCCGCCAGCAGTTGGCGTACCACGCGCGCATGGACGCCGTGCTGCGGACCGCGGCCGACGGAATCATCGTGGCCGACGACCACGGCCGCATCGAAACCTTCAACGGGGCGGCGGAGCGGATTTTCGGGTATTCGGCCTTCCAGGCCAAAGGCAAATTGCTCGGCGACCTGCTGCCGTTTTTGCACGACGAAGGGGAGGGGGGCCGGTTGCTGCCCGGTCTGGAGGCGGGCGATTGCCAGCAACACGCCCTGCGCCGCGAAGTGCTGGCGGTCCGCAAGGACGGCAGCACCTGCCCGCTGGAAGTGGCCATCAGCACCACCTGCGTGGACCAGAGCCGGATTTTCACAGTCCTGGCCCGCGACATCTCCGAGCGCAAGCGGGCCGAAGAGGAACTCCGCCGCCTGCACTTGCAAAACGATTTGATCCTGAACTCGGCAGGCGAGGGGATCTTTGGCGTCGACCCGCAGGGGCGGTTCATCTTTATCAACCCGGCCGGGGCCAAGATGCTGGGGTACGAGCCGCGGGAGCTGATAGGCCAGCCATGCCGCCAGGTGCTGGGTTCCGCCGGCGGGGCCGCGGGGACCGACCCGGCAGCGGTGATCGAGAGAACTCTGGCCGACGGCCGGCCGCGGAGCCTGGAGACCGCCGTCCTGCCGCGGCGCGACGATGGGACCTTCCCGGCCCGCTACACCTGCATGCCCATTGGCGACCGCGAGCGGATCAGCGGAGCGGTGGTCACTTTTGCCGACATCACCGAGCAGAAGCGGCTGGAGCAGCAACTGGCGCAGGCGCAAAAGCTGGAATCCATCGGGCAGTTGGCGGCGGGCATCGCCCACGAGATCAATACGCCCACCCAGTACATCGGCGACAACATCCGCTTCTTGCGCGACGCGATGGCCGACCTGAACCCCCTGTTGCAGAGCTGCCTGCGCTTGGCCGAGGTCCGCGACGATCCCCAGGCTCTCGGGGAGGTGGCCGAGGCCATCGCCGCCGCCGCCGAGTCGGCCGATCTCGAATACCTGTTGGACGAAATCCCCAAGGCCCTCGGCCAGTCGCTGGAAGGGGTGGAGCGCGTCACCAAGATCGTCCGCTCGATGAAGGAGTTCTCGCACCCCGGCAGCGACGAAAAGCAGGCCGTGGACCTCAACCGCGCCCTGGAAAGCACGCTGACCGTCTCGCGTAACGAATGGAAATACGTGGCGGACGTGGTGACCCAGTTCGACCCCGACCTGCCCCCGGTCACCTGCCTGCCGGCCGATCTGAATCAGGTGTTCTTGAACCTGATCGTCAATGCGGCCCACGCGATCGAGGCCAAGGCGGGCGGGCGCGAGGGGCCCAAGGGGACGATCACCGTTTCCACCCGCCGCGACGGGCCTTGGGCCGAAATCGTGGTCCGCGACACCGGCACGGGCATCCCCCAGGCCATCCGCGGCAAAATCTTCGATCCGTTTTTCACGACCAAGAAGGTCGGCCGCGGCACCGGGCAGGGGTTGGCCATCGCCCGGGCCATCGTCGTGGAACGCCACGGCGGAACCATCTCCTTCCAGACCGAGGAGGGGGTGGGCACGACGTTTATCGTCCGCATCCCCATCGAGTCCCAGCCGCCTCCCGCCCCCGACACCGGATAACCGTCATCCAGACCCTGTCCTTTCGTCCCGGAGACCTGTCTGCCGACACCTGATACCTGACACCGGACGCCTGTCACCTGACTCCCGACACCGGATCACTCTCCTCCAGTTGCTGCCATGACGCCACGAATCCTTTTCGTCGATGATGAACGCCAGGTGCTGGACGGGCTCCGCCGCTTGTTGGAGCCGTACCGCAGGCAATGGGACTTGCGTTTTGCCAGTGTGCCGGAGGTCGCCTGGGAAGAGCTGCACAATGCGCCGGTCGATGTGGCGGTGCTCGACGTGTGCATGCCCGGCACGTCCGGACTGGAGCTGCTCCAGCGCATGCAGGATCACCCCGCAACGCGCGGCGTAGCGGTGATCATGCTCACCGGGCTGGAGGACCGGACGCTCAAGCGCCAGGCCTTGGAGCTGGGGGCAGCCGACCTGTTGAACAAGCCGGTCCAGCGCGAAGACCTGGTGGCGCGCCTGCAAAGCGTGCTGCGCTTCAAGGCCGCCCAGGATGCCCTGCGTCGGGCGAATGCCGAGCTGGAAGAAAAGGTCCAAAAGCGGACGCGGCAACTGGCCCAGTCGCGCCTGGACATCATCTGGCGCCTCGGCTCGCTGGCCGAGTACCGCCACGCCGAGACCGGCCAGCACGTCGTGCGCGTGGGGTATTACAGCCGGCTGATTGCCGAGGCCATGGGCCTGGACGTGGAGTTCCAGGAGATGCTGTTTTTGGCTGCGCCGCTGCACGACATCGGGAAGATCGCCATCCCCGATCGCATCCTGCTGAAGCGGGGCCCGCTGTCGGCAGCCGAGACGGCGATCATGCGGCGCCACTGCGAGATCGGGGAGCGGATCCTGCGTGGCCGGGCCCCGTTCGGCCCCTGGCGTCCCCGGGCCGCCGGTCCGCTGGCCCCGATCGTCGCCGAGTGCAACCCCCTTCTGGACAAGGCCGCCACGATCGCCCTGGCCCATCACGAACGCTGGGATGGAACCGGCTATCCGCAAGGGCTCGCCGGCAACCAAATCCCCCTGGAGGCGCGGATCGTGGCCATCGCCGACGTGTTCGATGCGCTGACCTCCGAACGCCCCTATCGCGCCGCACTGGGGCGCGAGGATGCCCTGCGGATCATCGGGGAACAAAAGGGCGGCCAGTTCGATCCCGAGGTCCACGCCGCTTTCTTCCGCGCTTTGGAAGACCTCCAGCAGGTCCGCCAGCAGTGGCTGGACCAGTTTGGCGGCCGGTGGTCGGAGGAACCCAGCGATGAGCCGGATTTTGTTTGTGGATGACGAACCCAAAGTGCTCGAAGGGCTGCGGCGCATGCTCCGCAGCATGAGGCACCAGTGGGAGATGGAGTTTTGCCCCGGCGGAGCCGAGGCCCTCCAATGTCTGGCCCAGCGCCCGTTCGACGTGGTGGTGACCGACATGCGCATGCCCGGCATGGACGGGGCGGAATTGCTGGAAGAAGTGCTGGTGCGTCACCCGGCCACGGCGCGCGTGGTCCTTTCCGGGCAGTGCGACCGGGATACGGTGCTGAAGACGGTGGGGCCGGCCCACCAGTTCCTTACCAAGCCCTGCGATTCGGAGACCGTCAAGCGGACGTTAGAGCGGATCGCGGGGTTAGGGGCCCGGCTGCCGGACCACTGGCACCGGCAGATGGTCTCCCGCCTCCGATCGCTGCCCACGCCGGAGCCGGTGTACCGCCGGCTGCGGGCCGAACTGGAGGCCGACCGCCCCAACGCCGAGCTGGTGGCCAGGCTGTTGTCGGGCGATGCGGGGTCGGCGGCGAAGGTGCTCCAGTTGGTCTCGTCCAGCTTTTTCGGGACGCCGCAGCGTGTGGGGGACGTGGGGCGGGCGGCGGGCCTGTTGGGGCTGGAAACGCTCAAGGCCGTGGCCCGCTGCCCCGGCGTTCTCCGCCCGTTCGGCGAGCAGCAGACCGCCGCCGCCATCGAGCATTTGGCGAGCCACGCGGCCCGGGTGCAGGCCGCGGCTCGCCGCATCGCCGAGACCGAAGCCCTCGACTCGCTGACCGTCGGCCAGATCGGCCTGGCAGGCCTCCTGCACGACATGGGCCTGTGGGTCCTGGCCGACGCCCAGCCCGACCGCTTCGCCCGGCTGCTGGCCGCCGCCCGAACCGAACGGATCAGCCCCTGGCAGGCCGAAATCCGCGAAGGCCTGGCCACGCACGCTGATCTGGGCGGCTACCTGCTGGGGCTGTGGGGCCTGTCCGATGGGATCGTCGAAGCGGCCGCTTTCCACCACACGCCCAGCCAATCGACTCGCCTGGCCGACGACGCCCTGGTCATCGTCCACGTGGCCGACGCCGTGGTCGAAGCGGTCGAAACAGGCCGGGATCCCGCCCAGGCCGAGATCGACCGCGCGTTTCTTGCGCGGCGTGGCCGGCTGGATCGCCTGGCCGACTGGTGCCAAGCGGCTTTCGGTGCCACCTGTACGGAGGCAGCCGCCTGAGAGCTGTTGCGACCTTTCCGCCGTGGGACCTTTCGCCTGGGAGGACCGACCATGACCGAGCGCGTGCTGTGCGTGGACGACGACCCGAACATCCTCCAGGGCTATCAGCGTGCCCTGCGCAAGCAGTTCGCCCTGGATGTGGCCCAAGGGGGTGAAGAGGGGCTGGAGGCCATCGCGCGGCGCGGCCCCTATGCCGTGGTCGTGGCCGACATGCGCATGCCCGGCATCAACGGCGTCGAGTTCCTCGCCCAGGTCAAGCAACTGGCCCCCGACACCGTGCGGATGATGCTCACGGGCAATGCGGACCAGCAGACGGCCCTGGATGCGGTCAACGAGGGACAAATCTTCCGCTTCCTCACCAAGCCCTGTCCCCCCGAGACCTTCGCAAAAGCCCTGGAGGCGGGACTTGCCCAGTACCGCCTGGTGACCGCCGAACGCGAACTGCTTTCCAAGACCCTGACCGGGGCCATCAAACTCTTGACCGACGTGCTGGGGCTGGTCAATCCGCTGGCATTCGGCCGGGCCTCGCGCTTGCGGAACCTGGCCAAGCAGATTGGCCAGGTCCTGGGAGTGCAACAACCGTGGCTGATCGAGATGGCGGCCTTGCTTTCGCAGATCGGGTGCATCAGCGTCCCCGAAGAGATCCTCCGCAAGGTGTTCCAACGGGAGCCGCTGACCGAGGCCGAAGGACGCATCTACAACAGCCACCCCGAGCAGGGGCACGGGATGCTGGTCAACATCCCCCGCCTGGAGACCATCGCCGAGATCGTGGCCTACCAGGAAAAGCTGTACAACGGGGGAGGTGTGCCTTTGGACCACCGCCGCGGCCAGGACATCCCGCTGGGCTCCCGAATCCTCAAGGTGGCCCTGGACTGGGACCTGTTGTGCCAGAGCGGGTGCAGCCAGGAGCACGCCATGGCCGAGATGCACAGCCGGCCCGGCTGGTACGACCCCGACGTGCTAGCCGCCCTGCGCCGTGTAACCGGCGTGGCCCAGACCCATGTGATCTGCAAAGTGCGGTTCAGCGACCTCCGCGACGGGCTGGTGCTGGCCGCCGATGTCCGCTCCCTGGCCGGGACCCTCCTCTGCGCCAAAGGGCAGGAGGTCACGCCTTCGCTGCGGGCCAGGCTGCGGAACTACCTGGTCAATGTGGGGATCAGCTCGGCCATCGAGGTCTTCGTGCCCGTGGACCAGTTGCATCTGTTCCACGACCATCAGGTGCTCGGTCCGGGAGAGAAACTTCGCATGTGAACTTCATCGCCGGCCGCGGCGGGGAGGCGCCAGCGGCCGGGACTTCCGGAGTCCTGTCCATGAAACCCAAAGTTCTCGTGGTCGACGATTCGCCGGCCGTTGCGGCCCTCTTGGTGCGCCTGTTGGAGAACCAGGGGTGCGAGGTGGCCGCGGCCGGCAATGGCCGGCAAGGCCTTGCGCTGGCCGAGTCCTTCCGCCCCGATGTGGCCTTGCTGGATGTGATGATGCCCGAAATGGACGGCATCGAGCTTTGCCGCCGGCTGAAGGCCGACGCGCGCCACGAGGGGCTCTATGTGATCCTGGTCACCGCGATGAGCGAGAACGAGGATATCATCCGCGGCCTGGACGCCGGGGCCGACGATTACATCGCCAAGCCGTTCTGCAAAGAGGTGCTGGCGGCCAGGCTCCGCAGCGGGCTGCGGATCAAAGCCCATGGGGACGCTTTGGCGCAGGCCAATTGCCGGCTGCGGGAAGAGATCGCCGAGCGCCGCCGGGCCGAAGCCGAGGCCCACAGCCTCCGCCGCCGCATCGAGTTCGTGCTGGAAGCCAGCCGCACCGGCTTGGATGTCATCGACGCCCATTTGAACATTTGCTACGTGGACCCGGCCCGCCAAAAGCGCTACGGCGACCCGGCCGGCCGCAAATGCTACGAATACTTTTGCGGCCGCGGCGCCCACTGCGCCGATTGCGGGGTGCTGGAGGCGCTCCGTACCGGCCGCCAGGTGGTGAGGGAACGGGTGTTCCCCGGCGAGCCGGACCGGCCGGTCGAAGTGACCAGCTTCCCGTTTGAAGAAGAAGACGGCCGCGTTTTCGTAGCCCAAGTGAGCGTGGACCTCTCGCAGCGGAAGATGCTGCAAGCGCAAACCCTGCGGGCCCAGCGGCTGGAGGCGCTGGCCCGCCTGGCAGCCGGCCTGGCCCACGAAATCAATACCCCCAACCAGTACGTGGCCGATAACTTGCGGTTCCTCCAGTCGGTCTGCCACGAGATGGGTGCGGCGTTGGACGCCTTGCGGCGCCTGGCCCATGCCCCGGAGGTCCAGGCCGCCCGGCC
>FWPU01011449.1_pt1 | contig 12437 bp, 9 predicted proteins | sample 2228361 | NCBI WGS metagenome assembly FWPU01 (sample SAMEA103939777, study PRJEB20133) | metagenome | reverse complement strand
CTTGATCTTGGCTCGATTGCTCAATTGTAAAGGTGCTGTCTCAACTCAACACTCGTTGAGGCACTTGCTCATTGTCAAAAGTCGAATTACCACAAAACTGTTAAAAATCTGCTTCCAGAATGGAATGCGCTCGAAAACTTGCTGATAGTTGCTAAAGTCTGGATGGATGGGAATCCATTGGGGAGGGACACTGAACGATTCAGCCGGTGTGCGTAACGATGTAGCAACCACCCAGGCGAATGGCGCCAGAACCACAACACTGAACAGGAGCAACAGGATCAGTCCGATCCAGTAACCCAGGCGGTAGCGCAAGAATGCCTGCCCTCCTGTCGTCCGAGCCCTATTGTGCAGATAGGGTGTCGAGGTCTGCATTGGGGTACTCCTCAAGTATCTACGCTTCTTGCCGGCCCAGCAGGCTTTATTGATAGAAGACCCAGCGCCGGCTCAGCCAGAATTGAGCCATGGTCACCAGCATAATCACGATAAAGAGGATGACCGTGATCGCGGACCCGTAGCCAAATTCCAGGTTCTTGAAGGCCGCTTCATACATCACCATCACGGCAGTCCGGCTGGCATCCCCAGGGCCACCTCTGGTCATGATGTAGGGCTGCTCAAAGACCTGAAGCGCGCTGATCACACTAACTACAATGGCAAAGAGTAGGGTTGGGCTCAACATGGGCAGAATGATGTACCAGATGCGACGGAGTCCCGTGGCCCCGTCCACATCGGCTGCGTCCAAAATTTCTGGAGAAATATTGGTCAATCCCCCGATGAATAAGATGAAGGTGAAGCCCAGTTGGTGCCAGACATAGGCAATCATGACGGTGATCAGGGCCCAGGTGCTGGAGTTGAGCCACGGAACGCGGGGAAGGCCGATGAGGGTCAGGTAATAGTTGACGACGCCAAATTCCTTGTGAAACATGTATCCCAGCGAAATGGAAACGGCTGCACTGGACATAAGTAAGGGAAGAAAAAAGGCGGACCGGAAATAGTACCGAAAGAAACGACCCATCTTTTGAGTGACAGCAAGGGCCAGGATCAGGGCGAGAACGATCTGGGTCGTCACGGCCATGGCCACGAACCGAAAGGTGTTCAGGAAGCTCGTGAGCACTTGCTTGTCTGTGATCAGGCGCTGATAATTCTCGGCACCAACCAGCTGGGGCGCGGTAAAGACATTCCACTGAAAGAAGCTAAGTCCAAAGGACACCAGCACCGGGCCTGCTGTAAAGACAAGGATCCCCAGCACTGTTGGCAACAAAAAAAGGTAACTCATAGCGGCTTTTCGCCTTCGCATTCCTGTCAGCGTATTTGCGGTCAGCCAGGCCAGGGGGCTGCCTCCCGTGCCAGGTCGTTTTGAGATCTGGGAAGCATCCTGTATATGGGCCATGTAATCCTCCTGAGGGAGGCCGGACAGCCCCTACGCCGCCCGGCCTCGTTGCCTTCGTATACTCCGCTGGATTAGCCTTCCAGTTTGTACATGTTCTGACCCTGGCGAGCATAGAGCTCTTCCAGCTCTGCCTGCATCTGATCCAGGGCCTGCTGCGCGGTCAGCTCAAAGGTCATTGCCAGGCCGGTATACTTGGTGAAGATGTTCGTCATGGCGTTAGATACAGGCGGCGCCGGGATCGGAGCAGTGTCGGGGTGATCGTCCAGGGTGGAGTAGAAGACCTCCCAGTGCTCAGGTCCGGTCTCGGCAAAGGCCTCGGCGTTCACCATGGATCGTCGCGATGGGGTAGTCAGAATGACCGGGTTGAAGATGCCATTGACTGCCATCCCCTCTTTGCTCACCTCCAGTTTCTGAAATTCCCAGGCGATGTCTTTGTGTTCCGAGCCCGTGAACATGAATTTGCCGCCCGTGCCAAACTGATGTCGCTGGGACTTCCACTTGGGGAACAACTGGACATCGAAGGCTCCCTTCGGCATGCCGGCGTTATGGAGACCGCCGGCCCAGAAGCCACCTGCCGGTGTCATCCCCAACTTGCCGCTGGTAAAGAATCCCTGTAGAGTCTGGCCACCGCCCAGCTCGATAGCCGGAGCTGTGCCTTCCCGGGTCAATTCCTGCATGAGCTCCAGGGCCTCCACATTGGCCGGATCATTGGCCTTGGGTGCCAGCCACCGGAAGCCGCCGCCCCGGCCCTGGGCAGCGGGGTCGTCTTTGTAAAAGGTCTGCCACAGCCATTCGCCCCCTGGTGCCCGCTCTTCTGTCAGCAGGTTGCTCTCGTTGACAAAGATCCAGGGCATCCAGCTACCCCACAGGCGGTTCGTCCAGGCATAGCCGAAGACCTCGGTCTCTCCACTGGCGTTCTTTTTCGTGATGGCCCTGGCAATTTCCAGGAAATCTTCCACCGTCCAGTCCGGCGCCGGATGATCATATCCCGCCTCGGCGAAGAGTTCCGTGTTGTAATACATGTTGGCCGCGTTGAAGTCACGGGAAAGCTCGTACAGGCTGCCCTCCCACATCATAGCCTCAATCAACGATGGATGCACATCGGCAAAATACTCTGCCAGTTCTGCCTCATCTCGTTTGACATATTCATCCAGTGGTTCAGCTAGGCCCTGCCCTGCATAAAGCTGGGTGGCTTCAGTGGCCGCATATCCGATATCCAGGGGTTGTCCGGCGGCAACCATGGACAGGATCTTACTGGCCACCTCTTCATGGTCGATGCCTGTCACGTTGATATATTCGATCTCCACCTGACCATTTCGTTCCATGAAGAGATCTGCCAGGGGCTGCTCGTTGGTGGCATTGCCCTGTACCCGCAGCAAGATCTTTTCCGCCGTGGGTGCCGCGGACTCACTTCCCTGTTCTGCTGCCGGAGCCTGTGGGGCAGCAGGCGTGCTACAGGCAACCAGGGTCATGCCGAGGGATGTCAGCCCTGCCATGCGTAGAAAACTGCGGCGAGAGATGGGGTGTGCGGATGTTTCCTGCAACATGTGAAATCTCCTTTGCTCTTCATCCAATTTTGACTTCTGCGAGCTGGCAATCAAGGACCATGGTCAATGAAGCCGGGACGAATTGGGCCGTACACCGCAAAGTCCCCGAGCCCGAAATGCACCCCATCCTTCATTAAAAAGTGCCAGCAGTTTGACGGGATCAGGCTATCCCGGTATCCTGGGGACATAGAAATTGTCTTGAATGTGTCACTGGCGCTTCCCAGCTTACCCATGACCCCGCTCCCCCACAAGGTCCTCACCCGGACATACACCGGACGCGATCCGGACCATGGCCATGCTTGTCGGTATGTTTGATGATTTTGAACAACAACTGCGGGAAACCCTCGCCCACCTCTACGACCCTACCTTCCAGCCGCCCGATCTGGTGCGCAACGTCCTGGCCGCCACGGAAGCCTCTCCCGGCGCCTCCCTGCAGGACCTGGTGGTGCGGGCCATTGCCCGCCTGGAGCCCGCCCCCCACGTGCCCGCCACGGCCCGGCTCCGCCGCCTCCACGCCCTCCTGGCCTACCGCTACGTCCAGGAACTGACCCAGGAGGAGACGGCCGAGCGCCTGGGCATTACCCCCCGCCACCTGCGCCGGGAACAGCAGCGGGCCGTGCACCTCCTGGCCCAGCGCCTCTGGGAACAATACCGCCAGCGGCCGACCACGCCACCCCAGGACGCCGAAGCCCAGGAGCCCGCCCCGGCCCATGTCCCGTCCGATCCCGCCCAGGCCTGGCGCTCCCAGGTGCACCGGGAGCTGGCCTCCCTCCAGCAGAACGCCCCCGGCCAGGTGGCCGATGTGCTGGCCACCATCCAGGATGTGGTCCGCATCCAGCAGCCTGTGGCCGCCCGCTACCAGGTGCAGCTGACGGCCGAATCGGAGCTGCCCGCCGTCGTGACCTCGGTGCATCCCTCCATCTTGCGCCAGATCCTCATCATGGCCGTACAGCGCCTGGCCCAGCAGATGGCCGGGGGACGGATTCGGCTGGCCGCCCGGCCCGATGGGGACGCGGTGGCCCTGCAGGTCGTCAGCACACCTGCAGCCCAATCCCCCCCCAACAGCGAGTTCATCCGGGAGACAGTGGCTGCCCAGGGAGGCACAGTTCAGATTCGCCACGACCTGGAACACAGCGGCTTCCACATCTGGCTGCCCCGGGTGCGCGAAGTCAAGGTGCTGGTGGTGGACGACAACCGGGATCTGGTCCACGTCTATCGCCGCTACACGGAGCGCACCCGCTATCGCATCAGCCACGTGGCCGAGGGCCAGCGGGTCTTTGAGGCTATCGCTACCCTGGCTCCGGACCTGATCGTGCTGGATGTAATGCTGCCCGATATGGACGGCTGGGAAGTGCTGACCCGGCTCCACGAGGACCCCCAGACCCGGGGGACGCCGGTGATGGTCTGCTCGGTGGTACGAGGGGAGGAGCTGGCCCTGGCCCTGGGCGCGACGCTGTATGTGGCCAAGCCGGTGGGGCGGGAAACCTTTATCCAGGCGCTGGAGCTGGCTCTGGCGCGAGCAGGAAGGCCGCCAGCTCCAAAGAGCCCTCCATGAATTTGTGCACCGGGATCCCCTGGCCCAGGGTGATGGTCCATTGGGGAACGGTGGACGGCTGGACGGTCAGATCCTGGGCCGAGACAATGGTGACGGGGATCTCCCGCAGTTCGGGGTCCTGGCTCTTTTGCGCCAGGAAGGCCCAGCCATCCATGTCCGGCAGGCTGATGTCCAGGAAAATGGCATCGGGGGGCCGGGTGCGGAGGATGGAGAGGGCCTCACCGGTGCTTCCCACGCCGCTCACCGTCAGCCCGGGCACCAGGAGCTTCAACATGCGGGCCAGCAACTTGCGGAAGTCCGAATCGTCGTCCACGATGAGGATGTGGGCCACGGGCCGGCCCAAAGCATCCAGACTGGCCTGCAGGTCGGCCCGGGTCACGGGCTTGATCAGGTAGCGAACCGCGCCGGCATCCAACACCTGGCCCATGGTGGAGGGAAGCACCGTGCCGATGACCGGCGTGTCCGGCGCCAGGGGGCGCAGGCGCTCCAGCAGGCCCTGGAGCTGGGCCGGCCCTGGGGCGTTGACAAAGAGGGCGTGGGCCGGGCACTCCTCCAGTTCCTCCAGCACCTCCTGCTCGTCCAGGGCTTCCACCAGCTCCAGGTCGTCGAAGTGCTGGGCCAGCAGGTGATAGAGCTCGCCACTCCGGTCGCAGACGATGACGCGCCGGCTGTAGGGGAGCCGGGGGATGGCCGGGCGTTCGCTGCGCTCCAACCACTGCCACTCTTCGTTGATCCACCGATTGGGCGGCGCGACGGCCTCGGCCAGGGGAAAGATGGGAAGCTGAAAGGCAAAGGTACTGCCCCGGCCGGGCTCGCTCTCCACCCAGATGCGCCCCTCGTGGAGTTCTACAAACTGCTTGCTGATGCTCAGCCCCAGGCCGCTGCCGCTGCGGTCCCGCCAGACGCTGTTGGATCCCTGGTAGAAGGGCTCGAAGATCCGTTCCGTGTCCTGGGGCGCGATGCCCGGCCCGGTATCGATGACCCGCACCACCACGTAGGGCGCCTTTTCCTCGATTTCCACCTGGACGCCACCCCTTTCTGTGTAGCGGGCCGCATTGCTAACCAGGTTGAGGATCACCTGGCGGATGCGGGTGCGGTCGCAGTAGACCGTGGGGATGGGCTCGTCCGCCTGGAAGCGCAGCCAGAGGCCCTTCTTCTCCGTCAGGGGCCGGACCGTGGTCACCGCCGCCTCGATCTCCTGGCACAAGTCCACCCACTCCCGGTGCAGGGTAAGACGGCCAGCCTCGGTCTGGCTCAGGTCCAGGACGTCGTTGACCATGCTGGCCAGGTGGGTGCAGTTGCGCTGGACGATGCGCAGGTCCTCCAGCAGGGTGGCGGGCAGGCTGTGGTGGTAGAGGTCGGGCTTTTCCACCATCAGGTCCACCAGGCCGATGATCATGTTGAGGGGTGTGCGGAATTCGTGGCTGACCTTGGCCACGAAGGCGGCCTTGGCCTTGTGGGCCTCCTCGGCCATCAGGCGGGTCATGGCCAGCCGCTCGTTGAGCAGATCCAGTTGCCGATTGGCGTGGAGGAGTTCATCCAGGACCTGTTCCAGCTCAGCCTTGCGGTGGCGGGCCTCTTCCAACAGCTGCTGGGCCCGCTGATAGTGTTGCCAGGACCAGAGGACCACCTGCTGCACCGGCCGGGAGCGGGCGTACAGCAGGCCCATGGCGAGCCAGAGGCCGGCCAGAACGAAGGAACGGTCTGTTGGTGTGACAGGCCCTGGGAGGGGCGACAGCCACAGCAACGAGCTGAGGCCGGCGGTGACCAGGGCAAAGGGCGGGTCCACCAGGGCGACGGCCAGGATGAGGGGAATGGGGCTCAGGGCGAGCAGGCCGGGATAGGCCAGCCAGCCATGGCCGGCCACGATGAGCAGTGAGCAGCCCAGTGCAGCCGCCCAGCGGGCCATCAGGGGCCAGCGTTGCTTCAACAGGTAGACCAGCAGGGCCAGGAGGCAAAGGCTATTTCCCAGCAGCAGGCCCCGGAAGCGCAGGGCGAGATCCTGCTGAAAGTCGCTCAGCCACATGGTGACCAGCCCCATGGCCAGGAAGAGGGCCATGGCCCAGTGCAGGGAGATGCGAAGTTCCGCGCTGGTCGCCTCGGCCGTGGACTGGGGTATGGGCTGGCCCATCGGGTGGACAAAAGGCGTCGTCATGGTCATGGGCACCTCAGAAAAAGGCAGGGAGCTTCAGGCTGGGGATCGCCTGAAACTCCCTGGTGCTTCTTGTTGTATCGCGGTTGTATCGTGGGGGTGTATCGGAATGTCACTGCAAAGAGCTACCCTCGACTACCCTTTCACCGCGCCAGCAGTCAGGCCGGCTACCATGAAGCGCTGCCCCAGCATGTAGATGATCACCACCGGGATGGCCATGAGCAGCGCGGCGGCCATCAGCTCGCCCCAGGGCAACACGTCGCCGATGATCATCTGGGCCAGCCCCACCGAGAGGGTGAAGAGCCGTTCCTTGGAGAGGAAAACGTAGGCGAAGAGGAACTCCTTCCACGCCTGGGTGATGGCGAAGAGGGCCGCAGCCAGCAGGGCCGGCGCCGCCAGGGGCAGCACAATCCGCCACCAGGCCTGGAAGTGGTTGCAGCCGTCGATGAGGGCCGCTTCCTCCAGCTCGTGGGGGATGGAGGCGTAGTACCCCATCATCAGCCAGGTGGCGAAGGGCAGGGTGAAGGTCGGGTACGCGATCATCAGCCCCGTCAGGCTGTTGGTAAGCCGCAGGACGCTGAAGATCTGGTAGATGGGGATGAACATCAGCACGGCCGGCATGAGGTAGGCCACCAGCACCAGGCTGCTGAAGATGTTGGATCCCCGCCAGCGCAGCCGGGTCAGGCCGTAGGCCCCCATGGAGGCCACCACCACCGAGACGGCCGTGCTGACCACCGCCACGACGGCCGTGTTCTGGTACCAGAGGGCAAAGGCCCGGGTCGGCCCGAAGAGGGTCCGGAACTGCTCCAGGGTCCACGGCGACGGCCAGAAGACCGACTCGAAGCTGGTCCACTGCCGGGTGGTCTTGAAGGCGGTAATCACCACCCAGTAGAAGGGGATGAGCTCGAAGCTGAGGAGAAGCAGCAGGAGGATACCCGCCATCACGCCCCCCAGGCGGCGGGAGAGCCGACGGGCCCGCACCCGGCCAGCCGGGCTGTCGCCCAGGAACAGGCGGCCCAGGTTCTGACCCACCCGGGTCAACAGGCTTTCCACGGCGTCGTTGACGATTTCGAACGCCCACAGGAGCACCCGCAGCACGGCGGTGAAGGGCCAGAAGAAGGCCGACGCTAGCTGGCTGCCCAAGCCCTCCACTTCCTCCACCCGGCCCTCTTCCACCCGTCCCCCGGCCGACATGTAGCGGCCCAGGAAGAAGATGAAGATGGCCAGGATGGGCGCCATGGTCATGGCCACAGCCACACCCACCCCCATGCGCAAGCTGCCGATGGCATATTCCCACGACAGGATGGAGTAGAGGCGGGTGGCGCCAGCCGGCCCACCGTTGGTCAGGAGAAAGACCTCGGTGAAGTTGTTGAAGGTCCAGATGGTGGAGAGCAGCACGGCCACGATGATCACGTAGCGCAGGCCGGGCAAAGTGACATGTAGGAAGAGCCGCCAGGCGTTGGCCCCGTCGATGCGGGCCGCCTCGTAGAGTTCCTGGTCGATGGCGCTCAGGCCCGCCAGCATCATGACTGTGAAGAAGGGGATACCCTGCCAGATGTTGACCAGGATCACCGAGGGCATGGCGGTGCTGTAGGAGCCCAGCCAGGGGAAGCCCCGTTCCACCAGGTTCATGTGCAGCAAAAACTGGTTGACGCCGCCGTAGACCGGATCCAGCAAATTGCGCCAGGTGAGGGCAATGACCACCGAGGGCACAATCCAGGGCAGAAGTACCAGGCCGGTGAGCACGTTGCGATAGCGGGTAATGCGATGGATGAGCAGCGCGGCCAGCAGCCCCAGACAGAACTTGAAGAACACCGACGTGCTGGTGTAGACGATGGTGTTCTTCACCGACTGGCGGAACGCGTCACTTTCCCATAGGATCTGGTAGTTGCGCAGACCTACGAAAGGCCCGGTTTGAAGGCTCACTGTGTTGGTGAAGCTCAGATAGACCGCGTTCATGAACGGATACGCGATCAGCCCGCCCATGAGGATGATGGTGGGCAGGACAAAGACGTAGGCCGTGGCCCAATCCCGACCCAGGACCCGCTGCAGGGCCACCCGCAGGGTCCGGCGTTGTGGTTTGGCAACGGCACCAGATCCGAGATAGGTCGTCTGGCTCATATCCCCCTCTCCCAGGCTTGAAACAGGGTCCACAGGGTGGCGCCTGGACACCAGGCGCCACCCAACGGGCCCCTTGCTTACTCGCCGGCGGCGCCGAACTCCTTAAAGATCTGGATGGAGCGTTCTGCCGCGTCCCGGACCGCCTCGGCTGCGGTCATCTGGCCGTTGATGACGTTGGCCACCATGTCGGTGTGGATGTTAGAGTTGGCCACCGCGCCGATCTGGGCTGTGGACGGCCCCGGCCAGGCCAGGCCGGTCCAGCCGCTGGGATCTAGGGCGGTGTCCTTCAACGCTGTGGAGATGGGGTTGCCGGCGATCTCTTCCCAGTCCCACATGGTGCTGTAGCCGGGTACGGCGTAGGCCACCGCGTTGCTGTAGATGCCCTTCATGACATCTTCCTCGAAGAAACTGAGGATCAGCTCCTGGGCCGCCTGGGGGTTCTTGGCGCCCTTGATCAGGTGGAGATACATGCCGCCCAGGCCGTTAAAGTCCTGGAGGACGGGCCCGCCCTTGGGAACGTCGTACATGGTCAGGTCTGCGATCTCCAGCCCGTCGGCCACTGCCTTGGCGTAGACGGTGCCGGCATTCTGGGTGTAGGCGATCTTGCCGCCCAGGTACGCCTCGTTGTTGGCGGTGTCGGTCCAGCTCAGGACGCCGGGGGGCAGCATGGGCTCCCACTGGGGATTGGTGTAGAGGTCCACCAGCCACTCCACCGCGGCCACCGCTTCCGGCGAGTCGATGGTCACCTTCTGGCCGGTCTCGTCTACCCAGGTGGCGCCCCAGCCGTGGAGGACCCGGGTGATCAGGTAGCCGCCGTCGCCGCTGCGGTTGACCGTCATGCCCCAGCCCCACATCTCGTTGGCCGGGTCGGAGACGGCCAGGGCCGCGTCCCGCAGCTCTTCGTAGGTGCGCAGGCTGGCCAGGTCGACGTTGGCTGCCTCGAAAAGGTCCCGCCGTGCCCAGCCGCCGTCGCTGCGGCAATGGAGGGTAACGCCCACATATTCGCCGTCCAGGAAGGTTTCGGCCTTAGGGCGGGGGTTGGGCTCGCCGTATTTGGCGCTGACCTCCTGCTGGAGCTCGGTGACCGGCTGGAGGGTGCCCAGCTGGTGCAACTGGAAGGGGTTAATGTTATCGATCCACACGTCGGGTGGTTCCCCGGCCTGGACGGCCGCCGCCACCTTCTGGATGTCCGCGCCGGTGCCGGCGAAGCCGGCGGTGTAGGCCACGTCCAGCTGCAGCCCCTTTTCTTCGGCGAAGGAGACAATATGTTGGCGGATGAATTCGTTGTACTCGGGGTGGAAGTCCTGCTTGTGGAGGACCCAGAGGGAGCCGGGCTCGGCGGCCGGTGCGGCGCCCCCGGCGCTGCCGGTGTCCGTGGCTGGGGCCGGTGCGGCCGGCACGCAGGCGGCCAGCGCGGAGAGGCCAACGGCACTTCCCGTCAACTGGAGAAAGCGGCGGCGGGTCAGGTTGGTCTTGGCCATGGTTTACCTCCTTAGGCATGTCCGGAAAGATGGATAGAACGAAGTGCTCATCTCCCAAATGTGTGCGAATCTGTTTGGTTTCCTGAGAAACCGGAGTGGGTAGCGCACATTTGTGGTAGATGAGCCGAACAAAGTAGAGAGGCGTGACAAACGCGAACCTCAAACCCAGACGGTGCACACAGCGACAGAATAACGACCAGGCCGAAAGCGACCCGTTTCCGGAAGTCCCGACAGGTGTTCTGTCGGGGTGTTGACGCCAGGTCGGGCTCATGGGCCAGGGGGGAGTCGACCTGGCGTGAGCGCCGGCTGGAGTATGCTGGTGCTGGGGTGCTGAGATGGCAACGGTTCCTGGTGACCAGAAGAATAGCAAAGAATGATGCGGACGTCAACCAACATAAAAAAGGGGGCAGGGCGTCAGAAGGTGATGTCCTCCCCCTCAACGGTGAGGCCCATCTTATGGGCGTAGTCATAAAAGGGCAGCGCCAGGTCATGGGCATCCGCTGCCAGGAAGGAGGCGGGCAGATGCCGTTCCTGGTCCACCACCTGGGTGAAGGGGGCCAGCTCCGTCTCCCATCCGCCCGGCGTGTGCCGTAGCCCAACCATGTGCCCGCTGACGCCGGCCAGGGCCGCTTCCACCCCGGCCCGGCCCACCAGGGCAGCCAGCTGCCGGTCGGTCTCGAGAGCCAGGGCCCGGCAGGAACGCTGGATGGTGTCGGGCCGCTGCTGTCGGCAAAGGAGGCCCAGCCGGCTGCGCACCAGGTGGGCCAGGTAGGGGGCCACGCCCGCGGCCAGCCCCAACATGCGCTGACCGCTGGCGTCCACTTCGGCCCTCTGGAGTTTTTCGGCCAGGAAGTGGCCCGCCGGATCCCGCAGCCCCTCTGCCGCCACCACCAGGCAGACGCCACGCCGCCGGTGGACCGCGGCCACGGCGGCCAGAAACGCCTCCTCGTCCAGGGGGCGCTCCGGCACCAGGATGAGGTGGGGGGCATCATCCGGGTGAGCCCGGGCCAGGGCTGCGGCTGCAGCCAGCCAGCCGGCATGGCGCCCCATCACCTCCAGCACCGCCACGTCATCGAAGTTGCGCATGGCCTGCAGGTCCAGGCCGATGTCCCGGACGGTCTGGGCGATAAAGCGGGCCGCGCTGCCGTAGCCTGGCGCCACCTCGGTGCCGGCCAGATCGTTGTCGACGGTCTTGGGGATCCCCACCACCTGCAGCGAATGGCCGTCCACCGTGTAGCCGCTGGCGGCGCCGTGGCGCTCAAGCCGGTGGGCTGCGGCCATGGTGCCGTTACCGCCCATGAGGAGGAGGACGCCGATCCGCCGCTCCTCCAGGTGGGCGAAGGCAGCCGGCAGCTCCTCTTCCCGCAGGCGATAGCGGCCACTGCCCAGGGCCGCGCCGGGCTGGCGGTTCAGGCGCTCCAGGGCCGTGGCCGGCAGCTCCGTGAGGTCCACCCAGTCCCCCCGGACCAGCCCCTGGAGGCCCAGGCGGGCGCCCCAGATCTGCCGGACCGCGCGGTGGGCCTGACAGGCAGCAATGGCCGCAGCCAGGGACGCGTTGACCACCGGCGTCGGCCCGCCACACTGGAGTACCAGGACGTTCACCATGGCGCCTCAGGCCCAGAGGTGGGCGTACTTCAGGCCGCTGCCGGTGTTGAAGAGGACCACCCTCTCGTCGGGCTGGATCCAGCCCTGCTCCAGCAGGTGCACCTGGGCGGCCAGGCAGGCCGCGCCTTCGGGCGCGGGGAAGATACCCGTGTGGCGGCCCATCTGGCGCGCGTACGCCAGCATCTCATCGTCGGTGACCGCCACCGCGGTACCCCCGCTCTCCCGCAGGGCCCGCAAAATGAGGAAGTCTCCCACCGCAGCGGGTACCCGCAGCCCATCAGCCACGGTGTGGGCGCCCTGCCAGGGCTCGGCGAATTCCGCGCCCTGCTGGAAGGAGCGCACCATGGGTGCGCAGCCGCTGCTCTGGACAGTGACCATGCGGGGGCGTTTGCTGCCGATGAGCCCCATCTGTTCCATCTCGTCGAAGGCCTTCCACATGCCCACCAGGCCGGTGCCGCCGCCAGTGGGGTAGATGACCACGTCGGGCAGCGTCCAGCCTATCTGTTCGGCCAGTTCATAGCCCATGGTCTTCTTGCCTTCCAGGCGGTAGGGCTCCTTCAGGGTGCTCACGTCGAACCAGCCGTGGGCC
>FWPU01011435.1_pt1 | contig 12437 bp, 9 predicted proteins | sample 2228361 | NCBI WGS metagenome assembly FWPU01 (sample SAMEA103939777, study PRJEB20133) | metagenome | reverse complement strand
GGGGTCGCGGCGGTGCCGGTCGGCGTCGGGGTCTCGGCGGTGCCGGTCGGCGTCGGGGTCTCGGCGGTGCCGGTCGGCGTCGGGGTCTCGGCCGTGTCGGTCGGCGTCGGGGGCTCGGCCGTGTCGGTCGGCGTCGGGGTCTCGGCCGTGTCGGTCGGCGTCGGGGTCTCGGCCGTGTCGGTCGGCGTCGGCGCAGTGGTCGCCGTTGCCGTAGGTCGCGGCGGCGGCGGCGGCGGCGGTGGAACCGGCGTCGGCGACGGTGGCAATGGGGTCGGCGATGGTGGCGGAGCTGGTGTATCGGTCGGCGGAACGGTTGGCACAAGCGTGAAGGTAGGCGTTGCGCTCGGCAATGGCACACCCAGGGTCGGCGATGATTCGATGGGAAGCGAAGGACTGGGTAAAGGCACAGGGCCATCATCAAAAGCGCGCGCAATCAGCACGATCAGGCCTATCACCACGACGACCAATAATCCACCGATGATGAGAAATGGCAGTTGCTCTGGATAGTCGGTCGGCGAGCGTTGTGATCGCGGCGGTGATGCTGGCGGCCTGGTTGCGGCTATCGCTGGCGTCGGCGCCGATGATGCCCGCGCGGCCACGGCAGCATCAGCCCCTGGTGCTGGCTGCGGGATGCGCGTCGGTTCAGCAATCGGCGCAGGCAGAGGGGCAGGCCGCGATCCGGGGACGGGCCTCGGCGTTGGGAGTGGTTTTGGCAGACCAATGGCAGTCGGCGCTTCAGGCGTAACAGCGTTGGGTTGCGCCAGTGCAACGAGATCGGCAGGTGTTGCAGGCGCAATCCCATACTGCACAGCGACATCGCGCAGCGCAGCGACAAACGCCGCGCCGGTTGGAAAACGCCGTTCGGGACGCTTGGCCAGCGCGCGGGTCAAGACCATATCCAGATCGGGCGGCAAATCTGGCGCCATCGACGTGATCGGCGGCGGCGGCAGTTGCGCATGGGCGACGATCAACTGCGGCGTAGGGCCACTGAATGGCACCCGACCGGCAATAATCTCGTAGGCGACGACTGCCAGCGAGTACAGATCACTCCTCCCATCAACCCGTCGCGCCTCGGCCTGTTCAGGAGAAATATATTCCGGCGTCCCCATAAAGACGCCGGTGCGCGTCAGGCGCTGATCATCTGCCTCCGGCGTCTGCGCGATCCCGAAATCGGTCAACACCACACGACCATTGCGATCGACCATGATGTTGTGGGGTTTCACATCGCGATGGACGGCGCCCGCCTGATGGGCATAATCGAGCGCCGCGGCGATAGGTTCGAGCAGAGCGATAGCGTAGCCCAGACCGAGCGCGCCGTATTGTTCGAGAATGGCGTGCAGCGGTCGGCCATTGATATACTCCATCGCGATGTAATGGATGCCCTGATCCTCGCCAATATCATAAATGGTCACGATGTGAGGGTGACGCAGATTGGCCGCTGTGCGCGCTTCACGCTCGAAGCGTTGCAGAAACTCGGCATCCAGACTCAATTGCGCGGCCAGCACCTTCAGCGCGACAATGCGTTGCAGTTGAGTATCGCGCGCCCGATAGACACGCGCCATCCCGCCGTGGCCAAGCTCTTCGATCAGCTCGTAGCGACCGATCCGCCGCCCACTTACCCCGTTCACTCGCGCCTCCCATCGCCTGCAATGCGCTTTTGTGGGCTTACCTGACCTGCCAAAAGCGAATATGCCATGGTATAATCAGCAAGGTCAAAGCGATTGTACCATATCGCATGTGGCTTCAAAAGTTGCAAAAACGTCATGATTCAGGTGGAGGCTGGTGAACGATGCAATCCGCTCCCGCCCCGCAGTTAATCGTCAAGCGAGCAAATGGCGATTACCGTGAGATTCTCTGGGATCGCCCGTCGATCACGGTTGGCCGCGATGGATCGAACGATATTATTATCGATCATCCGCTGGCCTCACGTCGTCATGCCCGCTTTGAGCAGACCGAGGAAGGGTTTGTTATTCGCGATCTCGATAGCACCAACGGCACCTTCCTTAATCAAGAGCGGGTCATTGGAACGCGCCATCTGCGCCATTCCGATCAGATTCTGATCGCCGATACCGTCATCATCTTCAATGACCCTGCCGCGACCATGAAAGGCACCCTCGACCCGGCGCTGCTCAGGGCGGTGCGAGCTGAGATTCGCATTGACGAGCCGGCCAAAGCAGTGTACATTCGCGGCGAATTATTGACCCCGCCCCTTACTGTAAAGGAATTTCAGTTGCTGTCACTGCTCTACCGGCGCAGCGGCGAAGTGGTCAGCAAGGAAGAGATTGCCAGCCAGGTGTGGGATTATGCCATTTTCGATTACAATGCGATCGATGCGCTGGTCTACCGTTTGCGTCAGCGGATTGAACCTGATCCGGCCCGGCCCCGCTACCTGATCACGCAGCGCGGGTTCGGTTACAAATTGATTGTTGCCCCCGATGTTGAGAGACCTGAAGTGGACAAAGAGCGATGACAGGCATAACCCTCACCTCCCCAGCTCGCTTGCGCGGGGTTGTCAATGTCCCCGGCGACAAATCCATCTCCCATCGCGCGGTGCTGCTGAATGCTATCGCAACCGGCAGCGCTCAGATCACCAATTTTCTCCCCGGCGCAGACTGTCTTTCATCGATTGCCTGCGCGCGCGCCCTCGGTGTGACCGTTGATCAAGACGGCGAACACAATCTGGTGGTGCATGGAGTGGGTTTGACCGGGCTGCGCGAACCGCTCGATGTGCTTGATTGCGGCAACTCCGGCACCACGCTTCGCTTACTGGCGGGGTTGCTGGCTGGTCAGCCCTTCTTCAGCGTCTTGACCGGTGACGCTTCGCTGCGCTCGCGCCCCCAGCGCCGGATCGTCACGCCGTTACGGCTGATGGGCGCGACAATCGATGGTCGGGCCGATGGCGACCGCGCGCCGCTGGTTATTCGCGGCGGCTCGCTCCGTGGCCTGCATTACAGTTTGCCAGTCGCCTCGGCCCAGGTCAAATCGGCGCTGCTGCTGGCCGGTCTGGCAGCGAACGAGCCGCTGACCCTGAGCGGGCGGATCGACTCGCGCGATCACACGGAGCGTATGCTGACGGCAATGGGTGTCGATCTGACGGTCACGCCGACCCAGATCACGCTCCAACCGCCCACGGCAGTCACTGCGCCAACTGCGCTCTCGCTGCGCGTGCCGGGGGATCCATCTTCGGCGGCATTCTGGTGGGTGGCGGCTGCCATTCATCCCGATGCCGAACTGCTCACACCGGGAGTCTGTCTTAATCCAACCCGCACCGGCGCACTCGATGCGCTGCGCGCAATGGGCGCCGATATTGTGATTGCCAACGAGCGGTTTGAGGGCAGTGAGCCGGTAGGCGATGTCTTCGTTCGCTCCTCGACCTTGCGCGGCACAACAATCGCCGGCGAGATGATCCCGCGCCTGATCGATGAGATTCCCGTGCTGGCCGTGGCTGCGGCATGCGCCGAAGGCCAGACGATTATCCGTGACGCGCAGGAATTGCGCGCCAAAGAGACCGATCGCATCGCTACCGTCGCCGCCGGGCTGAGCGCAATGGGCGTTAGCGTTGAACCGACCGCTGACGGCATGGTGATCAACGGATGTCCCAATCGCTTACATGGGGCAACCCTGGACAGCTATCACGATCATCGTCTGGCAATGGCGTGGGCCATTGCGGCGCTGGTTGCCCGCGGCGAGACGACCATTCTCGAACCAGGCGCGACGGCAGTGAGCTATCCCGGATTCTGGCAGACGCTTACTGCCGTGCAGGAGACATCATGAACGACCATTTCACCTTCACCGTTGAAGTTTTTACCTCCACCCTGGTTTGCACGGGCAGCTACACTCTGCCATTGTACCGCCGGGTAAGCGATGCGCTGAACAATCGGATGAGCCGCTTCATCAACCTGCGCGACGTAAGCATTGCGCCGCTCTGGCGTCCGCAACTCGCCCAGCGCGTTCCGAGCGCGCTGGTAGCCTGGGGGGATGCGTTGCTGGTAGCCGTGCTCGCCGAGCCAGAGCCGCCGCCCGATTATCGCCTTTCGGCGCCGCCGCGCGACACAGAGCCAATCATGTTCTTTACCAGTGAGTTTGCGGTGCGGGCAGAGCTTTACAAGCGCCCCGGCATCGATATCGAAGAGATGCTCAGCGAATTGACCGATGATTTCATTCCGTTGCGCAATGTGACCATTTTTCCCATCAATGGCGGCCCTACACTGCACCGTTCCTTTGTCTGTCTGGCCCAACGGGCGATCCAGGCCCTGTATCAGGTGCGCACTCCGGGATCGCCCGCGTCAGAACAGTCTCCTGCCGTTGATCAGGGCGCGACGCCTGATGTGAATAATGTATCGCCAGCAGAGGCATCATCACGCGATGCGGGGAGTTCGTAACCATCATGAAGATTCTTGTTACCGGTGGAGCAGGCTACATTGGCAGTATCACCAGCGCTGAATTGATCCGCGCTGGCCACGACGTCATCGTGATCGACAATCTGTATCAGGGGCACCGGGCTGCCGTGCCGCCAGAGGCAACCTTTATCGAAGCCGATCTGGCCGATCGCAAAACGCTGAGCGAGATTTTTGCCGGCTATCCCCAGATTGATGGGATCATGCATTTCGCCTCGTACACATTGGTTGGTGAGAGCATGGAAAAACCGATGCTCTACCTGCGCGACAATCTGGTCAATGCCGCCAATCTGCTCGAGACGGCGATTGCTGCCGGAGTCAAGCGTTTCATCCTCTCATCAACCGCCAACCTCTTTGATCAGCCGGAACGCATCCCGATTGCTGAACACGAACGGATCGTGCCCGGTTCACCGTATGGCGAATCGAAGTTCTTCATCGAGCGAGTGTTGCACTGGATGCATCGCATCTACGGATTGCGTTACGCCTGCCTGCGCTATTTCAACGCCTGCGGCGATACCCCGGAACGCGGCGAAGATCACGACCCTGAAACGCATCTGATCCCGATCGTATTGCAGGTTGCGCTCGGACAGCGCCCCCACGTCACCATTTTCGGCGATGACTATCCGACCCGCGACGGCACCTGCGTGCGCGATTATATTCACGTGCTCGATCTGGCCAGCGCGCACATTCTGGCCATGGAAGCGCTCGATCGTCTTGGTGAGCGGCGCTACAATCTGGGCAATGGTCAGGGCTTTACAGTGCGCGAGGTCATCGAGACCGCGCGCAAAGTGACGGGGCGCCCCATCCCGGCGGTGGTTGGCCCGCGCCGACCGGGTGATCCGGCAGTGCTGGTCGCTTCCTCTGAAACGATCCGCGCCGAGCTAGGATGGCAACCGCGGTACCCTGATCTCGAATCGATTATTGCCTCAGCCTGGGAATGGCACCGCACACACCCGTATGGCTACAATGACTGAACCAGTATCACCGACCCTCCCGCGCAAGTTCGGTCAATATGTCATCGAACAACAGATTGGACGCGGCGAGTCGAGCCGCGTCTATCGGGCGCGCCATGACGATATTCCCGATCACAAGGTCGCGCTCAAGGTCTTGCTGACGCAGGAAGGCGCCCGGATTCGGCGCTTTAGGCGCGAGGTGGAAATTGCCGCTCGCCTCCGCCATCCTCATATCTCGCGTTTTTACAATTTTGGCGTGCAGAACCCTTTTTACTACGCAGTGTTTGAATACATTCCCGGCAAAGCGCTCCGCGATCTGATCCAGCAACCCGACCAGCGGCTTCCGCCCGATCGCGCGCTGCGCTGGTTTCGCCAGATTGCCGATGCGCTTGATTACGCCCACAGTCAGCACATCATCCATCGCGATCTATCGCCGGGAAACATCCTGATCGATCCCGACACTGACCAGGCCTATCTGATCGATTTTGGCATCGCTCGCGAACCCGAGCAATCCTTAACTGCAACCGGGACGATCATGGGAACGAGCGGTTTCATCGCGCCTGAAGGTCTGGTCTCGGCGAAAGATGTCACGCATCTGGCCGACATCTTCAGCCTGGGTGTGATCCTGTTTTTCATGCTGACCGGTGAACTGCCCTGGCAGCGAGAACTGAAGCCGGAGGAGTTGATCAAACGGGGGTATGGGCGCGCGCGCTCACTGGCCGACATGGGAGTGAAGCTGCCTGGCGAGGTTGAACGCATCATTCAGACGATGCTGGCACTCGAACCATCGCACCGTTATGCCAGCGCGGGCGCGGCAGCGCTGGAACTCGAAGCGGTGCTCAGTCGTCATCTGAGCGCTACCCAAATCATTACCGAGCGGGCTGGCGATCGGGAAGCGGTGAATCGCCAGCAACGCGCGCTGGTGATGATTGAACCCAACGATGTCGAACAATACTTGAGCGGTTCGCTCTTCCATGAGCCGCTTGAGCGAGCGCTGCGCCGCGCTCGTGAACTCAACTCTGCGAAGATTGCCGAGCTGCTTAATCAATGGTCGCAGGCAAATCGGTTGCGCCGCCCGCTGTTAGGGCGATTGGCCCGTATTCACGACCTCGTTCACCACAACGTCTTCTTCTTCCGCCTGCAACTGCTGATCGAACAGCGGCGCGATGCCGGTGTTGATGAAGAACCTGATGCGCAGCAGAAACAGATCGTGCCGCAACGTGAACTCGATCGCTGGCAGGTGCCGTTGCCCGAACCAAAGGAATTCAAGAACCATCCCGGCGGTCGCGTCCTAGTGCCTGGCTCAGAACAAGTGTCGCGGTGCGACTCGTGCAAGGGACAAGGAGTGATCGCCTGTCCAACCTGTCAGGGGCAGGGTCGGGTTAAAGTGCCCGAACCGGCTCCGGCGCAAGATGGCGCCGACAAAGGCGCTGCCCAGGTTTCTCCTGTCAATCGCGAGCGGATCATCCCCTGCACAGCCTGTAATGGCCGCGGTTCTCTGCCCTGCAAGCGCTGCGAGAGTTTCGGGCGCGTGATCCAGCGCAAGTTGATCGAGTGGTCACGTTCAGTCGAGCGCGGTGAAATCCACAATGATTTGCCCGATGTTGACGAATCATGGCTGCGCGCGACGTGCAAGGCAGAATTGGTCTACCATCAAACGTATCGCGCCATACCGAATAGCTGGCTCCAGATTGGCGATTTGAAGCAACTGATCGAACAGTTTCAGAAGGGGCTTGATCCGGATAGTCGGATTGTGCTGGCTGAGCTGAAGATTCACTTTATCCCCCTCACTGAGGTCTGGCTTGACCTTGGCAACCCCGAACAACTCTACCGGGTGCCCATCTATGGCTTCGAGAACCTGATCCCGCCTGACTGGCGCTTGCTGCACTGGGAACGGATCCTGTCGCTGAGCGCGATTGGATTGCTCTCGATCTTGCTGATCATTAGCCTGGCGTTTCTGGCAATGTGAGATCAGTGCGCTCTGACGGTCGCAATTGACCAGGGGCACGATGATTAAGCTGCGATGGACTGAGATTTGCGCTGAACGACGACGAGGGCGATTGTCTATTGCTCTCTTCCCGGCCTATTCGTGGTACCATACGTATAACGCATTGTGTCGGGCAGAGGAGTCACTGACATGCAAACCGCGCAACTGGCAACAGCATTGTTGAATGAAGCGCGCAAAACGCTGGTCGGACAGGAAGAACCGCTTACGCTGTTATTGACCGCCCTCTTGAGCGGCGGGCACGTGTTGTTGGAAGGGCCGCCCGGCACTGCCAAGACCCTCATGGCGAAGACGCTGGCCCAGATGATCCAGGCCGATTTTCGGCGGATTCAATTCACTCCTGACCTGATGCCGTCTGATGTGGTCGGCACTCAGGTATACGATCTGAGCGCCAGCCAGTTTCGTTTGCGTCAGGGGCCGATCTTTACCCAGGTATTGCTCGGCGATGAGATTAACCGCGCGCCGGCCAAGACGCAGAGCGCGCTGCTCGAAGCGATGGAGGAGCGGCAGGTGACGATTGAGGGCCAGCGGTTGCCATTGCCTGAGCCGTTTTTCGTGATCGCCACCCAGAACCCGATCGAGTTCGAGGGCACGTATCCGCTGCCCGAAGCTCAGCTCGACCGCTTTCTGTTCAAGATTGTGATCGATTACGCGCCGCGCGAGGTTGAGGTTGAGGTGTTGCGGCGTTACCATCAGGGCTTCGATGCCCACCATCTGGCCGCTGCCGGGCTGCGCCCGATTATCAGCGTCGATGCCTTGAGCGCCTGTCGAGCCGAGATCGCGCAGGTGCAGGTCGAGCAAGGCATTCTCGATTACATCGTGACAATAATTCAGGCTACTCGCACCAGTCCGGAGTTGATGGTTGGCGCTTCACTGCGCGCTGGCGTAGCCATGCTGCTGGCCGCAAAAGCGCTGGCCGCCATTCAAAACCGCGCTTACGTGACCCCCGACGAGGTGAAGTTTTTGGCCAGACCGGTGCTGCGACATCGCATCATTCTGCGTCCCGAAGCGGAAATTGAAGGGTTGAACGCAGATATGGCCATCAGCCGCATCCTCAATCGGGTTGAAGTGCCACGCTAGAAGAGATGCTTCCATGCTTGCACTCAGTTCGCTGCGCTGGATGATTCGTCATCCCTGGCAGATGGTGCTCTGCGTGATTGGGGTTGCGCTGGGCGTCGCGGTGGTCGTGGCCATCGATCTGGCCAATGCCAGCGCGCGCCGCGCCTTCCAGCTCGCCGGCGACACGGTGGCCGGTCAGGCGACCCACCAGATCGTTGGCGGCCCCGCCGGCCTGGCCGAAACGGTCTATCCCGCGTTGCGTCGGCGGTTTCCTACGCTCGCGGCAGCCCCAATCGTCGAGGGATATGTGACCGCGCCCGCGCTCGGTCCCGGCGTTTATCAGCTCTTCGGCATCGATCCGTTTGCCGAAGCGCCGTTCCGCCCCTATCTGGCCGGTGATGGCCGCATCGATCTGGCCGCGCTGCTGGCCGAGCCGGGCGCTGCGCTGCTGGCCAGAGCCAACGCCGAACGCGCCGGTCTCGCGCTGGGGGCGACCTTTGCGGTGCAGATCGGCGCTCGCGCCGAAACCGCGCAGGTGGTCGGCGTCCTCGATCCAGAAGACGCCTTGAGCCAGCGCGCGCTGACCGGCCTGATCGTGGTTGACATTGCCAGCGCGCAGGAGATGCTGGGCAGTGTTGGTCGTCTGAGTCGGATCGATCTCATTCTGCCGGACGACTTCGATCTGGCAGCGCTGGAAGCGTTGTTGCCTGCCGGCGCGACTGTGCAGCCGGTGGCCGCTCGCGTGGGCGCATTGCAGCAGATGACGCGCGCCTTCGAGCTAAACCTGACCGCGCTCAGTCTGCTGGCCTTGATCGTTGGGATGTTCTTGATCTACAACACGATGACGTTCAGCGTTGTGCAACGACGCGCGTTGCTGGGCACACTGCGCTGCGTCGGCGTCAGTCGCGGCCAGATCGCCGGGCTGGTGTTGGGCGAAGCGCTGGTCATCAGCCTGATCGGGGTGGCCGGCGGGTTAGCGCTGGGGGTCATCCTGGGGCGCGGCCTGGTTGGACTGGTCACCCAAACGATCAACGATCTCTACTTTGTCGTCACCGTGCGCGAGTTGAGCATTGAGCCTTTCGTGCTGATCAAGGGCGCGGCGCTGGGCATCATCGCCACGCTGCTGGCGGCGCTGGCTCCGGCGCTGGAGGCGATGTTCACCCCGCCGCGGGCGGTGTTGCGTCGCTCGAGCATCGAGGAGCGGGCGCAGCGGGCAACGCCATGGCTGGGCGGCGGCGGCGCATTGCTGCTGGCCGCGGGCGGCGGTCTGCTGCTCTTGCCTGCCACTCCCGACGAAACCGGATTGTATCTTGCCTTTGCCGGCCTGTTCGCGCTGGTGATTGGCGTTGCCCTGATGACGCCGCTGGCGCTGGTTGGGCTGATGCGCCTGATGCGCCCGCTGCTGGGGCGCGCGCTAGGCCTGTTGGGTCGCATGGCTGCCCGCGACGTGGTTGCCAGCCTGTCGCGCACAGCGGTCGCCGTCGCTGCGCTTATGGTTGCCATCTCGGTGACGATCGGGGTTGGCCTGATGATCAGTAGTTTCCGCCAGACCGTCATTCAATGGCTGGAACAGAGTCTGGTCGCCGATATTTATCTCTCGCCGCCAAGCAATGCCGCGAATCGCATCGACACCACCATCGACCCAACTCTGGCGACCGTGCTGGCAAGCCTGCCCGAAATCGAATCGATCACCACGTTCCGCAGCGTGCAGATCGATCTGCCCTCTGGCCCAACCACATTGGTCGCAGTCGATTCTCCTACCCCGAAAGGTCGGCGCGCGTTGCGTTTCCAGCAGGGCGGTGGTGAGGCTACCTGGCAGGCATGGGAACAGGGCGCAGTCTTGATCTCGGAACCTCTGGCCTTTCGCGCCGGGTTGGGCGTTGGCGATCGCCTGCGCGTGCGGACGGATCGCGGTGAGCGCGATCTACCGATTGCCGGCGTGTACTACGACTACACCTCTGATCGCGGCGTTGTGCGGATCAACGCGGCCACCTACCGCGCCTTGTGGGACGACCCCGCCCTCTCGTCGCTGGCGCTCTACGTGCGCGACGGCTACGATGTCGATCGTGTCATCGAACGAGTGCGCGCGCTCAGCGCCCCTTACGGCACAGTGGTTGTCAATTCCAGTCGCGCGCTGCGCGAGGGCACTCTTGAGGTCTTCGACCGCACCTTCGCCATCACCTCGGTTTTGCAACTGCTGGCTACCATTGTCGCCTTCATTGGTGTCTTAAGCGCCCTGATGGCGCTGCAACTCGAGCGCGCGCGCGAACTGGGCGTGCTGCGCGCTACCGGTCTGACCCCTGGCCAGCTCTGGGGCGCGGTCATCAGCCAGACCGGACTGATGGGCATCGCCGCTGGCTTGCTGGCAATGCCGCTTGGCTTAATGTTGGCGCTCGTGCTGACCTTTGTCATCAACAAACGTTCATTCGGCTGGACACTGGACATGGTGATCGATCCCGTCCTGTTTATTCAGGCGCTGGCAGTCGCCGTCAGCGCCGCCGTGCTGGCCGGCATCTGGCCGGCTTTCCGCATGAGCCGGATCAGTCCGGCGCTGGCGCTCCGTGACGAATGATGTCGGTTATGGTAAGATGGCGATACGATTGCAACCAGAAAGAGAGGACAGGCAATGAGTGATCTCCGCGCAGCCTTCGAGCGAGCCGCCCAGGAAGTGCAGCAACTGCCCCGCCGCCCCGACAACGAGACACTATTGCAACTCTACGCGCTCTACAAGCAGGCCACCGTCGGCGACGTGCAGGGTTCGCGCCCCGGCGTGCTCGACATGACCGGACGGCTCAAGTACGACACCTGGGCCAAACTGAAAGGCACCCCAGCCGAGACCGCCATGGGCCGCTACATCGAGCTGGTCGAGCATCTGAAGCAGACGATCCGGTAACATTCGCCGGTCGTGTCATCGTGACCTGCCGGCGCCGCGACGCCTTGCGCAAGCGCTCTGAAGCCTGCATTCGCCCATCTCGGTCTCGTTAGTGCGCAGGGGCGCAGCACGCTGTGACTCTACGGAACGCCCCGGCTGCAACCAGATCATCCTTGACCACCAGTCGAAACCACTGGTAGACCTAACACCGGTATAACAGCAGGAAGGGCGACCCGCCGGGTTGCCCTTCCCCCTCATTACTTATGATAGACCTAACGCTGGCATCATAATTGAAAAAGCCGGCGAACCCCATCGTTCGCCGGCAGTTTGCTGCAAAGGGAAGACTGAAATTAATAGCGACGATTAAAACCGCCCCGCGGCGCGCTGCGCGGCTTATCCTCAGCCTCATTCACGCGCAGATTGCGCCCGCCAACTTCCAGACCGTCGGTTGCCCGGATCAGCGCGGCAACGTTGCTGGTCTCAATCTCAACAAAGCCAAAGCCACGCGAACGACCGGTATCGCGGTCATTGATGACCCGCGCGCTTTGCACCTCGCCATGCGGCTCGAAGATCGCGCCCAGCTCAGCATCGCCCACACCCCACGGCAAATTCCCGACGAACAGTTTCACCAACATTGAACACACTCCACAGAGACTTGGTTTGTCATGCATCGAGCGCATGAAAAAACCGGCTAACACAGACCTCTCGTACCGCCGCCTCTTGCCGCATATATGCAAGAGTTCGCTCCGGCAATCGACAACGTACCTGCTTCGAGCGCTGAAGCCTGCCGATCGACCTGGAGCCTGAGAGCTCTCTAATGCCGGTCTCGCAGCACACGACGTTGGTTGACTTGCTTAGTGTACCACAGATCGACGGAATTGCAAGGGGGAAAATCGGGGAATATGAGCGCGGGGAGGCCCTCACCCCCGGCCCCTCTCCCGCTGGGAGCGGGGAGGCCCTCACCCCCAGCCCCGCTCCCGCTGGGAGCAGAAGTGGGCGGTGAGGCATCCCTTCCGCTGACGCAGGGGATTGTTGCGGGAGCCTACACGCCCGCATAATGCCATCCGGCATCGTAACCTTTGTGCCTTTGTGCCTTGGTGGTGCAACCCTTGCCCGCGTGCCCTCACCCCCAGCCTCTTTCCCGCTGGGAG
>FWPU01011434.1_pt1 | contig 12438 bp, 6 predicted proteins | sample 2228361 | NCBI WGS metagenome assembly FWPU01 (sample SAMEA103939777, study PRJEB20133) | metagenome | reverse complement strand
CATTCAAGACTTACCAGCTGGAAGGACATACCAATCCCTTGCATTCAAAGCCCCCACAGCTGTAGATGGTGAGCTTGGGGCAAATCCTTCTGTTTCTGGTGCCTCTGCAGCTGAAAATAGATACCTTGTAGATGGTATTGATACCTCTGACCCTGCCTTTGGAACTTTTGGAACAAATGTAACTTACAATTTCATTCAAGAAGTTGAAGTAAAGGCAGGGGGTTATGAAGCAGAATATGGGGGGGCAATGGGTGGAATTATAAATGTAGTAACGAAGTCTGGTTCAAATGAATTTAAAGGTGAACTCTTTGGCTATTTTACAGATGACAGTTTAACAGAAGAAGGAGAAGAACCTGTTGGGGGATCTGCTCTTGAATCCTTTAGTAATTATGACTATGGGGTTTCAATTGGTGGGAAGATAATACAAGACAAATTATGGTATTTTGTTGCCTTAAACCCCGTTTACAGAGAAGATGAATATCGCTTACCAATTGAGGGTTATGGAACATTTACAGAGAAAAGAGAAGGGGATCCTGGATATGGGGCATTGAAATTAAATTATTCCTTTAATCCAAACAATTCCTTTGTATTTAATGTAATTGCAGACCCAAAGAAGGGAAATGATTATTATGGGGATTATTTCATTGATGTCTCAGATAGGGAGGACTATATCAATCCAAAAGATCCTGGTTCTCCAATTATAACAGATATGAACAGAAACAGAAAAGAAGGTGGGTATAACTATGGAGGGACTTACACATCAATCCTTTCACCTTCCTTAATGTTTGAATTAAAAGCAGCTCACCATGAGACAAAACTTGACAGAAGGCCTGCCTTAAATCAAGAGACTTGGTTTGACTGGTCTGGTATTTGGACTTGTTATGGAAACCATACAGAAATAGGTTACAATTGTGGGGCAGGAATTATGTTTGGTGGAGCTGGTTTTGATGAAATGGATACCCAAAGATTTAGAGACCATGCAAAAGCAGCCCTCACCTGGTATATTGGAAACTTTGAAGTGAAAGCAGGAGTTGACTATAAAAAGTTGGAATTTACTGATTATGCAGGAGTAAATGGTTCTTCCCCAGAAATATGTGTTCCCTTTGGAGACGAATATGGGACATACGATTATTTAGGAGATGAAGATGGGGATGGGATTGCCAACTATGAGGACCATGATTATAGCTGGACAAGATTATCCTTGGCTGAGTTTGCAGAGATGACAGGTCGTCTCTGTGATGCAAATGGGGATGGTGTTGCAGATGATGGAATTATAATGCCAGCAAGACATGGTAACAGGTGGTATCTCTATGATCCGGGCTTTATTTCTTATATGGATTATTACAACAGAAATTATCAAAACAAATCTGTGGGTCAAACAACCCAATATGCACTTTTTGCACAAACAGCTTGGAAGGTCCTTCCCAATTTAACAATTAAAGCAGGTTTAAGGGCTGATGCTTCAAAGAGTGAAGGGAATGCAGTAGAAAGGGGTACATCAGGTGGTCTGGATTTTGGATTTGGAGATATGGTTGCACCAAGGATTGGGTTTATATGGGATTTTGCAAACAATGGAAGATCCAAACTTTATGGGCACTATGGAAAGTTTTACAATGATATTCCATTACAAATAAATGTAAGGGCTTTTGGAAATGAACAATACTGGTTTTATTACTATGAATATCCCTATGATGAAAATGGAAACCCCACCCTTCCTTCCACAGCAAATCCAGGGCTTTTACAGAGAATTCGTCTCTCTGGTGGAGCAGCAACAATTGTTGATGACATAAAGCCCTCCTATGAAGAAGAGGTAATTCTCGGTGGTGAATATGAAGTTATGCCCAATTTGGCAGTGGGATTGAAGGGAATTTATCGTTCCATTTCTAATGTTATGGAGGACTATTCCTTTGATGGGGGTTCCACATATGTAATTGGAAACCCTGAAACCCTTGTAGGTGATGAAAGTGCTTGTGTTACAATTGATAATGACCTTGAAACAGATCCAGAAACAAGGACTTTCTGTTTTGTAAAACCCGTTCGTTTTTATAGGGGCATAGAACTTTCTTTAAATAAGAGATTTTCAAATAATTGGCAAATGTATGCCTCCTTGCTTTATAGCAAATCAGAAGGAAATTATGGAGGACTTTTCAGACAAGATAATGGGGAACTTGATCCTTTCGCAACAATAGATTTTGACTTGCCTCAACTTAACCAATTTTCAAGGGGGCTTTTGCCAAATGATAGAAAATGGCAATTTAAGGCCTATGGTTCCTATAGATTTCCCTTTGGTTTAACCCTTGGTTATGATGCTTGGTTTATTTCAGGTCAACCCCTTTCAAAGTTTGGTTTATACGCTGATTCCCGTGATTATAAAAGGTTTGTTGGACCAAGGGGTTCCTATGGAAGAGGAGATAATGTATATGACTTTTCCTTACATGCTGCATATCCCATAAAATTTTCAGAGACAATGGACTTTAAAATCATCCTTGATATCTTTAATGTTTTCAATTTCCAAAAGGGTATGTGGTATGAACAGACCTGGAGCTATTTGCCCCTTCAATATACCGATGAAACAGGAACTTGGGATATAAATGGGGATGGAGTATTGGATGGATACGAATGGGATCCCCATGGCTGTGATCTTCCCTTAGGAAATCCTGAGAGGTCTGCATACTGCAGTTATATCAATCCAAACTGGGGAAAACCAATAATTTATCAAGAACCAAGGTCTTTTCGCATTGGATTTTCTATAAACTTTTAATTGCAAAATGGTTGAAAGTTCAAAAATGAATGTAAAGCTCTATTTTATAATAAAAAAAGGAGATAACATATGTTTTTGTTTTTACTACTTTTTTCTTTGACCTTTGAAGAAGAAAAGATTATTAAATTTTTAGAAAATTATATGGTTCAAACAGAAAGTAAAATTAAATTAGAAAAAAAATATTCAGGAGAAAACTTTTCCCTTTATTATGCAAGAAGGGAATCGGAAATTAAGGGAAGGGAAGAACTTGTCCCCTGTGCCCTATTTGGAGGGAAAAATATAATCTTGGGAGAGTATTTTGCTTTGACAAAAGAAGAAAAGTCAAATATTACTCCTCAGTTTTTATCTTCTTTTTTAACAAAAGTTATGGGAACTAATGTAAAAGCAGAACTGGAAAGGGAAATAGATAAAAATTTAAGTTTGTATAAAATTTTTGAAGAGACGGGTTACGGTAAGGTTCAAAGGGAGGCATATATTTTGGCAAAAAGACATTTATTTTTAGGTAATATGTATGATATTAATGATAAAATTGATGAAATAAGAATGAAAATTATAGATTTAAATTATGGTGGAAGTATTGGAAATAAAGAGGCAAAGGATAGGCTCTTTTTCTTTTTTGATTTAGAATGTCCCTATTGTGAAAAAATAGAAAGGGAAATTTCTCCAATTTTAAAGGGAAAAAAGGATATTTTTGCTTCCTTTTTCCTTTTCCCCTTAACCATACACCCCCTTTCCTTTAAGGCATCTGCTGGTGCCTTTTGTTTTAAAAATATAAAAGAAGAATTATTTTTTGATTATATAAATTGGTTTTATTCAGTTCACGATACCTTAGAATTGGAAAACATAGATGAACAAATTTACAACTTTGCAAAGGAAAGGGAGATGGAGAAGGAATTTTTAGATTGTTATATGAAAAAGGAAAATATTGATATGGTTTTAAAAAGTTTGCAACAGGGAATTGATTTAGGAGTTCGTTACACTCCCACAATCTTTTATAATGGGAAAAATTATCCCATAAGTTTTATTTTAAAAATGGTAAAAGAATGAAAAAATATTTTATATTTTTATTTATAATCTTTTTTATTTTAATTACTTATCTTTCTATCTTTAAAATTCCAGAAGGAAAAATTGGAGTTTCAGGAAAAAGGACTTATACCAAAGGTTTTCACATAAAGCCCTTCTTTAAAAGGGTTTTCCTTTTTAACCAACCCTTCATATTTAAAGATAAAAGGGAACTCTTAACAAAAGAAGGGGCAAAGATAAATTTAATCTTAGATATTTATTTTAAATGGGATGAAAAAAACCTTTGGGAAAATATAAATTCCCAAAATAATATAAAAGAATTTATTGATAATTTAAAATTTTATGACCAGAAAAATTTCAAAAAAGAGATAGAAGAATTTTTCAATAAACTTCCCATCTATGATTTTAAATTTTCCTATTTCATTGAAGGTGAACTCCCCTTTGAAATAAAAGAAAAATTTAAGCCCACAGGATGCAAAATATTTTTCTTTGCCTTAGATGCCCTTGATTGGGTAATGCTGGATTATTTATTTGATAAGGGAAAACTTCCAAACTTTCAAAGATTAAAAAAAGAGGGGGCTTACACTACCCTTTTATCTTACAACCCCCTCCTATCTCCTATTATTTGGACTTCCATTGCCACTTCAAGAACCCCAGAAGAACATGGAATACTTGAATTTACAATAAAAGACCCCTATACCCATGAAGATATCCCCGTAACCTCTTCTCAAAGAAAGGTTCCTGCTTTTTGGAACATTTTAACTGCCTTTGATTTAAAGACAAATTTGGTTGGTTGGTGGGCAACCTTTCCAGCAGAAAAAATAAAAGGGAATATAATTTCAGAAAGGTTATTTTTCCATTTATTTGGGATAGAACCAGAAAAAAAGGTAAAAGGAAACACTTATCCAGAAAAATTAGAAGAAAAATATGAAAAAGAAATTGTAAGAGCAGAAGATATAAAATATGAAGAAATTTCAAGATATTTAAATATAAGCAAAGAGGAATATGATGAGAGATGGGAAAAGGGGAAGAAAATGGAAAACCCCTTTCAAGATCCCGTAAACCATTTAAGGAAAATCTTAGCAGTTACCAATTCAGCAAAGAAAATAGCCTTTAGGTTGCTTGAAGAAAGTGATTTCGATATTTTTGCCTTTTATTTGGAAGGACCAGATACTGTTGCCCATAGGTTTGCCCATTGTATCCCCCCAAAACTCCCTTGGGTTCCAGAAGAAGAATATGAAAGGGGGAAAAATGCTTTGGCTTTTTATTATAAATTAATAGATGAAATCCTTGGGGAAATATTAAAATATTCCAAGGAAGATTGGATTATTTCTGTGGCATCAGACCATGGCTTTTATACCACAGGAGCCAGACCTTCTGTCCCTCCAGATGATTTTGGAGGAGGTGCTTCCCAGTGGCATAGAATGACGGGGGTTTGGATTATTAAAGGAAGGGATATTAAAAAGGGAGAATTTTTTAATGCTGATATTTATGATATAACACCTACACATTTAGCTCTTATAGGTGTTCCCCTCTCAAAGGATATGAAGGGAAAGGTTATAAAGGAAATATTTTTAAGGGAACTAGATGTAAAATATATCCCCTCTTATGATTTTATTCCAAAGGTATGGAGAGAAGAAAAAACAATGGTAGTTGATAAAGAAAGAATAAAAGAACTACAAGCCTTAGGATACATCTCCCCTCCAAAGGAAAAAAAAGAAGAAGAAAAAAAGGACTTTACTTATTACTATAACCTTGGGACAACCTTCTTCCAAAACAATGAGTTTTTGAAAGCAGAAGAGGCCTATAAAAAAGCTATAGAAATATATCCAAATTTTTCCTTAGGCCTTGCTGGGCTTGCAAGTGTTTATGAAAAATTAGGAAAATTTAATGAATCATATATTTATGCCAAAAGAGCCTTGCCCTATGAAAAGGACTTTCCCGATAGTTTTTTAAAAAATTTTGCTGACTATGCAATTTTATCAAAAAATTCAAGGGAGGCATTAAATTTTTTAAAAAGTGAGAGTTTTGGATGGGAAAAGAGACCCATATATTACACCGTCTTAGGAATGCTTTCAGAAAACTTGGGGGAAGATTCTATAAATTATTATAAAAAGGCACTAAACATTTCACCTTCAGAACCCTATGCTTGTGAAAGACTCTTGGGTTATTACCTTAAAATAAAAGATTTTGATGGAGCTGCACACCTCTTAAAAAATGCTTGGGATTCCTCTGAAGGAAATTTAAAACTAATGAATAGCTTAGGTATAGTTTGTTTAAAAAACGGACAAGTAAAAATTGCAGAAGATATATTCAAGACCTTGTTAAAATCAAATCCAAAGGAGCCAAACCTTATAGGAAACTTATCAATTGCTCTTTTAATGCAAAAAAGAAAGGATGAAGCAAAAACCCTTTTAAAAGAAGCCCTAAGATTAAATCCAAAGGACTCCCAACTTTTATATAACTATGGAATGGCTTTGGAAGAAATGGGGAACTTTAAAGATGCTTTAATTTATTATGAAAAAGCAAAGGAATTAAAGTTTTCTGGTTATCAATTATACAATGCTTTGGGAAGGGTATATTTGAGGGTAGGAAAGAAGATGGAAGCAAAAGATGCCTTTAAAAATTCCTTAAAAATAAATCCAGAACAAGAAGATATAAAAAAATTATTAAGTCAAATAGAAAATTAATCTGCCTTAACTGCTCTTTTGTAAAAAATTATACCTCCCTTTTCATCAAAAATGTATACTTGGGGTGGTTCTTTTAAAATAAAGAGAAGTCCTGCTTCAACTTTTCCTTCCTTTTCATCTTCTAATTTGGCAGGGCAACCTTCTAAGATTAAAAAATTTCCCTCTGCATAAAACTCCAAAAAATCTCCACTCCCCCTTTGCTTTTTATCTAAGGTAAAAAACTTTACTTGATCAGAGAAGACAAATTTTTCAGGTTTTTCGTCTTTTCTATAAATTTGTAAAAAATATCCTTCCATTTTATAGTTTTCCCATTGAAAAGAAACAGAGAACAAGGCTTTTAAGGTCTCTTCCCTTTGGTCTATATAAATTTCCTTTGCCATTAAAAGAAAATTTCTCTCTTCATTCCACCCCTTAAGGGAAGCATTTCCAAAAGCTCTAACTTGATCCTTTATAACCTCCAAATTGTCTGCTTTTAATGTATATTCCTTACTCCAAACCACTACATCTCTTCTTAAGTTTAACTTTTCAAATTTTTCTTCATAATCCCCTTCCTTTCCCCTCAATTTTATTTCCCTTTCCTCCATTTCAAACCCACCCCCAAAAAACATCTTTTTCCCTTCTTCTAAAACTTTCATCCATTTTGTCTTTATCTTCTTATACCCCTTTGATAAATAAATATCCCCCCCTAAAAATAAAACATTTTCAGAAGGAAGATAATGCATACTATCAGAATTTATATACCATCCTCCATAGCAAAAAATTATATAGTCACCAAAAGAAACATTATCTACTTTTCCCTCTTTAAAATAAGCATTTATAAAATTACAATTTAATGAATCATATCCCCTTTCAACCAAAACTTCACCAGAAAGGTTAAAAACATCGGGTTTTCCCTCTTTAAAATATAAAATTCCTTCCCTTGCTTTTAATTCAAAATTTTCTTCGTAACCCAAAATTTTTAAATTATTTGAGTATTTAAAAATTTTTGGTATAAAATTATCCCTTGCAAATTCTCCATAAAACTCCTCAGAAGTAAAGATATAACTTTTTTCTAAAATAAAATTCCCTTCAAAACATTTTGAATCTATGATAGCATCTTTTTCCGAGAATTCCAGTTTTAGATCCTTTAAAGTAAAAATATTTTCTTTAAAGATTAAATAGCTTTGACCCTTTGAATAAAATTTTAAAGTATTTGCATTTCCCTTAAAATTTGGAAAATAAAAGAAACTTTCCTTTGATTCCAATTTTAAACTATTTATAGCAAAATTTCCATTTATAATATTCAATTCCAAAGCAGAGCAAGAACCTACATAGTTTTCATAGGAAATATTAAGGGAAATTGGACTTTCTAAAACCCCTAATCCATGCTTGTAATAAAAGGTCTCTGTCCCAAGATTTAAACCATTTGGAAATTTTGCAAAAATTTTTCCTGAGATTTCAGCATCCTTTTTTTCCAAATCAAACTTAACTTCATTACAATTTATAGAAACTTTTCCCTCTTTTAAGTGAAAGGTTAAATTTACATCTTTTAAAAATAAAATTGTCTCCTTTTGGGAAATGACTTCTTTTGCAAAAATTTCAAAGATCATTTTATCTCCCCTTGTTTCTGCAAAAGAAAATTCCTTTGTAAATCTTGTAATTTCCTTTTTTTCTTGAGGAGGTAGTTCTATTTCCTTTTTTTCCCATTCTGTTTTCCTTGGATTCAATTGAGAAATTAAAAAAATTAAATATAAAAAAAGTAAAAAAAGTAGCCATTCTCTTTTAAAATTAAGCTTCATTTATCAAATATTCCTAAAAATCTTAAAGAAACATTTCCATTATAAAATTCTGGATAATAAACAAGGGAAAAATTTTCTTTAAAATTAAACTTATCCAAATCAAATCCAATTCCCTTTAATATAATATTCCCTTGTAAAAATTTTAAAAGATAGGCACCATTTTTTAATATCATTGGCTCTTCATAAAGATTGACATTATGTGTCATAAAGATTGGCTTTGGATTTTTATTTCCATAGGGTTCTAATTTTTCAAGAAAATCTTTTAGTTCAATTAAATCTTTAAAATCTAACTCTTCTTCTATTTCTATTTTATTTTTTTCTTCCATGGGATAATTTTCCATAATTTTTTTCATTTCCTCTAAAAAAGAAAGGTAATTGGATTCCTTCAAGGAAAGACCACAAGCAGCTCCATGTCCACCATAATTTTCTAAATGTTCCTTTGCTTTTTCCAAAATTTCAATTAAGGAAACATCTTCTACAGATCTTCCTGAACCCTTTATTAAATCCTTATTTTTTGAAAGGACAATTGAAATCCTTCCCTGCTCTTGCACAAGTTTTGAAGCTACAAGTCCCAAGACACCTAAATGCCATTGGGGATTATAACAAATAATTACTTTTTCATCTTTTATTTTTTCCAATGCCTCTTCATATACTTTTTCTTGAGTTACTTGTCTTAATCTATTTAAACTTTCAATTTTTTCAAGGCCCCTTTTTACTTTTTCTTCTTCTGGAAATAAAAATAAATCTACTAAAAAGGTTCCATCTTTCATTCTTCCAGGGGCATTTAATCTTGGCCCTAAGCGATAATATAAATGGTCTGAAGTTAATTTTTTCCCTTCAAGCCCGGAACTCTTTAAAAGACCCTTTAAAAAAATATTCTTTGTCTTTGGAATTTCATTTAATCCTATAAATACAATTGAACGATTTTCTCCAACCATTTCTGTTATATCTTGTGCCAACCCTAAGGAAGCAAGGCGGACATAAGAATTAAAGGGGAAATTTTTTCCAAAGGATTTATAAAGCCCTTCCACAAATTTAAAAATTATCCCAGCTGTGGAAAAATTTTTAAATTCAATGGGGCAGTCCTTAAGGTGTGTATTGCAACAGAAAATATCTTTATCAATTTCAAAAAGAGGTGAATGGTGGTCAATTATTAAAAAATTTAAACCTTCTTTTTTTGCCTTCTCCTGGATTTCCATTGAATTTGTTCCACAATCTAAGGAAATCAAAATCTTTTTATTATTTAAATTAAAATTTTCAAAAATATCCAATGGAACCCCATAGCCATCTTTAAATCTATTTGAAATAGAATAGGAAAAACTTCCCCCTAAAAATTTAATAGCTCCTCCAAGCATTGAAAGAGAAGTAATTCCATCCACATCATAATCACTATGGATGTGGATAACCTTTTTATCTTTTATAGCCCCTTTAATTAAATCTATTCCTTTATTTAAACTTTCCCATTTTTCAAAGGATAAAAGTTCTTCCACCTTTGGATTTAAAAAACTATCAAAATCACCTAAAGCAATTCCTCTTCTTAAAAGTATCCTTTCTATTAAAGGTGGCAAGGAAGAAGATGTTTTGCCCTTTTCCTTTAAAAATGCTTTCTTCTTACTCCTCCCCGTAAAAACCCATCCTACGAAATTTTTCATACCTTTTTTCTAAGAGTTCATCTATGGGTACCTTTGTTATTTCCTTCAAATTTTTTAAAATTGAATTTTTTACATTTAAAGCTGCCTCTTCAGGATTTGAATGGGCACCCCCTAAGGGTTCTGGGATAATTTCATCAATAATTCCAAATTCTTTCAAGTCCATTGCTGTAAGCTTTAAATTTTTTGCTGCTTCTTGAACAAACTTTGGTTCTTGGGATTTAAATAAAATAGAAGAACATCCCTCTGCTGAAATCACAGAATAAATTGCATATTCCATCATCAAAACCCTATCCCCTAAAGCAATTGCAAGGGCACCTCCACTTCCACCCTCTCCAATCACACAAACTATAATGGGAATTTTCAATTGAGACATATTCAAAAGATTAGTAGCAATGGCTTCTGCCTGCCCCCTTTCTTCTGCCCCAATTCCTGGATAAGCTCCAGGTGTATCTACAAAGGAAATTAAAGGTCTTTTAAATTTTTCTGCTAATTTCATAATTCTTAATGCCTTTCTATAACCCTCTGGATGGGGCATTCCAAAATTTCTTCTTATCTTTTCTTGTGTAGTTCTTCCTTTTTGTTGAGAAATTATACCCACAGGGATTTTTTCTAAAAATCCAAACCCAGCCACAATTGCAGGATCGTCTCCCCAAACTCTATCTCCATGAAGTTCTATGAAATCTTCAAAAATGGTTTCAATATAATCTAAGGCATAAGGTCTTAAGGGATGCCTGGCAATTTGAACAATTTGGTAAGGATCTAACTTGGAATAAATTTCCCTTGTAGTTTTTTCAAGTTTTTCCTTTAACTTTTCTAACTCTTTGCTTCTTTCTTTTGTTAAAGGCAGAGCAGAAATCTCTTCAATTTTTCTTTTAATTTCAAAAATGGGAGCTTCAAATTCCATAAAAAAATATGCCCAGGGACGGAATCGAACCGCCAACGCAGGGATTTTCAGTCCCTCGCTCTGCCGACTGAGCTACCTGGGCATCGGAAATATAATAATATTAAATTACAATTTTGTCAAGTTAAATGTATAACTCCCAGCAATGAAAAATGAAATTAAATATTTTTAAAAGATTTTATAAAAAAAGGTAAAAGGTGAACATAGCGCAACAGAGCAAGAGAGTAGTAGAGAAATCTTAAAGGGTATCCCTTGGCTATTCCGTTTTCCGTTGTCTACAGGGGCAATTCTTGAATTGTTCTTCGGGCATGGCAGAGTGTGTGAAAACTTAAATAACTATATATTGTAATTCTTTGAAAAAATGTTTTTTATTGATATTACATATTTTTTCAGTAGGATAATAATGTTTTTGGTGGTTTATCTATGCCATACCTTTTGCTTCTTTCTATGCCATACCTTTTGCTTCTTTTATCTTTAAAATTGCCTCTTTTAACTTTTCAAATCCAATTATTTTAAGCACCCTCTTTATATTATAAGCCAATAGAATCAACCCCATCTCCCCTTGAACCTTCCCTTTACCTTTCCTTAGAAAATATCCATATCTTATACCCCTCTTTATTGTCCCAAAAACATGCTCTATTATGAGATTCCTCTTTTTTACTTTTTCTTTTGTATTGGTTCAACGAAAAAGGGACAAATTGAATTTTTGAATAAAGCTTTCAAAGATTTTAAATTACCAGGAAGCCTTTCCATCTTTTTTATTTTAATATTTTTGAATTTAAGCTGCCTTAGGGTTTTTAGTTGAAGCTTTTGCTAAGGCTCCAATCCCTTCGGGACTTAGGGCCTTGCAGACTGCCTCGTCAAAAAGATATAACTTTTCAATTATAGGAAAATGGATCAAATTGCCCCAAGGATATCCCACTGAAATTAACCTGTGATCAAATCCTTTTCCATTACATATTACTTAAATTCCTTTGCTATAAACTGACTGCCCCTGTCCAAGATCATTCTCGGCTTTGCAAAAGGAAATTTCTCATGGGGCTCCTTAAGTTACCCAATGTGCCTGTTCCCTATCCCCAACCTTCCTGCCCCTTTGTAAAAATTATTCCTCCTTATCCCTATATGATTTATCAGAATCCCTTATCTCCGGTTCTACCCATTCCTTCCTTAAATCTCCCCAAGATTTTTTCAACTTCAAATTCTCTTCTTTAAAACCACCCTATCACCTCTTTTTGCTTCTCTACCCTCTCTTCAAGCTTCTTTTCCCTTCCTCTTTTCCCATTATCCTCAAATCTTGTGCTTACCTGATAATAATTCCTTCCCCCCTTCAAATAACTGCTTCTCCCATTTGTAAATTCAAGTAGGGTAAATTCCTTAAAGTTTTACAAATTTTAAAAATAAAGAACTTTATTCTTTAAAGGTTCCCTTAAAATTTCTAACTTCCTTTCTGCACTAAAACCTCTTTTAATCTTTTCTTCCATATTTTAACCTTTCATTAATTTTACACATTTCTCTTGTCCCTTTCCAACTGAAGCAAAATAGCATGCCTTATCATGGTTCCCTTCAAAGGGATTGTCTTGGTCTATTATGTGAATTATATCTCCTATACCTACATTATCTGCCCTTGTACCAT
>FWPU01011433.1_pt1 | contig 12438 bp, 7 predicted proteins | sample 2228361 | NCBI WGS metagenome assembly FWPU01 (sample SAMEA103939777, study PRJEB20133) | metagenome | reverse complement strand
CAGCCGGATCACCGTCGCCGGCTCGAGGACTGCGTACAGCAGCTCGCCGACCCCGATCGCGGCGGGGAGCCCCAGCTCGGCGGCTCGCACCGCCATGTGGGAGTTGGCCCCGCCGTACATGGTCACGAGCCCTGCGATGTCACGGGCCAACAACCAGTCGTAGCCGGGGTCCGCGTTGGGGATCAGCACGATCTTGCCCTCGACGTCGGACGAAGGATCGAGGTCGTACGCGACCACCGCAGCTTCCACCGCGCCGAAGCTGACGAAGTTCGGCTCGGCCGCCTCCTGCTCGAAACAGAACAGATCCGCCTCCGATTCGATCTGGCCGGGCAGGCACACGCCCTGTGTGATGTGGAACGCCTCGCGGCCCTCAAAGACCCGGCGGTTGAGGAATGCGCCCGCCTGGGTGACGACCTCCCGGCAGGCGAGCAGGTCAACGATGGCGACATGGGCGAGATCGTCACGGCTCAGCCCCTGCGTGGCGCCGAACTCGGCGATGCATTCGAGCGCGGCACTGAGGCCCTTGGTGAAGACGAACTTGCCCTCCTCGCGCCCGGCGATGGCCTGACGCGCGAACCGCTCGAACCGGTCCGCGTCGGCGGGGAGGCCGACCGCGCCCAACGCATCGGCGACTGCCTGCCGGGTCTCCTTCGACCAAACCCCGGCCTCGCCAGGGGTGGCGGGGTCGGGCCCTGACACCGCGCGGTCCACGACTGGGCGGAGATACTGCTCGGCTGCGGCGCGATAGCACGGTGAGGTGATGTCGTAGGTGCCCGGCCGGAGGTGGCCGTAGGTCGCGACGAAATCGGACCAGGAGAGCTCGTTGCGCCGCACCCGCTGGCCGTCTGCCTGCATGCGACCGAGCACGGTCTCGACCGAACCGAGGAAGTCGTTTGCCTCCGCGGCCGTGATGGCGCCCACGTTCTGCAGCGAGCGCAGCAGCGCCGATGCGACGAAACCGGCCCGGGCCAGGTGGGCGAACGCCAGCGTGCCGATCCGTCTGGTCGCCTCCAGGTAGTGGTAGGCACGGTCGAGGGGCGCGAGGGCGGCGGCATCGATCCGGGCGAGCTGCGCTTCGAGCACCGGCAGCTGCCCGAGGTCGCGCTCCAGTCGGTCGAAGCCGCCGATCGTGACCGAGCGCAGGGCTTCCTTCAACGCGGCGATCTCGTCCTCCGAGAACCCTGCGGCCCGAAGGCGATCGGCCTGGTCGTCGAAATCGACGGTCAAGCAGGTGAAGAGGACATCGAACTCGACCTTGTCGTGCAGGTGCGGATGGCGGCCGAGGCGTTCGAGGTAATGATCGACGAGCTGGCCGGCGAGGTCGTCGGGGAGGCTGGCGGGGATGAAGGAGTTGAAGGTGGCGCGCACGTCGACGTAGGGGTGACCCACGACGTCGACGATGAGCGGGCACGGCCGGACATCCCGGTAGCCGTACTCGGCCCGCTGCTGCGCCCACACGTCATCAGTGATGAGGTACCGGTACAGCGACAGGGCAAGTCGCTTGGGCTTCGTTCCGATGATCTCGGCGGGGTTCCAGTCCGCCATCACGCTGTAGCGGGTCGTCGCGCCCACCAGCGTCGGCGCGGGCGGTCGCCGAGCGACCAGGAACCGTCGAGCGTCGGCGAGCGCCACCGCCACCTGCTCGTCATCGATCGGCTCCGGGACGTGCGTCACCGCGATCGGACGCACTTGCAGGATGTGGACCCGACCGTCACCGGTCACCGCGAACTCGATGTCGAGTGAATCGTGGCCGACGAGCTTCTCGATGTTCTGCACCGTCGACAGCACCGAGGTCAACGCGGCGGGCATGCCGTCGCGCAAGGTCGACCCACGGTGGATGAACACGGTACGGGAGTCCCCGCCGCTGGTGACGGTGTCGGTCCGTGACGTCGTGTCGTCGAAGTTGATGACGTAGTACGGCGCGCTCGCCGCATGGGTCCGGGTCATGACGACACCGCTCATGGCGACGTCACGCAACATCTCCTGTACGAGCACCTGGTTGCCGTCATGGGTCTCGCGATAGGACGCGAAGACGGCATCAACCGCGTCGGCGATCGCGGCTGGTTCTCGCGGCACGTCGAGCACGCTCTCGTGCGCACCGGCCGCCGACTGGTACCAGCTGTCCTCGCTCAACGCGCTGCTGCGCACGATCAACAGCTCACCGGGGATGGCAGCGAGCACGCGGTCGACCATGGCGTCTCGTTGGTCGCACCACTCGGCAAAGGTGAACGAGACCAGCTCGCCGATCTCGCCACCGTGCGACATCTGCCGGAGGCGTTCCAACGACTCGGCCTTGGTGCCGAGCACGAAACGGGCGAGGTCCTGCTTGGCGTCGAGCTCGGCCCAGTCCCCTCGCAGGTCCACCCCCACGACCTCGAGCCCGAGGCCGAGGAGGTGACGGACCAGGTCCGGGATCGTCGCGGTGGGCGCGAGCTGGCCGGATCGAATGGCGGCAAACGCCGCGTCGACACCCGCGGCGCCGAGGCGCAGCAAGCCGGCGAACTCCGCCGACGCCTCCGGGGTCGGCACGGCCGGGCCGATCCTCTCGACCCGACCTCCGGCACCGAGGTGGACCTTCTCGGCCTGGTCCAGCACCCTGGCGCTTCTGCCCTCGAACCGCTCACGCCAAAGCGTGTCGACGGCCAGCGCGACGTCACCGGGCGCGGCGCGCAGTGCCGCCACCGCGGAACGGCGGAACACCACGTCCGCGTAGCAGACGTACGCCTCCCGACCCGGGTCGAGGGAGACCAGACCGAGCGACTGCACCGGTCCGGTGTGCGACCAGTCCCGGTTGAACACGGTCCGCAACTTGGGGTAGCGCTCGACGACCTCGTCCTCCTTGAACCCGCCGACGAAGCACACGTCGGCGTCGCCGAGCTCGGCGAAGGCGTCGAGGAGCCAGTCCATCACCCTGCCGTTCTCGTCGATGTCGACGATGGCCGAGGGGACACCTCCACGCACACCCCGACCTGCGCCCAGGATCACGACTTGGCTGCGCTGGTTGCCGGCCGCCGCCATGGTGGTTCACGGTACTTGACCCGGACGGCCGCCCGCGACGGGCACGCCCCTCCCGGACCAACCTCAACGCATCTGACCCGGACCACCTGCATGGGCGAGAATGCGCCGGTGAGCGAGGAGACCGCCCCCACCGAGCCGTTCCATCCTGCCGGCCGCTACGAGGTCGACACCCTGGCGACCGAGGCGCGGGACAAGCCCGACGGTGAGCGGGCCAGGTTGGCGGGGCGGGTCATGTTGTGGCGCCCCATGGGTGGCATCGCCTTCGGTCAGTTGCAGGACCGCAGCGGTCGGGTCCAGTTCTCGTTGGACAAGAAGGCGCTGGGCACCGACACGTTCAAGCAGTGGACCAGAGCCATCTCCCTTGGCGACTTCATCGGGGTCGAGGGGACCACGTGGACGACGAACAAGGGCGAGAAGACGGTTGCCGTGTCGTCGCTGACGCTATTGAACAAGGCCGTGCGCCCGATGCCGGACAAGTGGCAGGGCATCCACGACACCGACCTGCGGTACCGGAAGCGCTACCTGGATCTGCTGTCCAACGAAACCAGCCGGCAACGCTTCCTGGTGCGGACCAAGGTGATCGCGTTCATCCGCCGGTTCCTCGATGATCACGGCTTCGTGGAAGTCGAGACCCCGATCCTCCAAGCCGCGGCCTCCGGTGCGGCCGCGAGGCCGTTCTCGACGCACCACAACGCGCTCGACCGCGACTTCTACCTGCGCATCTCGCCCGAGACGTATCTGAAGCGCGTCGTGGCCGGCGGGTTCGACCGGGTGTACGAGCTGGGTCGGAACTTCCGCAACGAGGGCATCGACTCCTCGCACCTCCAGGAGTTCACGATGCTCGAGTGGTACGCCGCCTACTGGGACTACCGCGACAACATGCGGTTCGTCCAGGAGCTCGTGCAGGCGACGTTGGACCACGTCCTCGGCACCCGGGTCGTCGAGCTCGAGGGGATCTCCCTCGACTTCGATGGCAGCTGGCCCGAGATCGACTACCGCGACGCGGTGCGCGACGCCACCGGCATCGACCTGCACGCGGTTCGCGACGTTGCCGAGCTCCGCCGGGCCATCGAAGCCGCCGGCCTTCTCGCGGAGGGTGAGGCCGAAGGGCAGGTTTCGTACGCAGGCCTCGTCGATCTGCTCTACAAGCGCACCGTACGGCCCTCGTTGATCCAACCGTGCTTCCTCGTCCACCACCCCGTGGAGCTGGTGCCACTGGCCCGCCGCAGCGACGAGGACCCCACCCGGCTCGACATGTTCCAGGTAGTCGTCAACGGCTGGGAGATCGCCAAGGCCTACTCCGAGCTGGTCGACCCGGTCGACCAGCGGGCCCGGCTGGAAGAGCAGGTCGCGCTGCGGGCCCAGGGCGACGACGAGACGATGATGATGGAAGAGGACTTCCTCGAATGCATGGAGCACGGCATGCCCCCGATGTCCGGCCTCGGCCTCGGCATCGACCGGTTCGTGGCCCTGCTGACCGGCGCACCCACCTTGCGTGACGTCGTGCTGTTCCCCCAACTCCGGGAGGCGGCGGTGATGCCGAGCGACACGAGCACCGGCGAGGCGGCCCCGGGCAAGACCGGAGAAGCACGCTAGCTCTCGCCGCCCATCTGCTCGGCTCCCTCACCGACGTCCTCGCGCGTGGCCTCGCCGTCCTTCTCGGCCAGGTCCCGGGCGGCACGCTCGCGCTCGGCACGCCGGCGGGCAGCGATCCGGCGTGCTTCCCGTTTGGCCTCCTTCTCGGCTCGGTCAGCCCGGCGCTCGGCCTCCTCGGCGACCTTGCGAACCCGCTTGGTCGCGTCCTCGTTGACCCGGCGAGCCTTCTCCTCGGCCTCCTGGAGCACGGCGTCCACCAGGATGCGCTTCTCCTTCTCGATGTGCTCGATGCGGCGGCGCGCCTCGAATTCGATCTCGTCGATGCGCCGCTCGGCCTCCAGGTCGACCTTCTCGGCCAGGCGTTGGGCTTCCTCCTCGAGCTCATGGAGGCGGCGCGCCGCCTCGATGTCGGCGAGCAGCTCCACCTGGATCGACTCCTCGAGGTCCGCGTCGAGCACGGCGTCGGTGAGCGCCGCGTACTCGCCCGTCGTCGGTTCGGCCAGCTCGTCCTCGTCGAGCAGTGCACCGGCGGCCAGGCCGGGGACCGCTTCCTCCACGTGCTCCGCGGCTGCCGCCTGGCGCAGGAACCGTCGCTCGAGGAAGAACTGGCGGCGCGCGGCCCGGCGGGCGCGAGCCCGCTCGTAACGGGGCTCGACGTCTTCGCCTGCCCGCCGCAGCGACCACAGCCGAACTCGGCCGATGTCTTTCAGGTAGTGCGATCTGATCGACTTGAACGTGAGATCCTCGTCATCACGGAGCGCGTCGTAGATCTCCTCCGATACCACCACCGAACCGGGATAGGCGATCGCCACGATCCTGCTCGCCAGGTTGACGACGGGGCCGTAGACGTCGCCGTCACGCTCGAGCGCCCGGCCGCTGGCCAAACCCACCCGGACGTCGGAGAGCGCCTCGTCCTCCCGGTAGGCCGCGGCGAGATCGAGGGCCAAGCGAGCTCCCGTCCGCACGTCATCGGCCATGAACATGACCTCGTCCCCGATCATCTTGACGACCCGGGCGCCGTGCGCCGCGACCTGGTCGTAGGCGATGGTCTCGAACCGGTCCACGACAGCGGCGAGCTCGTCCTCGGGCAGCTCCTGGGTCTGGGCGGTGAAGCCGACCAGGTCGGCGAAACCGACGCACACCCCTTCGGTCTCCTGGGCTGCCGACGCCCGCACGATGCGGCGGCGCGCCGCATGGCCGAGGTGGCGACGCCAGACGAACTCCATCAGCTTCGGCATCATGGGCAGAAGCTCTGCCACCCGGCGTGCGGCTGCGATCAGATCGTCGTCGCTTCCGTCGATGAGGCCCGTCTCGGCGATCCGCTCCCGCAGCTGCTCACCCGGTTCCTCCTCGCCAGCCGCCTCGGCGATGCGCTCCACGTGGCGCGACACGGTGCGTTCGATCGCTTCGATCTGCGCCGTCGCGATGCGGGCCAGCGACGATCCGATGACCCGGGCCATCTGCACCGCCAGCTCCGGCTCGAGCCCCCCGTCGGCGATGTAGGGAAGCACCGCTTCGAGCATCTCGAGGTCGCTGTCGCTGAACAACCGCTCGTTGCGCCGCGGCTCGGGGAAGCCCAACGCCCGCCAGTAGGCGCGGATCGCCGACGGCTCGAGGCCGGTGGTCTGGGCCACCTCTTCAAGCGTGTAGAGCGCCGGCTCGAGCGACACGAGGCGCTCGAGCGCCAACAGGTGAAGCGTCCCGCCGGCCGCCGCCCGGTCGACATCGACGGGAGCGACGCCGAGGTCGACGAGGAGCGAACGCAGCACCGCTTCAGCATCGTTGTCGCTCATGGCGACGATTCTCCCGGCTCGGAGCCGCCGAAGGGAAACGGGCCCGCATCCGGCGACAGCGGCCGGAGGAGCGCCTCACCGCTGGTCTGCTCGCTGGACCAGCCCTGGTCGAGACCGGGGGCACCCATCACGGGCGGGTTGACCCCGGGATGAAGGTCGAGCTCCCACAGCAGGGCCGGCCGCTCGCCGTGCCAGCGGATCGCGAAGCTGAGTCGACCGAACGCGGTCGGGGCACCGTGGAGCTCGACGCCCTGACCGAGCCAGTCGAGTGGGAAGGCGGGGAGCAGGTCGAGCCGATCGGCGTGCTCGGCCACCAGCAGGTCACGGACGGCACGAAGGAACGTGGCCGCCGCGAGCACGTCACTCGTCCCGCGCGACCCTCCCCCGCTGCGCAGGTTGATCGCCTCCGGCCAGCCCGTGCCGGAGACGGCGTAGCGCGCCATCCAGTGCAGCCGCTCGACCGGGGTGACGAGCTCCCCCGACCCGCCTCGGCGCAGCTCGGCGCGCGCCAAGAACGCGGTGAGGACCGGGCTCACACCCTGCCCCGACGTCGCTTCCACCACCGCGGGCAGGTTCGGGCCGGCCACGAACCGGTCGCGAACCACCTCGAGCAGCCGCGCGCCCCAAACATCGCCGGCCAGGGTGTCGATCCCCTCGGCCACGACGTCGAGCAGGGTCAACACCGAGGCATCGAGGCGGCGCCCCGGTGCCGCCGCGAGCGGGGGCCGACCCGGCGTCGCCGAGGATCGACCCGCACCCATCGCTCCGGCGAGGTCCGCGGCGAACTCGTCGGCCAGCCCGGCAACGAGGCGGGCGGCCTCGGGCTGGGCGGCCAGCTCGAGCAGAGCGACCGCGGCGCGCATCCCCGCGAGGCCCCAGTAGTCGTCCCGTAGCCAGCAGTCGTCTCGCAGGCCCGGCGTCCACCTCGGAGGCGCGCCGTCCGGCAGCAAGCCGACCGTGGCCGGGTCGCGGCGGCTCCGACGGGACCGGCGACGCTTGTCGACCCAGTGGGCGGCCTTGGCGATCGGCCCGGTGAGCCGCGGCAGGAGGTCTGAATCGGGCACCAGCGCGACGTGGCGACCGAGCGCGACGAGGAGCGCACCGTTCGCATCGAGCCGGCGCTGCGAGCCCAGCAGATGGCCGTCGAGCGCGATCCGGTCCTCCGTCCCCGCCAGGATGCGATCGGCGGCGTCGTGATGACCGAGGGCGTCGAGCGCCTGCACGACAGCGGCGGTCGACCCGAGGTCGGCCGGGCTGACACCAGGTCCCTCCGCGTCCTCACCGGTCGCGGCGAGCAGCAGCTCGCACCGGGCGGCGGCTGCCACCTCGGTCAGACGACCCGGAGGGAGCACCCACCGGCAGCCGGCGTCGGCGTGGTGGCGCCATCCTGCGGCCACGGACGCGGCGGTCGGGACCTCGGGCGAGACCATCCCGGAAGCCCGCGTGCGGGCCCCCCGGCCCGGTCCTCGGCGCCCGCCCGGCGCCGAGGCCCCACGATCCAGCGGAATGACAGCACGGAGCGAGAGGGTGTGGGGCAGCGGGTAGACGAATGCCGCTTGGGCCAGGCCGTCCGCGCACCGGACTTCGGTGAACGGCTCAGCGGTCGCCGCTCCGGTTCGCACCAGCTCGGAGGAGTCGACCGTGGCGTCGGATGCCGCCCAGCGGGCCGGGGCCTTCGGCAGCACCACAGCCGGCTCCTTGTCCACCAACACCGTCGTTCCCTCCAGCGCGATCTGCTCGATTGACCCGACACCGTCGGGCCGGAACGGCCGGATCGCGAAGACCAGCGCGAACGGGACCGGCGACCGGTTTTCGACCTCGATGACGGCAACCTCAGGATTGCCGTCATCGGGCGCGCCGAGAGCGGCATACACCCACTGGACGGCATCCCCTCCCGGGATGCGGACACGGGTCTGGATCACCGGCGTCTGCTCGATGAGCTCCTGGCGCGCCGCGACGGATCGGGATGGCAGATGCCACGCGTCGTCCGCGCCGATCCACCAGTCGAGCGCCCAACCGCGTCCCACCGGAGCGACCAGGCCGCGGGGGTCGACCACGACTCGACCGTGGTGGCCGGTGATGCCGATCGTGGTCGCCTCGGTGTGGGTCAGGTTGAGCGGCCCGCGCCGATCAGCGTCGTTCCCTCGGCTGGATGGGATGAAGTCAGGGCTGGTCGGGTCGCGCTGACGCTCGAGCCAGAACGGCAACACCCAGTCGGATCCACCGAAGCGGACCTCCAGACCTTCGCCGCGCTCCACTGCTACTGCTCGCCGAGATCGTGCAACTCGTCGGCCGCGCGCCGGCCCAGCAAGCCACGGTACGCCTCTCGAGCGGAGCGACCCTCGTGGCAGACGGCATAGACCTGCTCGGCGATCGGCATCTCGACGCCATACTGCTCCGCCAGCTCAAGCACCACTTTCGAGGTCTTCACCCCTTCGGCGACCATGTGCATCTCGGCGACGATGTCGTCGATGCTGCGGCCCTTCCCCAGCTCGACGCCGACGTAGCGGTTCCGGCTCTGCGGGCTGATACAGGTGGCGAGCAGGTCGCCCATCCCCGCCAGGCCCGAGAAGGTGATCGTGTGGCCACCCATCGCCACCCCCAGCCGCGACAGCTCCGCGAGGCCCCGGGTGATGACGGCGGCGCGGGTGTTGTCACCGGTGCCGAGCCCGTCAGCCATGCCCGAGGCGCAGCCGATCACGTCGGGGTTGGTGTACACCCGGAACAGGTTCGTGGAGAAGATCCGCTGGAGCTCAGCCCCGACAGTCAGGTCGCTCATGGCGATGACCGACGCCGCCGCGTCACCTGCGAGGATCTCCTTGGCGAGGTTCGGGCCGGTGAGCACGCCGTAGGGGTGGCCCGGAAGCACTTCGCGCACGATCTGCGTCATGCGCAGCCGGGTTCCCTGCTCGAGTCCTTTGGTCAGGCTGACCACCGGGACCCAAGCGCGGATGCATTGGCCGACCTCGGCAAGGGTGGCCCGGAAGCCGTGGGACGGAACACCCATCACGATCACGTCGGCTTGGCACACCGCTTCTTCCAGAGATGAGGTCGCCCGCAGGTTGGGGTGCAGCTCGAAGCCGGCGAGGTACTTGACGTTCTGGTGCTTGTCGTTGACGTCGTCGACCACCGACTGGTCGCGTCCCCACAGGATCGTCGGGACGTTGTGCGCGGCGAGGTGCCCGACCGTGGTGCCCCAGGACCCCGCTCCGAGGACCGCGACGGTGATGCGCATGAAGCCCACCCTATTCCGCTCCATAGACTGGCGCCGATGCCGACCGCGGCCGCGGCCCTGATCCCCGTAAAGGCGTTCGAGCGCGCCAAGGTGCGGCTCGCCCCTGCACTCGACGGCGTCCAGCGCGCCGAGCTCGCCCGCGACATGGCCGCTCACGTCGTGGAGGCGGCGGCGCCGCTGCCGGTGTTCGTCGTCTGCGATGACCCTGCGGTGCGGGCCTGGGCCATCTCGGTGGATGCCTCCGTCATCTGGAAGCCGGGACGAGGCCTGAATGGCGCCGTGACCGAAGGGGTCGCCGACCTCGGCGCGGCGGGGTTCGACCGGGTGGTCGTGGCTCACGCCGACCTGCCCTACGCCGAAGGGCTGTCAGCGCTGGCCGAGTTCGCCGGCGTCACCCTGGTACCCGACCGGCGCGAGGACGGCACCAACGTCATCGTGGTACCCGCCGCTGCCGGCTTCGCGTTCTCCTACGGTCCAGGGTCGTTCGCTCGTCACCGTGAGATCGCCGCCCGCACCGGGTTGCCGCTTCGGGTGGTGCGCGAGCCTCGCCTCGGCTGGGACATCGACCGGCCCGACGATCTGGTCCGTCCCGCGTGGGCGATCCACGGGGTGCCGTGACCGCAGGGAGGCCGAGCCCGCTACCGGTGCCGGCCAGCGCGCTCGCCATCGTGGCTCACCCCGACGATGCCGAGCTCCAGTGCGGTGCCACGCTGGCCAAGTGGGCGGCGAACGGTTGCGTCGTTCACCACTTGGTGCTCACCGACGGGTCCAAGGGGACCTGGGATCCCGACGCCGACGTCGGGCAGCTGATCGCAATGCGCCAAGAGGAACAAGAGGCTGCGGCCCGGGCCCTCGGGGCGAACGGGGAGGTCGTGTTCCTCGGCATCACCGACGGCGAGCTCCAATCGGGCCTGGCCGAACGGAGCCAGGTCGCGTACTGGATCCGGCGACTGCGGCCCGAGGTGGTGGTCAGCCACGATCCTTGGTGCCGCTACCGGCTCCACCCTGATCACCGCCACGCCGGTTGGCTGGCGATCGACGGCGTGGTCGCCGCACGCGACCCGCACTTCCACCGGGAGCACGACGTCGGGCACCACCGACCGAGCGCGCTGCTGCTGTTCGAAGCGGACGAGCCCGACCATGTCGAAGACGTGACGGGCTACGCCGACGCCAAGCTCGCCGGGCTTCTGGCCCATCGGAGCCAGTACCGCTCGACGATGTTCATCGAGCCCGACGACGACGGGACCCAGATCGAAGCGTTCCGCCAGCGGATCCTCCAGCGCCTGGCCGCCCACGGGCGGCTGGCAACGCCACCGGTCGAGCATGGCGAGGCGTTCAAGCTCCTCCGCGAGCTCTGAGGGTCGGGGCGGGTGGACGTCGGTTGACGGACGCGACCGCCCGCGCCAGGCTCACCCGGTGCTCGCCGACGGGACCTACGACGCCTTCATCGTCGATGCCAGGGTCGACGACACCACCTCTGCGGAGCGGATCACCCATCTCGAGCTCACGATCGTGACCGGCGAGCACAAGGGTGAGGTGGTGTCGGTCTCGGCCCGGAACCTCCGGGTTGGGGAGCTCGATCTCATCGGCATGCCGGCCACGATCACCGTCGTCGGAGGCCGACCCGACGTCCGCGTCGAGCGGTGACGTTCAACTCGGTCACCTACGCCCTGTTCCTGCCCGTCGTGGTGCTCGTGTACTGGGCGTTGCCGCGCCATCGGCCACTGGGCGGGCGGACCATCCCCACTCGCCAGCTGTTCCTGCTCTCGGCGTCGTATGTCTTCTACGGGGCGTGGGACTGGCGGTTCGCCGGGCTGCTGGCGTTCACCACGGTCGTCGACTACCACGTCGGCCGGGCCCTGCAACGTCAGCCGGCGGATCGGCAACGCCGGCGACGGGCGATCCTGCTCGTCAGCCTGGTGGTCAACCTCGGGGTACTGTGCGTGTTCAAGTACGCCGGGTTCTTCACCGTCGAGCTCGCTCGCCTGATCGAGCGTGTCGGGCTCGAATCGAACCTTCCGGTGCTGCAGCTGCTGCTGCCGGTCGGCGTCAGCTTCTACACCTTCCAGTCGATCGGGTACGTGGTCGACGTCTACCGGGGCAACTCCGACGCCTGTACCGACTTCATCGACTTCGCCACGTTTGTGGCCTTTTTCCCCCAGCTCGTGGCCGGCCCGATCAGCCGGGCCCGCACACTCCTGCCCCAGCTCCAGTCGGCCCGGGAGCGGCCCGGTGCGACCAAGGCCTGGTCGGCCGGTGCGCTCATCCTCGGCGGCCTGTTCAAGAAGGTCGTGTTGGCGGACGCGCTGGTCCCGATCGTCGACGAGACCTTCGCGACGCCGCAGCGGTTGGGATCGGTGACGCTGCTCGCCGGCGCGGTGGGATTCAGCCTCCAGATCTACGCCGACTTCTCCGGCTACTCCGACATCGCCCGCGGCTCGGCCCGCCTGCTCGGCGTCGAGCTCGCCCGCAACTTCCGCCAGCCGTACCTCTCCCGCTCGATCACCGAGTTCTGGCGACGCTGGCACGTCACGTTCAGCAACTGGCTGCGGGACTACCTGTACATCCCGCTCGGCGGCAACCGCCGGGGACGGGCCCGCACCTACGTCAACCTGATGACCACCATGGCCCTGGGCGGACTGTGGCACGGTGCGGGCTGGGGATTCATCACCTGGGGTCTCCTCAACGGCACGTATCTCGTGACCGAGCGGGCCGTGGGTCGGCGGGTGCGCGACGACGACCGCCTCCCGCGCCTCCGGGAGGCGCCGGCCGTGGTCGCAACCTTCGCGCTGGCGT
>FWPU01011432.1_pt1 | contig 12440 bp, 10 predicted proteins | sample 2228361 | NCBI WGS metagenome assembly FWPU01 (sample SAMEA103939777, study PRJEB20133) | metagenome | reverse complement strand
GTTGGGTTATCAAATTTAATATCAACCGCAGTAATTTTTACTGGATAAAATTTTGTTATACCAAAATCACCTGAACCAATTTCAAGAATCTTATTTTCTTTTGTTTTATATTTTTTGAGATATCCAATAACTGGATAATATCTTAAAATTTGGTCTAAACTACAATATTTATATTTATGCCAAATAGACATCATTATATAAATTTATTGTTTCTTCAGCACATTTTTTCCATGAAAAAATCTTTACTCTTTCTATACCTTTTTCAACCAATCTTTTTTTGAACTCATAATCAGAAATAATTTTATAGATTGATTCTACTATCTGCTCTATATTATAAGGTTCAACCAAAATACCTGCATCACCTACAACTTCTGGTAAAGAAGATGTATTTGCAACTACTACAGCAACTCCGCAAGCCATTGCTTCTAAAGGCGGTAGTCCAAATCCTTCGTATAATGAAAGAAAAACAAATACATCTGCACCATTATAAATATATATTAACTCATCTTCAGGCACATAGTCAGTAAAAATGACGCTATTATCAATTTTTAGTTCACAGACAAGCTTATACAAAATTTCATATTCCTGGCTCTTTCTGCCAGCAATAACTAATTTATGGTCTAATTTATATTTTTCTTTTAAAACCTTAAATGACCTAATCAATGTTTCTAAATTTTTATTCTTCCCAAGAGAAGTAGATACACATAATAAATAAGGTTGCGAGATATTATATTTATCCAAAGTTTCTCTTATTTTCTGTATATCATCAACCTTATAAAAATCTGAACTCACACCAAGATAAATAACCTTAATTTTCTCATCTGTAATATTAAATATATCAATTAAATCTTTTTTCGTATTTTCTGAAATGGTAATAATTTTATCTGAGCGTTCAACTGTTGGCTTTACTATTGATAAAAAATGTTCAACTATCCATGCGGGAAACATTTCTTTTAATTTCAATCTTGTTAAATCATGTATTGTTGTTATAAGTTTTGCTCTTTTAGTCAATGGAACACGATATCCAGGTGAGTGAAAAATATCAGCCGGACCTGTAAAAAATTCTATCGTAGGAAATTTTAGACCGAGTTTATTCCATAAGATTTCTAAACCATATTGAGGAATTCTCAGCGTTTTTGAACTAAAATTATCTTTGACGAAATTTTTTTCTTTTTCTAAAAAAATTCTTCTTCTTTCCTTTGTTGAAGTATAAAAAAATAAAGTATAGTTGTTTATTTTATCTATCTCAGATAATGCAGAAATCAAATTCTTTGTATATTTTGAGATGCCAGCTTCTTTTTCCGTCAATAGACAAGTACAATCAATTGTTATCCTCATAATTGCTTTCTTGCTAATATTAAAACTACCCCATTGGGTCTGCCTTTTTCATTTAACAATTCATTTTTTAAACTTTCTTTATCTTCTTCTATCCATGTATTTCCTTTCTTAACACAATATTTAATTTTTTCTATTTCAAAAAGTTTCAGTAAAGAACTCAACCTTTCTTTATCATATATTCTAAAATCTTTATTAACAAAACTCTTCCCATAAGGTAAAGTAACTATAAATTTTCCTGATGGTTTTAATATTCTAAAAATTTCTTTTATAGCAAGATATTCTTTGCTTTCTTCAGGAAGTTCACCATAAGCACCTAAACCTATATGTTCTATTGTAGAAACTGCCACAACACAGTCAAAAAAATCATTCGGAAAATCTGTTTTACATATATCACCTTTTATAAAAGTAAAAGGTAAATTATCAAGACCATAATCATTTATATCTATTCCCCACACACTATGTCCTTGTTCTGCCATAAGAATACTTAAAACACTTCTTGAGCATCCTACATCCAAAATTTTTTCCTTCTCAGGACCTATATTTAAAAGGACAAAAGGAATTTCAACTGTCCTTTCATTTACATAAATATTCCAGTTATATATTATATCCTTAAATTTCTCTGGAAACTTTTGAAAAATTCTATCCAATATTGGGAAAGTTTTGAACAAGAATCTAAAAAATCTATTCTTAGGAGTATAATACTCTTCTAATAAAGGCTGAATATGCAATTTCATAAATTTTCTCCTTTTTTTATGAGAATGTATAATCTTTATTGAAAAATGATTTAATTATGTTAAACTCTTCCTTAGTAAATCCTCTTATGGATGTTAAGAAAATAAAATAAGATAAAGCGCCTAAAAATATCAATAAGAAAATATTGAAAGTATCTCTTAATAAATAAACCAGCAACCCCATTAATAAACCTGAAATAACTGGTTTTGCAAAATATTTAAACAATTGTGTATATTTATCATCTTTTAATATAACCAAATAGTAAAAAATACAAAGAAATAAAAGCGTCAATGTCCTAGAAATAGCAGCACCAATATGGCTAAGATAATAAATAAAGATAATACTGGATAAAACATTAAAAATTATACCATATATATTTATCTTAAAAAGAATAGATTGTCTGTTAGTCGCCCTTAAAAATGTTCCAAAAAATGTCCCAATTCCAACAAAAAAAATTGCCCACATTATTATACTGAAACTTTCTACTGCTGGTAAATAGCGCCAACCATATACAAGACCAACAATTTTCTCAGAAAGAATACTTCCACCAATAGATATGGGAAATGTCAAAATAAAAAAAATCTCTATGGTTGTTATGAAATATCTTTTAAGATTTTCTTTAGATTCTTTAAATAATCTAGTAAAAGCAGGAAATACAGCATTAGAAAAATTTGCAGTTAAAAACAATAGACCTGAAAAAAATGACAGTGTTGTTCCATAATAACCTGTCGGGATATCCCCTTTTAAAAATTTTAATATAACCACATCTGTCTGAAGTATTAGATTACCTGAGATTGTTCCAAGTAAAAAAATAGAACTTTCTTTTAAAAAATTAAATTTTATATTAAAACCTGAATTATTAATTAAAGGAACAAACTTAACCTTCAATATAATATAACCTGCGACTGCCCAAAGAAAGACAGATAAAAGATGAACAATCAAAGATATTTTTAAGGTTAGAATATTTAAACTGGATAAGAAAAAGATAAAAATAAACAATAAAAATGTAAAAGAGAAATCAAGAACAGCATTTATATCAAGTCGTTCAAATCCTGCAAAAAAAGAGTTGAAAAAATTCCCAAAAGATTTTATACAAACATAAAAAAAACCTATAATAAGAGCATATTTTAATTCTATAGAGTAAGGTAATATAATTATTAATCCAACAAATATCAAAAACAAAATAAAAGCCATAAAAATTTTCAAATAACTTATTTCTGTTAAATATTTTGCAGACAATTCTCTATCTCTGGTAATATCTCTTGCGACTAAACTATTTAAACCAAAATCATTCAAAATAAGGAAAACACTTGTAAATGAAAAAACAAACATTAACTGACCAAAATATAGTTCTCCTAATTTCCTTGCTAAAATTATAGAAACAAAAAGTCCTAACAGTTTTGCAATTATAGAAGAAATATTAAGAAGAACTACATTTTTGAAAGTTCTTTTGTATGTTAAATATTCCATAACTAATCTAAAAAATTTTTCTTTTATAAATTTCAGGTAAGACCATAACCAGTGCAGTCAAAAACCAGAATGGCTCCATTATGCGAATGATAATAAAAGTATTAACAGCAACTGACTGAAATAATAGTGCAATAAGTGAACAAAAGAGCCCAAGTGAGAGCCCTTTTGCAATCCAGTTTTCTGGTGGCATAGATTTAAAAACTTTTAAAGAATTTTTACCCACTGACCATATCAACCAAAAAAATGAGAATAATCCAATCAATCCTAGTTCTCCAATAATAAGAGGAATTTGTGTATCAACAAGGCCTACTCCTGTTACACCATAACCAAAAAATGGCTGTTCTGGCAACCATTTAAACAATGCCTTTTTCCAGCTTTCTATTCTAAGTATGGCAGATGTCTCTTTTATTTTTAACCCAAGAATTACTTGTTCTTGTTCACCAGGGCCTGCAAACGTCTCCTGAATACGATTGAGAACATCCTGTGTTGGTCCAGGAAAAAAAATAGGAGCAAAAACAAGACCAGTTATCATTATTCCTAAAAAGATAAGTTTTTTTCTTTCAGTTAAAAATAATATAGACAAACACATAGGGCCAAAAGCAAAAAAAGATGCACGAGAAAGGGTATAAGCAAATGGCACCAAACCAAAGACAATTAAACCAATAAATCCAATAGCAAATTTTGTTGAAGGAACATAACAAAACAATCCAAATAATACTGACATTACAATAAGTAAATATCCGCCTAATGCTGCAGATTCGCCTGACATTGTTACAGGGTCATAATCAAAAGGTGCCCAGATTCTACTTACTTTTCCAATTAGAGTATAACCGTATATACCTACAATTAAAAATGTAAGCAGTGCTGAAATTAATAAATGTTTAAGTTGTTTCTCTTCTTTTACAATATTTGTCGCCATTAAAAATAAAAAGAAATATTCAATATATTTCAAAACATAAAAAAATGATTTAACTGGTTTTGTATATCCAAGTGTAATTGCTCTTGCAGTAAAAAGAATGCATATTAAAGTATATGTAAAAATTGGCAAATTAATTGGAGTTGTTGTTAAAAGACCGAGTTCTTTTTTTAATGCCATCTGTGCAAGCCATACAACAAATAAGGTTATAAGTATTAAATCATCAAATCTTACAACAACTTCTCTTCCAGGAAGCTGTGCCAATTTTATTTCAGGTGAAAGCAACATTGAGAAAACAAGAATTATAAGACCAGATTCAATATTCACAAATGAAACAAAAATAAAAACAATAAAACCAACTAAAAATAAAGGCATTAATATTTTTTCAGAAACTATAAGTTTTGCAAAAAGAAGTGAAATAAAGATTATTATTAAGAATATTGTTATTCGGTTGGATAAATTCATTCAGTTTTCAGGATAAATTAAAAAGACAAGCAAGAATTTTATTTTGTTTTTTCTTCCTTAGAATAATATTTGTAGGCATAATAATAGCCATACCTTGGTTCCATCTCAGTTGCTCTAATATCGTTAAGAACCATGCCCAGGATTTTTGCTTTAGCATTTACTAATTGCTCTTTTGCTCTTTTTACAGCACCTCTTGCGATTCTACCAACTCTGTAAACAAGAATTACTGAATCAACAAATTTTGAAACAATTAAAGAGTCAGCAAAAAGTAAAACTGGTGAGCTATCTATTACTAACAATTCAAATTGGGATGACAATTCTTTAAAAATTGAACCAACAAAAGCTGAATTAAGTAAATCTACAGGATTCATTGGTATTGTGCCACAAGGAATTAGTTTAAAATTTTCAAGCCCGGGAGTATGTAATAACTTTTCTAAGGCAACTTCTCCCAATAAGAAATCTGTTGTCCCTCTAATAACTTCACTATAATGTTTTGCGCCCATAATACAGTCACTGAAACCTGGTATTCTTCTTATTCCAAAAATTTTGTGAACTAAAGGTCTTCTTAAGTCAAGTTCTATGTATAATGTTTTTATTCCTACTTGTGCTGCTGCAAGTGCAAAATTTACACAGGTCAATGTCTTTCCTTCACCAACTCCTGTAGAAGTAAAAAGGATTTTACTACCTGAAGCAATTGACTCTTCTTTTGCAAATTTTATATTTGTTCTCAATGTGTGATATGCTTCAACAAAAGGTGATTTTGCTGAATGATAAACAATTAACTTTGACCTTATATCTTCAATATTTTCTGTTCTTCTAAGCAATCTAAAACCAGCCCTAAAAGTTTTGATTACTCCTTCTTTTTCACTTTCAATATGTGGGATTATTCCTATAACAGGCGATTGTAAATATGTTTCAACTTCTTCTATTGTACCTATTGATGTGTCAATATGTTCAGTAATTAAAGCAAACACAAAACCAAGAAAAAAACCAATTATAGTAGCTATAGATAGATTTTTCATTTTACTTGGTCTTATAGGAACTGTTGGAACTACAGCAGGTGTGACTATATGTGCAGTGACAACCCTGTCTGCTTCTGAGATCTGTGCTTCTTTATATCTTTTAGCCAATAAAGTATAAAGTTCTTCATTTAATTTAACTTCCCTTGTAAGGCGCGCATGCTCAAGTTCTTCTTTTGGAAGAGTTTTCATCTGTTCTTCTATAATCTTCATTTGTCTATCTATTTCTATTACTTTAGGGTGTTCTTTAGTATATCTTTTTAACAAATCTGCTTTTTCTGTTTGTAATTCAACAAGCCGAACTGCTAAATATCCACCCATACCTGTTGCACCTGTCTGCTCAGTAAATCTTTTTAGTTTTTCTTCTGACATTTTTAATTTTTGTTCTGCGTCAATCATTTGTTTTTCAATAAATTCTCTGAGTTCTCTGGCGCGACGAGACCTGTCTTCTATTCCTTTCTCTATATAGACCTCTGCTGTTGTATTTGCAAGTTTACTTGTTTCTTCAGGGTTATCTGAAGTGCAAATTATTCTTATTAAATTTGTATCTCCGATTCTCTCTGCGTCAACTTTTGTTTGAATTGAGCCTATTATTGATTCTTTTTGCTCTTCTGACATATTGTCAGTAATAAGACCAAGTTTTTTTGCTGTTCTTTCAGCAACAATAGCACTTTTTATGATTTTAACTTCAGTATTAAGAGCAGTAAATATATCCCAGCCAAGAGATTCAGTGGAAACTCCAGGGATTATAAGACTTGGTTCTACTTTTACGACCGCTTCTGCTTGATATACTTTTTTCTGTAAGTTTGTAAAAATCCATGTGAAAATCATTACAACGCTGAAAGTGAAAAAAATTACAAACTTTCTTCTTTTTATTATGCGCCAGTAATCGTATAAACTTAGTTCGTATTGAGCCATAAAATCTCCTGACTATAAAGCCGACCAAGGTCGGCAACTACTAATTTTTTAATCTTCAAGAACAACCCTCGACTAAAGTCGGGTAGAAGTTATTCGAGATTATTTGTCATCTCCCTGAGTAGGAAATTATCACGAAAACTAAACTTATTAAAGTAAGCCACGGTAGAACAGTGTTTACAAACCACTGCCCCGAAGCGAGTGTCTTCTTTGGAACAAAGACAATATCTCCAGGTTCAAGTTTTTTATCAAGTTGTGTTTTACCTGACATTACTTTTTTCAGGTTTACTATAGATTATTTTCTTAAATTTCCATCGCTTCTAAAAATTTTTACTGAACTCAATTTTGCTAAATCAGTTGGGCCTCCTGAAATAGAAACAGCATCAAGAACAAACATATCTTCTTTCCAATCATAATTTCCTGGTGTGCGAACTTCACCTATGACAGAAACTTTCTTTGGCTGACGAGGAACTTCAACTATATCGCCAGGATCCAAAATAAAATCTTTTGAAAAATCTCCTGTTCTTAATATCTCATCTAAATTAACAGTTATTGTTTTTCTATCCTGCGGTTGACCTCTATGGACTTTTATGTTTTTTGTTCCTGCAAATTGTGTAAAGCCACCAGCAGTTGTTATTAAATCAAATAATCTATATTTATCTCTATATTCATAAGAACCGGGCTTTACCACCTCTCCCATAACAAAAACTTGTCTTCTGCTAAAATATTTTATGCTTACTGAAACTGATGGATTTCTAACATATAATGAAAGTGCATCCTCAATAAATTTGCTAAGTTGGGATGGAGTTAATCCTTTTGCTTTGATATTTCCTACAAGTGGGAAATCTATCGTGCCATCCTGTAAGACAACCGTCTCTCTTGAAAATTCTTCCGCTGGATAAACCTTAATACTTAAAATATCGCCTTGCTCAATTTTATATCCTTCTTGTTTTTTTGTCTCTTTTTGTGCGACATCTTGCTGAGTATTAACTTTTTTTGATGTCCTATGAGAGAAATCTGATTTTACTTTCTTAATCTCTTTTACTACAGGAGATATATCAACAGAAGTGTCTTTATATTTATTGTAAATTTTTAAAAGAATGTAATACCTGTCATTAGCATTGAGTTTTTTCTGGCCTGAAATTCTTTCATAATATGCGAGGTCATCTCTTAATGTTTTTTCTGAAAGGAGCTGTTTTTCTGCGCATAAAGCCCTGTTAAAAGGCCAGTTAAAAATAAGAAAGGTCAATAATAAAAAAAACTTATATTTACTCTTTAACAAGGTCTGAAAGTACATTATACATAGCATCCAGTTTTGTTGAGACCCTAAGAAGTTGGTCCTTTAACAAATTTATATTCTCTAGTTCTTGAGATGTTGCTGATGATGTTTTTGTTTCTGTTATTTCAATAAGTTTATCTAACTTAAATTTTATTTCTTTTACTTCCTCTGAAAGGACATTCAGGTGTGCTTCAATTAGAGAAAGGCCTGTATCTTCTTTTATCTGAGTAGGTTGCTCAATATCTGTTTCTTTCTCTCCATAATATAATTTTTTTTCTGGTTTACTTAAAATTGTTTTAATGACCAAAATCAAAAGAAAAACACTTCCGACAAATAAAACAAGCGATAATAAAGCAACATAATCATTTAAAATAAAATTGCTCACACATTTATTTTAATATAAAAATCTGATTTTGTCAATATAAAACAATAAGACCGCTCTGCAATATTTTAAGACCAATAAAAATGGCCTAAAAATCCTCCAGAAGATAAGAGATGAGTAATTTTTTACATCATACCTATTTTTAATGAACTCATCTCCTGGAAAAAGTGCATTAATTAGATACATAATTTTTTTTCTAAGTGGCAAAAGAAAAAATCTTGCAAGATGGCCTTTTAATGGGATTTTAAGATTTATAAAACTGTTATCAGTTTTTATTCCGTATTTTTTGAGTTTGTTTTTGACTTCTTCCCAGTTGATTTTATTATTCCATTTTGAGCGAAGCAATTCAATATCAGAAGCCCACTTAGGGTCAGTTTCTGCGTGATGAATAAAAGAGTGGGCTAATATATGAACAAAAAAATCTTCAGGTAATAAAAAATTTGATTTTCTATTTTTCCATAATTCAGAATTTTCTTTTTTATTTAGATACCAGAATCCGTCGCATAAATCAACATAGGCAGGAGTGTCTTCTTTCCAGAAAGCATATGGGTCAAGTTTTGCTTTTTTGTAAGCCATACTTAATAATGAAAATTTAGCAAGTTTTAATTGTTCTGGTTTTACAAGAATGTCTATATCTTCCATTTCGCGATATTTTATGTATTCTGGGAAAAGTGTTATGAGGGCAATGCCTTTTAGAAGAATAAAGTCAATGTTATCTTTTTGAAATTTTTGTAAGATATCTTCAAGTTGTTTTAATATCAAAAGATTTCTGGCTATGGTATTATTCATGGTTAAAATTCCCATCAGTCCCAAATTACAAATCACCAAATCTAAAATCTCTCAATCTAAAATCCACTCTTTGAAAAAGAGGGTTGAGGGAAACTTTATAGTATAGCAGACACATGGTCTGCATATACATTTTAATTCTATACTCACTGTTTATTTAAATGAGTTAAATACTTTTCGAGCAGATGCTTCTATATGGGCAGAATTCACAGGAATAATATCCTGGTTTTGCGTCAAATATTCCTGAGCGAATACCTTCTGCAACAATATGTATCTCTTCAAGAATTTTATCAAACTTTTTATTTTTTATTTTTATTGACGAGAATATTCCTGAGCCAAGAAAATAAAGCCCTACCAAGTCTGGTAATTTTCTATATTTTTCTTTGTGGCCTAAGGCATAAATTACAAGTTGTTTACTTTTTTTTGTCTCTTCTTGTGCGTCTTTTTCATCAAGAATACCAGCGCTTGTTTTGTAATCAATGATTATGCGTTGTCCATCTTTTTCATCAAGTCGGTCCCATCTTCCTGTTATTCTTATATTTCCATCAACAATAAATTTAAATTCTTCTTCAACTCCTAATGGTACAGTAGCTTCTTCTTGCTGATGTTTGTAATATTCCAATAGCATTTCTTTGCCATTGTGATATCTCTGCTCTTCATGTTCTCTGCTTAAATATCCTTCTGGTATCCAGAATTTGTCATATAATTTTAATAGTTCTTCTTGTGTAATTTTTTTACCTTCTTTTATTGAGGTGTGATATTCTTTAAGAACTTTATGTATTGTCTCACCAAATACAAGGGTGTGATGTTTTGGTAGTGGAATTTTCAATATATGGATGAACTTATATTTCAGAGGGCAGGTTAAGTAGTCATCAATGGCATAAGTAGATAAGTTTATAAGTTCAGTGACTTGAGGTTTATAAGTTGAAATCTGTGTTTTTTCTGGTTGAGGAGAAAATCTTTCAATTTGTTCTTTTATAGAAGAAGAAATAGTTTTTACATCTACTAAAGGCACATCAAGAGCTTCTTGAACAAATCTGGAAATTTTTTTTGGCTTTTTGCCTCCATAATATTGTGCGCTTGTTAAATATAGTTCATCTTTTGCACGGGTCATTCCAACATAGAAGAGTCGTCTTTCTTCCTGAATATGATAATCACCTTTTGGCAAAATATCTTTTATTAATTCTAGTGGAAGTTCAACAGGGTCTGTTCTTGATTTTACAGGGAAATTATCTTCAGTAAGACCTACAAGAAAAACCACAGAAAACTCAAGTCCTTTTGCTTTATGGACTGTAATAACATTAACAGCATCATAGTCAAGTTCAAGTTCTGGAAATAACTGTTCTTCACTTGCTCCACCTGCACTGCGAATACCTTCAAAAAGAAGTTCTATATAGTCAACGAAATTTATAACTCTATCATATTCAGAAATTTCACTAAACCTTGTTATTAAATTAAAAAATTTTGCTATGTTTTGTGCCTGTTCAATTTCTTCAAGTGACTCTGCTCTTGCAAGTTTGTCAAGGATTTTCTTTTCTTTTAGAAAATCGTATAGAAATCTTCCTGTTGATATTTCATTTGAGAGTTTTATATATTTTTTTATTTGTTCTACAATAGATTTTATTGTGATAATTTCATTGCCTGCCAGCTCAAGCTCAGACAAAAATCTTTCTATATTTGACATAATATAAAAAAGTGACCTGTTTTTTGTTTTTGCAAGATTATTAAGTTTTGTAATTATAGAAATATCTACTGAACCAAACACATTTGAGTCACTAATCAGGTAATACAAACTTTTTGAGTCATCAGCATTAGCAACAACTCTTAAGAGTGCTACTAAAAATTTTATTTCTTTTCTTTCAGTAAATCCTTGAGCGCCTGAGAATATCCATGGAATTCCCATAACATTAAGAGATTTCAAAAATGGTTGTGCTAAATCATTTGTTCTAACAAGAATTGCAAAATCTCTGTATTTGTATTCGCCATTATCAACTTTTTGTTTTATTGTTTTTGCAACATTATCTGCTTCTGTATATACAGTATCAAAGTGAAGATGTTCTGGTCTTTTGCCTGTTATCTTTCTTGCGGAAGTCAATTTTTTCTTAATTTTTTGCTGTATTTCAAGTCGTTCAGGATTGTTATGATTGATGAGGCGATATGAAGTATTTAGGATTATTTGCGTTGACCTGTAATTTTCTGTTAGAACAATTATTTTTGTATTTTTATAGAATTTCTTAAATCCAAGGACATTGCTTAAACAGGCACCTCTAAATTTATAGATACTCTGGTCGTCGTCAGCAACAACAAAGATATTTCTCAGCGGTTCTGCAAGTAGTTTTGCTATTTCAAATTGAGAATGATTTGTATCCTGAAATTCGTCAATCAGTATATATTTGTATTGGTTTTGATATTTTGATAGAACCGAAGCATTTGACCTTAAAAGTTTAAGAGTAAGCCATACCTGGTCACCGAAGTCAACATAGTTATATTTTGATTTTAATTCTTCGTACTTTTTGTATGTGTGTGCAATTTCAAGTTGTCTTTCCGCGGTTTCTTTTTCTTCTTTTGAATTTGCGTTTTTGAGGGTTTTTTCTGCCCAATTTATGTAATCTTCAGGAGAGACATCTTCATCTTTTGCTCTGCTTATTGTATCAAGTATAAAACTTATATACCAGGTCGGATTTCCAAGGGGTCTTAGATTTTTTAGAGGAAATTCAAAAAGATGTTCTCTGAAAAATACAATTGCTTCCGGCTTTGTTAAGACCTTAAAATCAGGAGAAATTCCCAATATTGCTGCATTTTCTCTTAAAATTCTGTCGCCAAAAGCGTGAAATGTTGAAATCCAGACATCGTTGAAACCATATGGGACAAGAAGGTCAACTCTTGATGACATTTCACTTGCTGCCTTTTCTGTAAATGTTAGAGCAAGTATTTCTTTTGGTAGTGCTTTCTTTTTTGCAATAAGATAAGCGATTCTGTAGGTTATTACTCGGGTTTTTCCTGTTCCTGCACCTGCGACAATTAAGAGAGGTCCTTCGCCATGTGTGACTGTTTTTTTTTGATTTGTGTTCAGGTCTTTAAGTATTTCTTGAAGTTGTGGGTTCATTGGTTGTGTTTGTTGGAGTTCTTATAGTTGTA
>FWPU01011428.1_pt1 | contig 12447 bp, 7 predicted proteins | sample 2228361 | NCBI WGS metagenome assembly FWPU01 (sample SAMEA103939777, study PRJEB20133) | metagenome | reverse complement strand
GATTTCTTGCAGAGTTGCTACTCTATCCTCCGTCAGGCGAAAATCCACCCACTCGATTTGTACTTCTGGCTGACCGCGATAGTTGCTTGAACGGGCTAGGTAAGCCAAATCGAAGTGTTCCCCGCTGATGATCACCTCTGGAAGGCATTCTGCAGTGCACCCCCACCAAATGACCTTATACGCCCGATCGGTTTCATCTACCACAGTCACTTGCAGGTGTTCTTGCGTCCGTCCGATGGGTGCATACCGTTGCAGTCTTATGTCTTGGCTGACGAGGACAGGCGGTGGGTTGCCCGGACCGAATGGGGCGAGACGTTCTAAGTCCTCAACCCAGTCAGGGGAGAGAACCGCCAAGGGGATGTATGCCTCGATCGGCAAACTTGGCTCGACCTTTGCGGTGCGGAGCATATCCCTCACAGTGTGGGAGAGCGAACGACGGAACTCGGGGATATGTTCGGGAGGGATGGCAAAACCTGCCGCCATCGGATGCCCGCCGAAACTGGTCAGCAGATGGGCGTGAGCGGCAATGGCTTGGGTGATGTTGCAACCCTCGACCGAACGTGCGGAGCCGCGTGCAATTTGCCCTGGAGGCGCAGAGATCAATACCACCGGTCGGCGATAGCGTTCTGCCAGCCGACCGGCAACGATGCCAATCACACCAGCTGACCAAGAGGGATGGGAGAGCACTAACGCCGCCTGCTCCAAGAGGGACGGATCGCGTTCGATTTGCGATTGGCACGCCTGAAGCACCTGATCGCTCAACAACTTGCGTTGGGCATTCAACCCCTCCAGTTCAGCAGCAAGCAGGCGCGCCCGACCGAGATCGCGCGTGGTGAGAAACTCGAAGGCAAGGTTGGCATCGGCTAACCTACCGAGGGCATTCAAGCGAGGTGCTAGGACGTAGGCGATATGTTCCTCAGAGAGATGATCGGGGGTGAGTTCTGCCATCTCCATCAGCACACGCAATCCGAGGCGTTGAGTATGGCGCAAGGCATGGATGCCGCGTTGCAACAGATAGCGCGTATCACCCATCAACAGGGCTACATCGGCTACGATGCCCAATGCCACCAAATCGAGATACTGTTCCACCTGTTTGGCTTTGCCGGCTCGATCATAGAGCGCCTCAGCGAGTTTATAGGCTACACCCACGCCAGGCAAAGTGGCGAGAGGGTGGTTTGAGGGGAGTCGTTTCGGGTTTAGGATGGCACATGCCGGCGGTAAACTCTCGGGCAGGTCGTGGTGGTCGGTGATGATTACATCCACGCCTTGGTGGTTGGCATAGGCAATGGCTTCGTGGGCGCTGATGCCGGTATCGCAGGTCAGCAACAGCCCAACCCTTTGTTTGAGCAGTGCCTTGAGCCGGGGGAGGTGAATCCCGTGTGATTCGCTCTCTCGGATGGGAATGTAGAAGAGCACCTCGCCACCCAACTCGCGCAGGGTGGAGACCAACAATGCCGTCGCGGTCTGTCCATCAGCATCGAAATCACCCCACACGCAGATGGTCTCCTTGTGACGGATAGCTCTATGGATGCGTTCAACCGCTTTGGGCATATCAGAGAAATCATAGGGCGAGGCAGGTAAGTATTCTGTCGGATTGAGAAAGGCTAAGGCGGCTTTTGGGTTGTTCACTCCGCGGCGAAGTAAGATTTGCGCCACCAGTGGATGACCACCGACGGCTTGGGCAAAGGTCGGCTGTATAGTGACCTCTTGCGGTTCAAGCCATTTTCCGTTCATGGCTACCTCTGGGGAATGGTTAATACTCCAATTCGGCAATCTGGTCGAAGTCGAAGTCAACGTTGAGGTCTGTCTCCCATGAGGGAATGACTTGTGGCTCGCTGTCTTCGGCTTGGGCGATGTGGGCTGCTGAAATGCCACGCTCGCATAGGGAACGATAGACGCAAAAGCGGCAGTGTTCCTCGTGTTCGGTAAGGACAAATTCCTGTTCATCCAATGATTCGATCTCATGGATGAGTGACATCAGGAATGCCTGATCTTGTTCGAACTGAGCCTGAGTATAGGCAAAGCGCTCGGGTTGGGAGGGGAACTCCGCAAACCAATAGACCATCTCAACTTGCTCTGGGAGAATGGGTTGCCCGCGGGAGAGATGGCGACCGGCTCTGACCAATACATAAGGATAGAGGCGGGTTTGGACGCGCTGCGCCAACCATTGTCGCTTCGGACGGCGGGTAGAAGTCTTCCATTCGATAATCAACAAGCGCATGGAAGTGTCATAAACAGCCGTGAGAATGACATCATACTGCGCAATGAGGAGGTGTTGATTCAAGGGAGCCAGTAAGGCTATTTCGGCTTGACGCTGAATAAGCGGTTCTTCTGGGAAGGGTTCACCGAAGAGGTTGAGGAATCCCTTGGGGTTCTCAAATTGGGAAAGGTAATTCGACCACCAAAGAGCGAGTTCGGGAGGGTGTGCCATGCGGGAGAGGGGTTCGATGGGTAATCCCAAGAGATGTTGTTGGATTAGGCGATGAAAGAGTGCGCCGAGTTGGAGGTGACGTTCCACTTCCATAGCCGGTTCGGCTTGGATAGCAGGCCAAGCAAGGTTTTGCAGGTAGCGCAATTGGAAGCGCTTGCGACACTCGATGTAATCTTGCAAGTTGCTCTGGCTGAAACGAAAAGGAGTAGGTAGGCTCAATCTATTCCTCCAACGCACCCTGTTCAGAGATCGGTTTGGAGCGAGAACGCTTTGTTTGCCGACGAGTTTCCCAATACGTCTGCAGGGCTAGGAAAGGCAGAGCAGGTCGAAGGTTTCCATTACGACCGCTGTTCCAAGTGATGATGAGTTCCTTTTTGGCGCGTGTGATGCCAACGTAGAGCAAGCGCAGGCGTTCGGCGACGTAATTCAGGCGCGCTCGCCGAGTTGCCTCTCCCTCTCGATACCAGGTGTGCTCATCGGTGGAGAGGGTCTTCTGCAATTGCTCCAAGACTTCCTCTGTTAGATTCAAGCGGTCGCGGATGAACCACGGTTCGGAGACGTATTGGTCCCCCTCCAATCCAGAAGGGAAGTCGTAATTGTTCACCGACATCAGATAGACGCGGTCAAACTCCAACCCCTTGGCTTTGTGGATGGTAGCCACGATCACCTTGCCTTTATTTCTTCCGGGGTCGAAGCCGGTGTCGTCTTCGCTGAAGCCTAGGAAGCGACGCTCGTTTCGAGCGATCAATCCGATTTCACGGTTTATCTCCGGCAGACGCCACTCGGTGTGCAAATTGCTCGCATGACGAAGCAATAACGCCAACTTGTGAGCGAGAGCCAAATCCACCGGCTTGGTGAATAGGTCTTGGGCAATGGTCAAGATGAGTTGGTCTATGGGGAGCAAGGTTGATTGTTGCCAACGCTGAACGACCTGGCGGAAGGCATAGAGTTCCTGGAGCACCGCTTCATCCAACTCCTCTACAGGGAGCGAATCGAGCCAATCACGTTGCAGCAAAGGGGAAGCAAAGTCTTCGATATAGCGACAGCGACGCAATAACACGGCAACTTGATGTATTCGCTCTTGGTCCTCCGGCAGAGTGGCTAGGTGATGTCGCCAGGCTTTGTACGCCTGCTCCAACTTGCTAGACGCTGCCGGAGAGGCTAAATAATCCATCACCTTGTTCAAGGTTGCAGTGGCAACCCGAGTCGGAAGTGTGCTCTGTAGCACTTCGAAGTAAGGGATGTGTTGGCGTTCCAGTTCGTCGATCACGTCTGCACCTCGCTGGTTGCGAGGCACCAACACTGCCACAGTCTCTTGAGGGTGTTGGGGTAACCAACGCGCTAAGGAACGCACAACCTCGCGGACTTCTTCTGCTGGGCTGAATTTTTTTGAGATGAATCGAATTTGGCGGGGGTCATCCGGTGGATTGGGCTGAGGGTCATCGGGCGGAGTTGGCTTGATGTGGGGTAAGACGAGCGCGTGGCGCACATCGGGGTTGGGATGTTGATAGCGGGTCCAATCTATGAGGTAATTTGCCAGAAAGATGATGCTGCGCGTTGACCTTCCGGACTCGGGCAAGCGGCGCCGCTTGACACCACGCTTATGTAGGAAGTCTAGCAAGAAGCGTGGATTGGCTGTGGTGAAGGTCTCGTAGATTGCTTGATTGGGATCGCCCACCCGCACCCAATTCCCCTTTGGACCGCACAACAGGCGCAAAATTTCTTCTTGTAGGCGGCTGCTATCCTGGGCTTCATCTTCTAGGATATACGGCCAACGACGGCGCATTCGTTCGAGGACCTGGGTATCCAGTTCGAGCACTTGGATAGCCAACCAGACCAGATCGTCGAAGTCCACGGCACCGCGGTAAGCGAGGGCACGTTGGTAATCGGTGTAAATGGCACAGCCCATCTCAACTAGTTTCGTGGGCACGGAGCAATGTTCCAGGTGGTTTCGCAACATCGCCGGGCTGAGGCGCAAGTCCTTGGCGGTGCGGATGAACGCCAAAGCCATCTCGTTGACCAGATTGGGGAGATGCGATCGTCGCACTTGCTGCAAGGTTTGAGGGTTCTCCAGAACCTCTGCTGCGAGGAACTCATCGAAGGCATGTGGATTGGCATTGAGCCATGCCTGAGCAGCGTCTTGTCGTATCTGATTGGCATCCTGTTCATCAATGATTTGAAAGTCTTCGGAGAGACCGGCTAAGTCTGGGCGTTCACGAACGATGTCATGGGCTAAGCCATGTAACGTGCGTACGCGATAGCCAAAATTGGGCATCAATGAGCGGCGCTCGATGAACGTACCCATTCTGCGGGCAAATTCGTCCACAGCGGAGTTCACCAAGGTCACCACCAACACTTCCTGGTCTTCTTCCAACACACCACTAGCGATGATTTGGGCTGCCAAAAGAGAGAGTATCTGGGTCTTTCCGCTTCCCGGTACGGCGACAATGCCCATCTTGCCACCGGTGTATTCGAGAATCTTCTTCTGGCTCAGTCGCGGTTGAAACATAGAATGAAAGGCTTAGGGTTCCTCGTAGGGGAAATCCTCGGGGTCGATCCGATTTGGGTTATCGAACATCATCAGCAAACCTTCTTTCACAGCATCCAAAACCTTCAGAGAGGAAACCTCATTCACCTTGACATTCAAATCTGTCACAAAGGATGTAAGCGCCTGAGTGAGGAATTCACGGTCTTCGAGTATCCAAATGTCTTTGGGGAGGACCTTTGCTTCGGCGAAAATTTCGGCGATCCGTTGAGGAAGTTCGGCTCGCATTTCGTTCAAAGAGGGTTCTGGGGTGAGGATTTCATAGCCAAGTATTTTCTGATGGTACTGAGTGGCTGCGACGAGGATGTAAGGAAAGAGTGGTCTGGAAGATTCCTCGGATTGGAGCGCGTTGGGCAACATAAACACATCAATTTCAACGATGGAGTCGCTGGGCTGAATCGTCTCCAGAAGGTTCAACAGTTCTTTATCAATGCGAGCAAAGGCAGGCTGTGCTTCCGGTTCGTAGATGGGGAGATATTCGTCTTTCCAAGTCCATTTTCCCTCTCGAAGGGTAGGTGTTCGAACCAAGTAGCGGTTGTCGTCGTAGGGGTCTAATAACTTCGGATCCTGCTTCACTCGAGGGGCTACCTCGAGCAACTGTTCCAAGGCAATGGTCAAGAAGCGTGCCTCATCTGCTTCCAGAAACCAGGGGTAGTAGCCGGGCACGAAACTGCGAAAGACCGGCCAGGCATGCCTGCCTCGGAACTTCAGCCCCAACTGTTGGATGATGGCGCGGTCCTCTTTTTCCACCTGTTCGCGATGATTGTAGGATACTTGCACTGCGGGGATTTCGAGCAGTCTCTCCGGTTCATGACGGGTGCTGTAATACAGTTCATAGAAGCCATACAAGCCTTCGACGCCCTGATAGAGGCTGATGGCTAGGTAATCTCCGAGCATGCCCATCACGCTGACAAACCCGATTTGCCCACTATCAGGGTCTTGCACAGCGAAGATGTCCGTTTCTTCCATCCACTGCCAGGGTGCGAGTTCCTTGATTTGGATGCTGACTCCATAGAGTCTGCCCCATTCCTCGAGGCTAGGAGAATCGTTCATGTATCACTTGACCTTTCTTAAATAAAACGCCTAGATGAGGATATGTCATCCTGAGTGTAACATTTCGCGGCTCAGGAATGCACTATCTAACCTTTGATTATACATGATAAGGCGTCTGCGCTTCTCTGAGAACACGGTCTAAGGCGCGCAACAGCGGTCCGCGCACTTCATAGCCTTGCTCGCTCAATTCACATAACCCCAAGTAGATTTTACGACGACAGCGTCGAATCAATCCCAGCACTAACCGAGCAAGTGCTTCCTGATCGGTGCTGTATTCATCGGCATCTGTCCAAGGTGTGTTGCGGTTCCAGTTGCGGCTGAGTACATAGGGATGGGTGAGGGGCTGGTAGAGGCGTCTTGACCACCCATAGCCACCCACATCTAACCAAAATTGGACTTCCACGGCAACGTTGCTCATCAGGAAGGTGTGAGCCGGTGCCAAAAAGACGGCTGGCGCGGTCTTCCGTTGCCAGGCGCGTAGGTATTGGGCAGCTACGATGCCCTCGCGAACCAACTCCAGGTACAACCTGCCTGGGGATTGCTCTCCGTCCTGCGATTCATCACGAAAGACCCAACGAAAATTGCGAGCAGAGAGAATCAGGTTGGCGCAGGCTTGCCCGGCATCTAACTTACGGTGAAAGCCGTAGCCAGGCTGAGAAAGGACTTCGCCGAATAAGCGACCGAAGAAGTGATCAAGCGCCTGAGGCGGACCCATCCGATATTCCTCAATCCAGGTGCGCAAGCCCTCATAACGTTGCCCGAGCAGATATGTAATGCGTTGACGAGCCTCTGGATGGGTGATTCGGTCGAACGGAATAAGGGTTGGCGTATCATCTACATTTCTATAGACGATTTGGCAAAGCAGGTGGGCGCGCACCAAATCCATGTCTTCGATGGCTTGCATTAGGGCGTTGGTCAGGTCAAAGTGGGTGGGTTTAACCCCCCATTGAGGGTGGGCAAGGGCAGCAAAGGTCAATAGACATTGCACAGATGGCTCTTCCCGCAAGGCGCGCGAGGGACGATGAGAGCGCGTCGGCACGCCAAGTTGTTCTAGGCGTGTCGTCAATGCAAAACGCAGCGCATCGCTGAGGTAAGGGGATAAGACGACAATCTCTTGCGGTGGAACTCCTTCTTCATGCACAAGAAGAGCAATTTGTTGCGCAACCCAATCCAGCATTTCGGGGTGAAAGCGATGGTATTGGTACACCAAAAGCGAACGAATATCCTGCTCAGTCAATGCTGCGGCGTTCTCTGGGTGCGTTTCAGGTACGATGGCTTGCATCAAGCGGGTGGCGAAAGCCTCGGTCGTTGGGTTGGTTACAAAGGAGCGGGTGAACTTCTCCTGACGTTGGCATAGGTCTTTCAAGGTGTAGGCGCTGATTGGGTCAGCACCGAGGAAGCGGCGATAACCTGCTTGATGATCGTAGATGAGCAACGCCGAATCGAGGTGAGGCAACCACTGGCGTAACAGATCGTGGGTGATGGGTACATCTTCTTCGATATTCTCAACGATCAAGTGACGGTAGGTGCGGAGCAGGTGCTCTTGCACAATCGGCATCTTCCATAGGTGATGCCAGAAGACCTCGACCTTCAAGGAAAAGTCAAGTAGATTGTTGCGCAGACAATGTTCACGGAATAGGTTGGCACAAACCTGAACATCCTCGCAGACTCTGGCTTGGCTGGGTTCGAGCAATGCCATCTTCAAGCGAGAAGCGATTTCGGTGTGGGGGAAGCCGACCACTGCGGCTTTGTTCAGGTTGTCGAATATCTGGCTGTAAAGACGATTGGGGTGAAGAGTGACGGTGGCAAAAAAGCCCTGAGCCAGTAGCGGTCTAACAACACGAGCCATATGGTATTGGGCTGTTTCCAGGTTGAGAAAGATGGGAGGTTCCTCTGGATGGGCAAAGCCAACCTGTTCGGCAATCAGGCTCCAAAAAAGGTCTATCATGGATTGTGCCAAGCCGGCAATGGTCTGGATGGTGACAACCCCACCAGCCACTACACCGGGGTATTGTATGGCTTGCAGGTAGGGAGCCGCCAAGGTGCGTTGGGGAACCAGCAACAGGATGGAATCGGCGCGCACGCCACTTGCCATCAGAAAGAGCAATCGTTCGACGCCGGTGGTCGTCTTACCTGTGCCGGCAGGACCCTCTAGAAAGATTTTTTGTGAGAGCGGGCTTTCAACGATGGTAAGTTGGTGAGACAATAGTCTATGGACACCCCTCTCCATAGTCAAACACCTCGATGTTCCACAGTTCGCTGTAGGTGCTCGCATCCATGGCAAAACCGCAAAGGTCATATCGGGTGGCTGCTGCTTTCAGATGATAATATAGGGGAATAACCGGCAGTTCGTCGGCAAAAATCTCCTGGGCTTTGAAGTGATTCTCTGGGTAAGCGGGCTGTCCGGGCAGCGTTGCGAGTGCGGTGCGGCAGGCGCGGTCGTACTCGGGGTTGCTATAACCCGTCAAATTGGTTCCGCTCCATCCATAGGGGAAGATCGATTGTTTCTCTTCGTCGAGAAGATTGGGATCGCCGGGTATCTGTTCGCTCAGGAAGAGGTTGCAATGCGGCGTGACATCGGTCATCCAGGCGAATTGAGCCATCTCGAAGTGGCGACCGAAGAGGTAGCCTTCTGGTCCTTCGGCAAAGAGTTCATTGGGTTCAATGAATTCTAGGTTCGCCTGAATGCCACACTGGGCAAGCGAATTTACCAGTATTTGGGCAGCCTGTTGGCGTTGCTTAGCGGTGGTTGTGGCATAGGTGAACTCGAAAGGAGTGCCATCGGGTACATTGACGACGCCTTGTGCGATGCGCGGCGTAGTGGGGTTGCCATCATGGTCCACCCAGCCAACCTCTTGGAGCAGGGCAGAACCGGCGGCGACATCGAATGGATAGCGGGTTACATTGGGATGATATAGAGGGTGTTCCTGTGGGATGTAGGAGTCGGGCACTGATGAAAGCCCATGCAAGACGTTTTCGATAACCTGTTGGCGATCCATGCATAAGGCAATTGCCCGGCGGACGCGTACATCACCGAAGAAGTCAGGACGGTCTACACCGGGTTGATAGCCGTCATCGTAAGCCAGCGGGCGGATGCCGAAATCGGCATGTTCCCAAATGGCGGAGGGTACGATGTAGGCGCGCAGTTTTTCCTCATGTTCCATTGCCAAGGCGGTCTCCATGTCTTCGCCCAGAAGGGCAAGGCTGGCTTCCTGATCGAGAATATCACATTCGCCGGAGGCAATCGCCTCTAGGTTGGTTTTGGGGTCTTTCCCAATGAAACGAAAGATGAGGGTTTCAAATTTGGGCAGCCCCTCCCCGGCGCGGAAGTAGAACGGATTCTTATGCAGGCGGATGTACTGCCCGGGTTCCCATTTTTCGATCATGTAAGCACCCCATCCCAATGGTGAACGGACCGCCTCTTCGGCTTCGAACAACTCGCTTGGGGTGTAGAGGCTCAACTGATGCTTGGGAAGGGGGCGAAAGAAGTTGGTGCGATACCCTGGGTCGAGGAAACCTGGCAGACCAATCCAGCGCACCGTGTGCTCGTCCAAGGCGGTGTAACTTGCAGTGTTTGTCACTGTAGACTGCCGTGGAGGGATCAATCCTAGGTCGCCGCACTTTCCCCATTGGCTTTGACAATTTCTGGCAATCTGATAACTGAAGACCGAGTCTTCGGCGGTGAGTGGCGTGCCATCTGACCATCGAATGCCTTCGAGCAGAGTGAAGGTGGCTGATAGTTGTGCCATTTCCAAAGGTGAGCCATCCCAAACGATGGCGCATTCCGTTTGAGTACAACCATATGGGCGTACCTTTTCGCCAACCGTTAGCATTACCCTTTGTCCTTCATCGTTCACTACCCAATCCCCTTCCTTCACGGCGATGGGTTCAAGGGTTGCATCACCATCGGAGAGATGAGGCAGTTTTTTCATAATAACCGGTTGAACATCATAGCCGTAGGTATCTATGGGACCATCGTAGATGGCTTCGAGGATGTGTTGTTGAGCCAGCATTTGACCGCCGTAGATGTAAAGGGTATCGGGTTCGGCGCCCATGCAGATGGTCAAGGTGCGCGGGATGGGTGAGGGAGTGGGGGTGAGAGGTGGGGTCTCGGTTGGAAAGGCTTGGGTCGAGGCGGGGGTCTGTACGGTTCGGTTTCCCTCCGTCAGGGGCGACGCTTGACGGAGCAGGCTGCATCCCATGAGCAACCCAAGAAGAACAATCCAAAGACGTTTGATCATGAGGATCTGCTCGAATTGTTTATGACGTCAAACGGATGGCGACCATTTGGATGTTGGTCATCTCTTCTATTGCAAAGCGCACACCTTCACGTCCGAGACCGCTTTGGCGAGTGCCACCATAAGGCATATGATCGGCGCGGAAAGCGGGGGTATCGTTGATGATCACACCACCGAAGTTCAGGTGGCGCACTGCCTGAAAGACGCGTTGGATATCGCGAGTGAAGACACCCACCTGCAAACCGAACTGGGTAGCATCTGCCTGACGCAAAGCCTCTTCGAAGTCATCGTAAGGAATCACCGAAGCGACCGGGACAAATGCCTCCTCGGAAACGACCTTCATCTCCGGTTTGACTTGGCTGAGCACAGTGGGATAGTAAATGCAACCAGCACGTCGACCACCAGTGAGGATTTGTGCGCCGTCGTTGGTTGCTTCATTAACCCAGCCTTCAATGCGATCTACCTCGCTCGGATCGATCATCGGACCAACGTCAACGCGCTCATCCAATGGATCGCCAACCACCATAGCCTCGCTAGCGCGCACAAATTGCTCGGTGAATGGGTCGAAAATTGCCTGCTGGCTGTATATCCGTTGCACAGAGATGCACACCTGACCGGAGTTGTAAAATGCACCTACCGCGCAACGTTTTGCTACCATCTCCAAATCGGCGTCTGGTGCAACGATGACCGGAGAGTTGTTGCCCAATTCCAGGGTGACTTTTTTTATGCCTGCTATCTGCATAATATGCTGCCCAACCGCAGGACTGCCGGTAAAGGTGATTTTCGCCACACGCGAATCGCCTACTAACCAGTCACCGACCGTGCTACCTGGACCTACAACCAGATTGATGGCACCGCCTGGCAACCCCGCCTGCTCGAGAAATTGGCATAGTTTAACAGCGGTGATGGGCGTAGTACTGGAGGGTTTGAGCACCACTGTGTTTCCGGCAGCCAAAGCGGGGGCGACTTTGTGGGCGACCAGATTGAGCGGAAAGTTGAAGGGGCTGATAGCGGCTACCACGCCGACCGGGCGTCGTAGCCAGAAGCCAAAATATCCCTCGCCGGCTGGCACTGCATCCAATGGTATAGTCTCGCCGTGGATTCGCTTGGCTTCTTCTGCAGCGATGGTGAATGTGCTGATGGCGCGATCTACTTCGATGCGTGCGTACTTGAGTGCCTTGCCCGCCTCGATGGCGATCGTCTTTGCCAAATCCTCTTTGTGTTCGCGTAGCAATGTGGCAGTGCGCCTTAATATCTCACTACGCTGATGAGCAGGCATGTCTGCCATGATGGGTGCCACCTTCAATGCGGCTGCAATGGCTTCGTCCACGTCCTCCCTGCGTGCTTTAGGCAGGATGGCAAAGGGTTCGCGCGTGTATTTGTTGAGTACCTGCATGGGTTCTCCCCCATCTGACCATTTTCCACCAATAAAGAGTTTGTATTCCATTTTTTCTATCTTCCTCTGAAAGTCGCTGCACTTACAACTGAAAAGATATCCGCTTCATTGCGGAATTGTTGAAAAAGGTTGAGATTCAATGAACCTTGTGGATAGTTGGTCTTCTCTTGGATCATGATCAGTTCGGTAATCACCAAGAGAAACTCGGTGGAATATTCGCCATATGCATCTAACTCTTGGAATCTAGCCACGTGTTGGGGACGAAAAATTTGCAAAACTGGAGGATTTGAATTTGAAGGCTCCACTTTTTGAATTATTTCCTTTATGATATGCTCCACAAGTTCGAGAGTTAATAACCTATTTCCAGTTCGTTTCATGTACAGATCAATAATAAGGTGTATGTGTTTTGGTGTGCGAACCCTTTTCCCTGGCTCCTGATATTGAACTTTAAAATTGTAGAGAGATTTACCTCCCTTGGAAACATAGATTGTGACGTTATTTTTAGTAGTATAAATGGTGTGCTGCTCAGGCCACAGAAAGATTTCTCCTCATTTGCAAACGTAGATTAAAAGGTAGCGATGAATAATTTTTAGTTCTTTATTGAGGTTTTCTTGAGGTGTCTCTTCTGGTACTAAAATAACAATCTCCTTGAGCGAAAAATTTTGATGGGCTATCATATCTTCAAACAAGATCAACCCAGAAGGCCAAAACACTTCGCTATCACGAAAATCCATAGCCTCTAAAACAAGAAAACCATCTGGAGAAATCATTTTCTCACTTTCTT
>FWPU01009369.1_pt1 | contig 12448 bp, 8 predicted proteins | sample 2228361 | NCBI WGS metagenome assembly FWPU01 (sample SAMEA103939777, study PRJEB20133) | metagenome | reverse complement strand
GTTGGAGGTTATCTCGGTGGAAGGCCATCGCATTGAGCGGGTGCGGGCGCGGCGTGAGGCCCCTTTGCCTGGCTCAGACAGGCCAGGCCCTACAGCCTCCACTTTGCTCTCTCTTGACACTACGATGAGCCAGCTACCCGAATCTTTACTGGTGGCGGCCGCACGGGCTGCCCGTGAGCGCTCTTATGCCCCTTATTCCCATTACGCGGTAGGGGCGGCTGTGCTGACCCGCTCAGGGCGGGTGTTCACCGGCTGCAATATCGAGAACGCTTCGTATGGGGCCACCGTCTGTGCCGAGCGGGTGGCCCTGTGGAAGGCCGTATCCGAAGGGGAGCGGGAGTTTGAGGCCATCGCAGTCGTCACGGCCAACGGGGGGAGCCCGTGTGGCATCTGCCGGCAAGTGATGGCCGAGTTCAGGCCGGACATGAAAGTGATCATTGCGGACATCTCCGGGAACGTGCGGGTGACAACGGTCCGAGACCTGTTGCCGGACCGGTTTCGTCCGGACGACATTGTGACTGGGACGACGTGATCGCCGGGGACACCCCCGGCGATTCGTTTGCCGGGGGTTGTGCGCTGATGGTATAATCTTTTTCACCTCTGGTGAACAGGAGAGTGGGATTGAGCGACGATCAAGGGCTGAATGCCTATGTGCAGGAAGTACGCGCGCTGTGCGATGCAAAAGGGTTTTCCTCAGACCCCGACCAATTCTGGCAAATGCTGGCGTTGATTCATACCGAGATCAGCGAGGCCACGGACGCTTACAAGAAAGGTGAGCCGTTAGAAGTGGTGGGTGAGGAGCTGATTGATGCAGTGATTCGCATCTTTCACATGCTATCGGCGATGGGGGTGGACGCGCAAGCGCTCTTTGAGGCCAAGATGGCTAGGAATTGGGCACGGCCATATCGGTATAATACCGTGCGGGCCAAATAACGTTAGTTGTCCTGAAGATGGGTGACAAAGCAACGAGTAACGAGCCTGCCCTGGACGTCGTGCAGGCCAGGGGCAACGAGGGACGGGGCACCGTTGGGGGGCATGTTGGACAGGCGCTCGCTGAAGACGAGGGCAAGAGGCTGAGGTCAGCGTATGGACGAGCGCAGGCAGCGGCTATATCGGGTGGAAGCGATCGTTCTGCGGCGCATGGACATGGGCGAGGCCGACCGCCTGTTGACGGTGTTCACGGCCGAGCGAGGCAAGCTGCGCTTACTGGCCAAGGGCGTGCGCAAGACGTTGAGCCGCAAGGCCGGGCACGTCGAACTGTTCACGCACAGTACCTTCCTGGTGGCCAAAGGGCGCACCTGGGACATCGTGACTCAGGCGGACACCATCGAATCGTACCAGCCATTGCGCCAGGACCTGTTGCGCACGACTTATGCCCACTACGTAGCCGAGCTGATTGATCGCTTTACGGAGGAAGCGGACGAGAGCCGACCTTTGTTTGATCTGGTGCGGACGACCCTGGCCCGGCTCAGCGGGGAGGATGACCCTTATCTGGTTGTGCGGTTCTTTGAGTTGAGTCTGCTCTCGCTGGCAGGTTACCAGCCACAGCTTTTCCTGTGTGTGCGCTGTCAGACGAGCCTGGAGCCGGTGACTAACTATTTCAGTACTGAAGGGGGTGGGGTGCTCTGCCCGCGCTGCGGTGAAGGGGTGGCGCAGGCGGAGCCGCTAGCCGTCAATACTTTGAAGGTGTTACGCTTCCTCCAGACCCGTGAGTACGATCTGGTGCGTCGTCTGAACCTGAGCCCTGGCCTGCGCACTGAGCTGGAGCAGTTGCTTTACCGTTACATCGTCTACGTGCTGGAGCGCAATCTGAAGTCGGTGGATTTCTTGCGCTCTTTGCGGCGCCAGATGGGGTGGGCGGCCTGATGCACATCGCCGAGTACCAGAAGTGGCTAGAGGAGTGGGATCGGGCGCGGGGCTGGGATCGGGTGTTGCCCAGCCATACGCTGGTGCACGCCTTCGAGGAGATGGGCGAGGTCGCCCGGCTGGTGTTGCAGTGGGAAGGGTACAAGGACGCTGGGAGCCCGGACAAGCTGCGGGCTGACCTGGCCGAAGAGCTCTCCGACGTGTTCGTGTTCCTGTTCAAGCTAGCCTACCAGTGCGGGGTGGACGTGGAATCGGCATTGCGGGCCGGGCAGATCAAAGCGGATGAACGCTACCCCGATTTAGCTCAGGCGGACGCTGAACTAGCCCGTTACCATGCCCGCCAAGCGGAGGAGTTAACCCAAATTCTGAGAGGACAAGGGCAACGAGCCTCTCTTAGCCGAGAGGCCAGAGACAACGAGTAAGGAGTCTGATATGCGTTATATCCTCGGGATCGTTCTCGCGCTTCAGGCAGTCTATTTGCCCTTGATACTACATAATTCCATGGACCAGACTGCCGTCCAACGAGCTATAGCCTACCTCTGGAGGGAGTATAACTCCGATGTGGGGCTTTTGCGCGAGTCCCCCGTCACCGCTCCCCACAAGTACTGGCTGGCTACCGACAACCAGCTAGCCGTCTACGCCCTGGAGCGCGCCGGAGAGCCCGGCCTGGCGACCAGCCTCTTGGCCACCCTCCAACGCTACGGTGATACCCGGCATGGGCTTATCGAAGCGTTACAAGGCGAGATCGTCGCCTGGCCACCGTACACCGAAACCCAAAGGCTGGTGGACCGCATCGGCCAGGAGGAAGTCTGGCTCGAGACCAGACTGGACGGCAATCCCATCTGTGACTGGCTGGAGTACGCCGACCTGGCGATGTTCGGGGCGCTCAACGCCTTCCACGCCGGCCAGCATGCTAAGGCACATCAGAGATACCAGATCGCCATAGTTTACTTCGATGGCATTGGCTTCGCTGACAAGGCATACGAGGCCATGGGGCTCTATGCCACTTACAAGCTGGCCCTGGCTCTCTACACAGCCCAGGTGATCGGAGAGCCAATGGAGCCGATCATACTCCAGGCTCTCCTGGCCAAGCAGGCTGGTCCTTCTGAGGGTCTTTACGCCGGGGGCTTCTACACCCTTTACAATGCCAACAGGGTGCCCCAAGGCGATACCAACACGGAAACGACCGCCTATGCCATACTGGCGCTGAGCAACCTGTCTCTCAGGAGGTAATACCTGCATGAGTTCTAGGCCACCATCCTTCCAAGAAATCATCATGCGCCTGGAACAATTCTGGGCCACGCACGGCTGCGTCATCTGGCAGCCATACAGCGAAAAAGTGGGCGCGGGGACGATGAACCCCGCCACCGTGTTACGCGTGTTGGGGCCTGAGCCGTGGAACGTGGCCCACGTCGAGCCATCGTACCGGCCAGACGATGGCCGCTTCGCGGAGAATCCCAACCGCATGCAGATGCACACCCAATACCAGGTCATCCTGAAGCCGGAGCCTGGCAACCCGCAAGAGCTGTACCTGGAGAGCCTGGAAGCGATGGGGGTGGACTGCAACCAGCACGACATCCGCTTCGTCGAGGACAATTGGGCCTCGCCGGCGCTAGGGGCCTGGGGCCTGGGATGGGAGGTATGGCTGGACGGGCTGGAGATCACCCAGTTCACCTATTTCCAGCAAGCCGGCGGCATCTCGTTGGACCCGGTGGCGGTGGAACTCACCTATGGGCTGGAGCGCATCGCCATGTTCCTACAGGGGGTGCGCGAGGTGTGGGCGTTGGACTGGGACGGCAAGCTGACCTACGGTGACATCCTGCGCCAGCAGGAGATCGAGCATTGCCGGTACGCCTTTAACGTGGCAGACGTCGAGCGGCTGAAGCAAATGTTCAACCTGTTCGAGGCGGAAGCCCAGAACGCGTTGCGACACAAACTGGTGGTGCCGGCTCATGACTACGTGCTGCGTTGCTCACACACTTTTAACGTGCTCGATACGCGCGGGGCCATCGGCGTCACGGAGCGGGCGGGCTACTTTGCGCGCATGCGAGACCTGGCGCGCCAGGTGGCCCAGGCGTACCTGGAGCAGCGGCAGCGTTTGGAATATCCCCTTCTGGACGCGGAAACGCGGAGACGCGGGGATGCGGGGATGCGGGGATTTGAAAGTGTCACTGTGTCACCCCCTCTCCGCGTTTCCCCGTCACAGCCTGCGGATCTTTTGCTGGAGCTCGGCTCTGAGGAGTTGCCGGTAGGGGACATCGCCGCAGCGATGGAACAGTTACCAGTATTGGCGCGGCAGTTGCTCGAGGAAGCCCGCCTGGCCTACGATGAGATCATTGTGACAGCCACGCCTCGGCGACAGGTTTTGTATGTCAAGGGACTAACCGGCCGCCAGGCGGACGTCGAACAAGTGGTTAAGGGGCCGCCCGCCAACGTTGCCTACGACGATGAGGGCAGGCCCACGCGAGCGGCTGAGGGGTTCGCTCGCCGCCAAGGGGTTCCGGTTGAGAGTTTGCAGCGCCTCCAGGCGGACGGCGGCGAGTACGCCTTCGCCGTTAAGGTGGAGCCGGGGCAGCCGACGATGACCGTGCTCCCGGAACTGCTGCCGCGCCTGATCGCCGGACTGCACTTTGAGAAGACCATGCGCTGGGATTCTGATGGGATCGCATACCCGCGGCCATTGCGTTGGATCGTTGCCCTCTTCGGCGATCAGGTGATCCCTTTCCACTACGCCAAGGCGACCGGTGGCCGCACGAGTCGTGGTCTGCGCCTCCACCGTTCGCCAGCCTTGACTATCCCTCGCGCCGAAGACTACTGGCAGGTGATGGCAGAGGCGGGTGTGATCGTGGACCGCGCCGCCCGTCGCCAGCAGATAGCAACGCAGATCGCTGAGCTGGCGGCCAGCGTGGGCGGCGTCGTCCCGGAGGACCCGGCGCTCCTGGACGAAGTGACCGACCTGGTGGAATCACCGGCCGCGCTGCTGGGACAGTTCGAGCGAGAGTACCTCGATCTGCCGCCCGAAGTGCTGATGAGCGTCATGAAGAAGCATCAGCGGTACTTTCCAGTAGTCAAGAGGGATGAGGCAATAAGGCACCGAGGCACCGAGGGATCCTCCGATTCTTCGTTGCCTCGTTGCCTCGGTACCTCGTCCCTTCTGCCCTATTTCATTGTAGTGGCGAATGGGCAACCGACTAACCCGGATCTGGTGCGCCAGGGTTATGAGGACGTCCTGCGGGCGCGCTACGCCGATGCAGCTTATTTCTGGCGTCACGATCGAGAGCAACCGTTGGAGAGCTACCGACCACGGCTGGGCATGCTCACCTTTCAGGAGCAATTGGGCTCCGTGCTGGACCAATCGGACCGGCTGGTCCGATTGGTAGGGCGGCTGGCACCGCAGTTAGGAGTAGACCCGGCGTCGCAGACGTTAGCAGAGCGGGCAGCCTATCTGTGCAAGGCTGATCTGGTCACCGGCATGGTGGTGGACATGACCAGCTTGCAGGGGGTCATGGGACGCTATTACGCCCTGGCCAGCGGCGAGCCAGAGGCAGTGGCGATGGCGATTGAGGAGCACTATCTCCCTCGTTTCGCAGGGGACCGCCTGCCGGAGACCCCCATCGGTACGTTGCTGGCCATAGCGGATCGGCTGGACACCCTGGCAGGGCTGTTCGCAGTCGGGCTGGCGCCCACTGGATCGGCAGACCCGTTCGGGCTGCGGCGGGCGGCGTTGGGGCTGATCCAGATTCTGATCGGGCGAGAGCAGCCGTTCTCCGTGCACGAGGGGCTGTGTATGGCTGCTGAGTTGTTGCCAGTAAAAGCATCGGACGAACGCATCAAGGAGGCGGTTGCATTTATCGAAGGGCGCCTGCGAGCCTGGCTGCTGGAAGAGGGGTATCGTTTCGATGTGGTAGACGCAGTGCTGGCGGCTCGCGGCGATGATCCGCTGCGGGCTTATCGCACGGTGCAGGACCTGGCCCGGCAGGTCGAGGCACCCGACTGGGCCGAGGTGCTCGTCGCCTACGCCCGGTGCAAGCGGATCGTGCGAGACTTGAAAGAGCGTTATCCATTGCGGTCAGATCGGTTAAACGAGCCCAGCGCGCAGAGGTTATATCAGGCGTACCTGGCCATGCGAGATCGCGTGACGCCTGCCAGCGACGCGGCCAATCTGGTAGCGGTGCTGCGGGCCCTGAAGGATCCCATCAACGCTTTCTTCACAGACATCCTGGTGATGGCGGAGGATCTGGACTTGCGAGCCGCCCGGCTGGGGTTGGTGCAGCATGTAGCTGCGCTGCCGGACGGCATCGCCGATCTCAGCCGATTGCAGGGCTTCTAACATATGCCATGATCACGCCCAGGGTAACCATCGTCAGGAAAGCCAGGTGCGGCAGGAAGAAAGCGGCATCCACCAGCCCATGCGCCCAACCTGCTACCAGGCTGGCAGCCAACCCCACCAGCACAGGGGATGGTTCCAGCCGCATCGCTTGTCGCCAGGCTCTTACCCCTGTCCACCCCAGAGCCAACATGGCCAGTAAGCCCAGGACACCCATCCACGTCCCGATTTCCAGGACGAAGTTGTGCGGGTGATAGAGCAGTGGCTCCCGCCAGGCACTCAGCGCCATGTAGCGCGGGTAGGCCCACTGAAAGCCATCCAATCCCACACCCAGCCAGGGGTGATCACGCCACATGGCCCACGCCGCCTGCCACACTTCAGGCCGCAGCGCAGGGCCTCCCCTGCGGCTGAACAGGATCAGCCCGATACCTACAGCCGCGATCGCAAACCAGGGCCATAGCCGCCATCGCCGGTGAAGAACGGCCAGTGTTAGCAACCCGGCTGGCACCCCCAGCAACCACGCGCCGCGCGAGAAGGTCAGTGCCAGGGCCAGGAGCATCAGGCTCATAGCGGCTACCATCAGCCACCGCCGGCGACCACGTGTGGCCAGCACTAGGCTGGCTGCCAGCGGCCAAATACGCACTAGCAGGAGGGCAGCCTCGTTGGGCGAGTAGTAGACCGAGCGCAGTCGGGAGACCCCGTCAGCCGTCACCACTGTCCCGTTAACGTAGCCCGCCAGCCCGATCAGGCTGACTACGACCCCGGCGGTGATGAGTCCGCCCACCGTCCAGTGCGCGACTTGACGATTCACAGGCAATAGCCGCCATAGCAGGTACAGTCCGACCGGTGCCAGGATCGTTCGGCGTAGTGCTAGCCAGGCCGTGCCGTGATCCGGCGCAGCCCAGGCAGCAGCCAGCCCAACCAACATGAAGGCCAGGACAGCGCCGTCCAGTGTACACAGCAGGGATGAGGCGCTGAGGAGATGAGGCACCGAGAGCTCCTCCGATTCCTCGTTGCCCCTGGCCTGTCGGCCAGGACAGGCTCGTCGCCTTACCTCCATGCTGACCCTGAGACGCCATCGCCGATGCCGGTACAGGATCGCCCAGAACAGGGTGGTCGCGACCAGGGCTTCGGGATAGGAGAGCCATTCTGTGCCTGCCGGTTTCTGAGTGTAATAGAAGGGCACGGTCAGAGCGATGCTCGTCAGCCCCGGCCCCGGCGCGCGGGCGATCAACCACCCGGCCGCCAGCAATGGCACCGCCGCCCAGGGCCACGGTAACCCCGCGTAGGCCAGGATGAAGAATCCCAGCACGGCGATCTGCAAGATTGTCGATGCCTTCTTATGGCGCTCGGCCAGACGCGCCCATCCGTTCCACGCCCAGACCCACTTGAGCCCCCCCCCGGCGATAACCGCGGTCAGAATTCCTCCGATCACCCAGCGCTTTGCTGACGGGGACGGTTCCTGGGCTACGGCGAACCCGCTCAGCGCCCACTGCCCCCAGCCACCCTCGGCCTTCAGCCGCGCCTGGTGCTCACCGGAGGGCAGATGGCGCGCCACTGTCACCCATTCGGCACGAGCCAGTGGATCGTACAGGACCAGGTACGAACGCCCGGCAGCATCACGCGGTAGAGCATTAGCTGGCTCACCATCAATCTCTACCCAAAGTAACGCCCAGTAGTTGCCACGCTGCACACGCAGGTCGAGTCGCGTGCCCCAAAATGGGATGGTCAGCTCATCGCCTGTTCGTCCTCCATCGGCCGCGCCTGCTGCGCGCCGCCACTGCCCCTCCCAATGCAGAGCCGGGTGATCCATGTCATAACGACCGGGCCAGGCCACAGCCGGCGACCTAGCGACAGTGGACAACGCCTCCAGAGTGGGCCTGGGTGCGCTGTCTTGACCTACTAGCGCGAATCCCCACAACGGATCATCTGGTGGCGCGGCTGGCTGCCACGTGGCCCACAAAAGCGCGCCCAGCCACGGCCACTCTGTTCGCGCTCGCTGCACCGCCGCCTCGGCCCAGGCGGCCTGCTGCGCGGGCGACACTGACCCCCAGATCGAACGCTCACCACGACAGTTCCTCGCGCGCGGGGTTGGAGATTCTTCGCTCACAGACTCGCTCGGAATGACAGGCGAAGGGGGATTTTCAGGACAGGCGGCAGGGGAAGGATACTCCCTTCCCTGTTGCGTCTGCGCAACGGGGGAGGGTTGGGGTGAGGGCCAGGGGCCATCTTCAGGACAGAACACCGCGTGCCACCCAAAACGCACGCCCCAGATCGGCTTATCGGTATCGCCGGCACGCACCATCTCCATCCGCAGCAGGGCTACCCGGGCGAAGTCTAACCGCTCGGGCGCCGGCTGCCGATCCGGTGGGTCTTCAAAGCCGAACGGTTGAGCCGCGAGCACGTCAAACCAGGGCGCAGCCCCCGCCTGATACATCTCTCGCAGGAAGCGCACATCGCTCAGATTCCACGGTCCTTGCTCCAATGTAGGTGCCAGGGCGGCCGTGAGCACAACCGCACCCGGATCAGCCCGGCGCACAGCCAGCGCACCTTCGCGCAGTAACGCGACATAGCCGGCTGGATTGATCTCACCCGACCAATGAGGCTGGATGTTAGGCTCATCCCAGATCTGGTAATAGTCAATGCGGTCGCCGTAGCGGGCGGCGAAAGTGGCAACAAAGCGGCCAAAAGTGGCGAAGTCATGAGGGGGGGCAAAGGGGTTGCCGGGGACATCAGGACGCGCCCAGGCCGGGCTGCCGTCCAACACGGCGATCAGTTGCAAGCCTCGAAGGCTGACCGCGTCCACCAGGCGATCCCACGGAGTCCAGTCGAAGACGCCAGGCTGTGGCTCGATGGCATCCCAGGGGAAACGTTGCCGCACCCAGGTAAGCCCGGCCGCCGAGATCGCGTCCAGCGTAGCTGCTATCTTCGCGTCGTCTGCCTGCTCCAGCGCTATGTTGACCCCTATCCGCAGCGGGCGGTCAGTAAAAGTTGTAGAAGGTGAAGCCAGCCTTATGTCCCGAAAGATCGTTGTTCCAATGGCCAGGGCTGCCATCGCCAGCAGCCACATCACAGACTGTCGGCGCAACAGGGGAAGGCGCATAGGTTCACAGTTCAAATAAAACCTGAAGGGCCTCACGTTAAAGACCCTTCGGGTTTTATCCCCGTCCTTTCCGGATACCCTCAGCTCTGCTGGACGATCTGACCGTCCCTGAGTTGCAAGGCGTAATCCACGTATTCATCCACCAGCGGGTCATGGGAGGCTAGCAAGAAGGTCACGTGCTCTTCCTCCACAATGCGTCGGAACAGGGCGAGGATCTCGCGGGCAGTAACGCTGTCCAACTCGCCCGTGGGCTCATCCGCCAGGATCAGTTGGGGGCTATTGGCCAGAGCGCGAGCGATGGCCACCCGCTGTTGCTGACCACCGGACATCTCGTAGGGGCGGTGGTGAATCCATTTGCTCAGGCCTACCAGATCCAGGCAGTACAACGTCCGCTCGTGGCGCTCCTTGCCACGCACGCCAGCAATACGTAGCATTAACTCTACATTCTCATAAGCAGAAAGGGTGGGCAGCAAACCGAATGACTGGAAGATGAACCCCACCCGTTCCCGTCGCCAGTAGGTAAGCTGCCGGTCGTTCAGGTTGGCAAGCTCACGGCCAAAGACCCGTACGACGCCAGAGGTAGGACGGTCGAGCCCGCCAATGCAGTTAAGCAAAGTGGTTTTGCCGCTGCCTGAGCGCCCTTTCAGAGCAACAAAATAACCGGCTTCAACCTTGAGATTGACACCGCGCAAGGCCTGCACCTCACTTGAGCCCACCTTATAGATACGCCACAGGTCTTCAGTCTCGACGACATAGCCATTCAAGATGGAATTGAAATCTTGTTCCATCATCGCTTCCTCTCACTCTCGCCATCGCGCCGCCAGCGGCCCCAGAGGCCACGCAGCCCGCGCGCCTTCGGCACCGGCACTAACTCGGAGACCGGCGTCTCTGCTGCTCGCGTATGGGCGGACTGAGGCGCTGGCCGAATCAGGCTGCCCTCCTCGGTCAACTCCAGTCGGGCACGCCCCTTGATATTGAATTGCTCCAGATACTCTTTCGGCACTTGCAAGCGACCGGCCGAATCCAGCACGACCAGTTCTTCAAAGATATCCTCTTCCTGAACGAGATCGCCCTCAGCGGCCAACTCGTTGTTGGATGAGGCCATTGCCCCGGCCTGGCGCACCGTTTCGCTGGCCGTCTTGCCATCGCGAATGGCCACCACCCGGTTGACGTGACGAGCGAGGCCAGGATCGTGACTGACGATCAGGGTCGTCAGCCCATACTGGCGGTTGAGGTCTTGAAAGGTCTTATAAATCGTCAGCGCCGTGGTCGAGTCCACTTCGCCAGTTGGCTCGTCGGCCAGAAGTAACGAGGGATTGTTAGCCAGGGCGACAGCAATGGCCACGCGTTGCTGCTCACCGCCAGACAACTGCCCAAGCTGGTGATACTGCCGCTCGGCCAGCCCCACGGCCTCAAGCAACTCTTTAGCACGTTGGCGCTTCTTCCGCCCTGTCTGGCCGGCCAACGTCATGGGCAACTCCACATTCTCCAGCGCGTTCAGGTAGGGGATCAGATTACGGGCACCCTGTTGCCAGACGAATCCTACCTTGGCGCGGCGATAACGGTTGAGGGCAGCATCCGACATCTTGAGCAGATCGTAGCCATCCACCCACACCCGCCCAGCCGAGGGGCGGTCAAGGCCTCCCAGGATGTTCATCAGCGTGGATTTACCGCTGCCACTGGCGCCGACGATGCCCAACAGCTCGCCTGGAGCCACGACCAGATCCAGACCCTGTAGAGCCACAACCTCCAGGTCAGCAACCTTGTAGATTTTGACCAGGTTATCGCAGATGATAAAAGGTTCTTGTGTCATATTACGCTGTCTCCCCTAGTTTAACGGCCTGGAAGATCTTCATGCGCAAGAGCAATGCTACCAGCACCACCAAGGCGACAACGAACAGCAGGCCGAATAGCGCGTAGATGCGGAGAATGGCCGGCCAGGCGATCTCCACCAGGAAAGGCGGGACGCGAGCCGACGGACCGCTGCCCACTTGCAGATAGGGGATGAATAGCTCGCTGACCCAGGCGCCCAGGCCCGTGCCTGCCAGCAACCCCATCAAGATCAGGAAAGCCAACTCCCACGCCAGGAACGCCGTCATTTGCCCGGATGAGAGGCCGATGGCCCGCAAGATGCCCAGCTCAATGAAACGACGGCGGAAGGAGAACAGAGCGTAAAGCAGGAAGCCCAACACCGTCAACAGCGCCGCGGCCGCGAATCCTACGGAGAGCAAGCCGAACAACCCCTGACGTTCCGGGCGCCGTTGCTCTTCAGAAACTTTGAGGAGCGAGGCATCCCAGTCCAACACCCGCAGGTTCAGATCGCGCACACCTTCCACGAGCTGGTTGTAGTCCACGTTCGGATCGGTCTTCAGCCAGACATCGTAGGGAAATTGTCCCCCCGCCCGTTCGAAGAGATAATCCAAGTTGCCCACAAAGAGCGGCCCCTCTTCCGGATACCAGGTGGGGAACAGGTCTATGCCTCCGACGACCTTCATGTCCAGCTCGTTGCGCTGCCCGTAGGTATCCACCGTCACGCGGATGGTATCTCCCACGTTCAGTGCGTGCTGAGCCATGAAGTCACGGGGTATCAGCACCCCATCCGGGGCGACTGCTAACGCGTTCATCAATGCGCCCAGGGTGGCTGGGGCAAAATCCCGGCGCCAGAACGCCACTTGTGGAAAGTCAATCCGATCTACGCCGATGAACGTGCCGGTCTGCGTCCCCCCGCTCAGTCGGGTGCTGGCTGAGTAACGCCCGACGCGCGCGGCCGCCAGCACCCCCGGAGCCTTGAGGTGCTCAGACACCGGCAGGAAGAGCCAGCGCGGGCCCTGCTCTTCTTCCTCAGCAGGCGCGATCTGAGATGGCGTGGTCGCGCCTTGACCGCCACCGAATCCGAAAGCCCCACCCCCTTCCGTTTCCGTGCTCTCACCTAACTCGACCAGACTCATGTCGGCACCGATCTTGTAGTAGGTCTGATCGTACAGGTGATTATCCAGCGTCTGTGCCAGCGAGGCGGTGAAGGCCGACAGACTAAGAGTCAACACCAAAAGCACCAGGGGCGCAGAGTAGAACCCGGGTGTGCGCGAGAGGTGACGGGCTGCTAACAAAGTACCCACACCGCTGGTATGTGCGGCCACCCACGCGATGCCGGC
>FWPU01011425.1_pt1 | contig 12458 bp, 12 predicted proteins | sample 2228361 | NCBI WGS metagenome assembly FWPU01 (sample SAMEA103939777, study PRJEB20133) | metagenome | reverse complement strand
AGATAATCCGCCTGTTCGCAGAGATTTTTGCCAGTCAACTTACCACACATTCCTGTTTTTGTCTCCCCGGTTTTCAAATTTGGAATTGCTGACGCCAGTCCGAAGGCGTTGCGTTGAGCGTTCGCCTGAGCAGCCCGCCCTGAGCGTTCGCCTGAGCGCTCACGCCGAAGGCCGACGGGTCGAGCCTGTCGAGACCCTTGTCGAAGGGCTCACGCCGAAGGCCGCCGGGTCGAGTCGCCGGGTCGAGTTCATCGAGACCCGCCGGGTCGAGTTCATCGAGACCCGCCGGGTCGAGTTCATCGAGACCCGCCGGGTCGAGTTCATCGAGACCCGCCGGGTCGAGTTCATCGAGACCTCATCGAGACCCGCCGGGTCGAGTCGCCGGGTCGAGTTCATCGAGACCCGCCGGGTCGAGTTCATCGAGACCTTATCGAGACCCTGTCGAGACTCTGCGGCTTTAGCCCCGCTCACCATCACCCGTTTCGAGGTGAATCTACAACTGAATGTTCTCTTCTGCTGGGCAATACTCTATAGAGCGAGATGGTTTGTATTATAATCGGAGCAGGAGCCGTTGTTATGGCATTCGATGTTAGGGAATATCGCGAATTTGTGGAATTGCTCTACAAGCACCCGGAGTGGCGGGCAGAATTACGCCACTTGGTGCTGACGGAGGATATTCTCACACTGCCACAAGTGATGCGTGAGTTATCGGTCAGCGTGAGGGAATTGGCCGAGTCGCAAAAGCGCACAGATGAGGTAATGCGGTCATTGGGCCAGCGGGTGGATGAATTGGCCGAGGCTCAGAAGCGCACGGAGCAGCGGATAGATGAATTGGCATACGAAATCAAGGAGACGCGCCGGGAAGTAGGCCGGTTGACTTCTATCATCGGTTCGTCATTGGAAGATGAGGTGGGCAGCGTCGCGGAGACGGTATTCGAGCGCAACGGATATCGAGTATTGCAAGAAGCAAGTTCGTTGCGGTTCGATGGCGATGTGGACTTGGCATTTCCGGTAGAAGACTCTCAGGGACGGCGGTTGTGGGTGTTGTTGGAGTGCAAGGCGCACTTGGGCCGGAATGATGTACGCGCTTGGGCAAATCGTGTGCGCTCAGAGGGATATCGGCAGGCGCTGAAGGAAGCGGGAATTGAGCCGCCGTATCTTGTGTACATGTATGCGATTCGGGTGGACCTTGCGGCGCGCGAAGCCTTGCAGCGCACTGGGCTGGGGTTGATGAAGGGGGATGGTGAGGTGTTTGGACCGCAAGCAGAGATGGCTTAATATGAGGACGCTCTGGTGTAGAGCCGGCCTGTCGTTGTTTCTTGTAATCGCTTATTTGTGCTGGGGGACCCGTTGAAAGACAAGCACCTGTTGCCCATCGGCATCGTAGAGAACGAGTTGATTACCTTGCACCGTAAAACGGCTGACGCTGTTCAGTCCTGTCAGCAGGTGGTTTTCTTGTTGCATGATGTTGGCGTCCAGGCAGGCTATTAGGGTTGTCGATAGTTCGTAGAAAAGCAGTTCGTTGCCTACTATACGGTATTGGCCGCTCAAGGAGTTGCAGCCGGTATTGCCTGATAACTCTCCGTCCGCAAACGTCAAGGCTGCTTTGGCCTGGGCGGGGATGGGGTTGGTAGTTGGGCCGTAGGCTTGCAACTGCCAGTCGCCGTTCAGTTTGTCTTGGCTGCTACAGGCCGCCAGAAGCAGTAAGCCGGTCAGGGCATAGACAAAGATGCGCCGCATCGTTTACTCTCCGCAAGTAAAGCGTGAAAGCGCATCGTCCAGCAATCCTGGTGCGATACCCTCCTGCGCGGTGTAGACCAGCCAGCCGAAGCCTCGCTGACCACATTGCCAGGCGGCCGCGCCGCCATAGGGCAGGGTACTGTCGGGCGGCGGTTGGACGGGCTGATAGAGGACGTTGTAGTTGCCAATCAGACGCGCCTCCAGGTTACCGGTCAATCCGCCTCCGGCTGCCTGGGCGACCAGACCTAAGATGTATTGCGTATCGGTCGCGCCGGTTTGCCATACGATTAGTAGAAGCAGGTCGCTGGTGTAACCTACCAGTTTTCCGCTTGTGTAGTCGCTGGGGATGCGCTTGTCGGCGGCGTTCAAGTCGAAGGGAAACAGGTAAGTGGGGTGGCCAATGCAAAACCTATAGCCGCAGAACAGGCCTTCTAATGGTATAAGCGTGGACGTGGGGTAGGGCGTTGGAGTGGGGCAAGGCGTGTAAGTGGGAATGGCCGCGACGGTGGCTTCGACAGCAGCGGCAATCTGGCTGTTTAGACTTGGGTCGGCGCTCTTGGGTGCGCAGGCCCCCATGACCATAGTAAGAATCAGCAAAAGGAATGGCTCCGTTCGTTTCATGGTTCGATTATACAAGTAAATAGGGAGGATGTTTCACGGAATTCGTTCAGCAAAAAGACATTTCGAAGCCTTGACTATTTGGATGTAATTGGTTATATTATACCCCACCCCCTGGGAGGGGGTACAGATGAAACACGAAGACTCTTTGAAACGGTTGAAAATCATCGAAGGCCATCTGCGCGGCGTTATCCGCATGGTGGAGGAAGACGCCTATTGCATTGACGTCATCCGTCAGATTCAGGCGGTGGAGGCTGCGCTCAACAAGGTCAGCGCTCAGATTTTGGAAAACCATCTCAATTCGTGCGTTATCACTGCCATTCAAGGCAGCGATCAAAAGGAGCGCGAACGCGTGTTGAAGGAAATTACTGAAGTGTTCGAGATGTCTACTAAAGTGTAAACACATAGATAGGTAGACAGGTAAACAGGTAAACACGTAAACGCGTTTCATACGAATCTGTGTACTTGTGTACGTGTATACCTGTGTACTTGTGCGCCTGTGCACTTGTGTACCTACGTACCTGTATACCTAAATCAAACAAGGAGAATTCCCATGACCACAGTTACCTATTCCATCCCCGCCATTCACTGCGGACACTGCACCCATACCATCGAAATGGAGGTGAGCGAGTTGCAGGGCGTTCAGTCGGTGAAAGCCGATGAGGCGAGCAAGAAGGTCACTATTACTTTCGATGCACCCGCTACTGAAGAAAAGATCAAGGCGTTGCTGGCGGAGATCAATTACCCTGTGGAAGGATTGATTGCGTTATAAATGTAGACACGTGGGCAAATACACAGAGGTAGATACGTAAACACGTCACCTGTGTACCTGTAATTGTGTACCTCCATGGACACCAAACAACTCACTCTCCCCATCACCGGCATGACGTGCGCCAACTGCGTTGCCACCGTTGAGCGCCATCTCAAGAAACTCGACGGCGTCCAGAACGCGGTCGTGAACCTTTCGTCCGAGCGCGCCACCGTGGACTTCGACGCCTCCAAACTCAAATTGACCGATTTCATCGCCCGCGTGCAGCGTGCCGGCTATGGTGTTGCGACAGGCGAAGCCGAACTCCTCATCAAGCGCCTCTCTGACGATACCGATGCCCGCCGGCTTGAAAGCGCCTTGCTCAAATTGGAAGGCGTGCTGGAAGCCCAGGTGACCTATGCCAACGAGAAGGCGCGCGTCAAATACGTGCCGACCATCATCACACAGGCGGAACTTCGCCGCGCGGTTGCCGCGGCTGGCTTCGAAGCCGTCGAACTCGGTGGGGAGGCGGAGGATGCCGAAGCCAAAGCGCGTGAGCGCGAGATTCAAGAACAACGCCGCCTGCTTATCATCGGTCTGATCTTTACCGTGCCGCTGTTCCTCTTTGCCATGGCGCGCGACTTCGACCTGCTGCCCGACGCGTTTTATGCGATGGCTGCCATGGAAGGCATGGTTCGTGTTCCTGCCGCCTGGACGAATTGGGTAATGCTGGTGCTGGCGCTGCCCGTGCAGCTCTACGTGGGCCGGCAGTATTATGTCGGCGCGTACAAAGCCTTGCGCAATAAGTCTGCCAACATGGACGTGCTGATTGCAATGGGTTCCTCTGCGGCGTTCTTTTATTCTCTCCCCATCACTTTCGGCTGGTTGAGGGGACATGTCTATTACGAGACGGCCGCCGTCATTATCACGCTCATCAAACTTGGGAAGTATCTCGAAGCCCGCGCCAAGGGACGCACCTCGGAAGCGATCAAAAAGTTGATGGGGCTGCGCGCCAAGACCGCCCGTGTCATTCGGGACAATGTGGAAACTGAAGTGCCAGTGGACGACGTGCGCGTCGGCGACATTGTTCTGGTCAAGCCTGGCGAAAAAATCCCCGTGGATGGCGTGGTCATTGAGGGCCGCTCCGCCGTGGACGAATCCATGCTGACGGGCGAATCGCTCCCTGTGGAGAAAAAACCCGGCGACGCGGTCATTGGCGCGACGTTGAACAAACTAGGCGTGCTGAAATTCGAGGCGACCAAAGTCGGCAAAGAGACCGCCCTGGCGCAGATCATCGAACTGGTGGAAGAGGCGCAAGGCAGCAAGGCGCCCATCCAGAAACTGGCGGATCAGGTCTCGGCGGTGTTCGTGCCGATTGTGATTGCCATCGCTTTCTTGGCCTTTGTGGGCTGGTATTTTTTTGGACCCGCTTTACCCGTCAACGCGGATGTGGATAACTTCACCCGCGCGCTGATCAACATGGTAGCCGTTCTCGTCATTGCTTGTCCATGCGCGATGGGGCTTGCCACGCCGACGGCTGTGATGGTTGGCACAGGGAAAGGCGCGGAAATAGGCGTGTTGTTTAGAAACAGTGAAGCGTTGGAACGCGCTGGAAAAGTTTCGGTGGTCGTGCTGGATAAGACTGGCACGATTACGAAAGGTCAGCCTGCGGTCACTGACATAGTAACCAGTGATCAGTTATCAGTAACCAGTGATGAGTTGTTGCGTTTGGCAGCGTCGGTCGAAAAAGGCTCGGAACATCCGCTTGGCGAAGCCATTTGGGCGGAGGCGACGAAGCGCGGGCTGACGTTGGCGGAGGCGGCCGGGTTCAAGGCGGAGCCCGGGTTTGGCGTGCAGGCTGAGGTCGAGGGAAGAAGCGTCATCGTCGGGAACAGGAGAATGTTCGAGAGGCGCGGAATCCCGTTGGGTAGTCTCGAAGTCGAGGCGTTGCGTCTTCAATCCGAAGCCAAAACCGCCATGCTGGTCGCAATAGACGGCATCGCGGCGGGTGTGATTGCGGTGGCAGATACCATCAAGGATGGCTCGAAGGAAGCAATTGACGAGTTGCACCGCATGGGCCTGAAGGTGGCGATGATCACCGGCGACAATCAAAAGACCGCCGAAGCCATTGCGAAGCAGGTTGGAATTGACCAAGTGCTGGCCGAAGTGTTGCCCGAAGGAAAATCTTCCGAAGTCAAGAATCTCCAGGCGCAAATCGCAAATCGCAAATCGAAAAGCGGAGATGTAATCGCGATGGTTGGTGACGGCGTGAACGATGCGCCCGCGCTTGCTCAGGCGGACGTGGGCATGGCGATTGGAACGGGGACCGATGTGGCGATGGCGGCTGCGCCCGTGACCTTGATGAGCGGTGACCTGCGCGGGGTGGCGCGCGCGATTCGCCTTTCACGGAAAACGCTTCGTACAATCAAACAAAACCTGTTCTGGGCGTTCTTCTATAACGTCATTCTCATCCCTGCTGCTGCGCTGGGATATTTGAATCCGATACTTGCGGCTGGCGCAATGGCGTTCAGCAGTGTTTTCGTGGTGAGCAATAGTTTGAGACTGCGAGGCGTGGAAATATAAACGTAGACAGGTAGACACGTATATACGTATACACGTAGACACGTAGACAGGTAGACACGTGGCTCGTGTGTACCTGTCTACCTGTCTACCTGCGTACCTGCGTACCTGCGTGCCTGCCCACGTTGGAACCAGGCTCGATTGCAAGGATTTCGTCATGCCATATTCATCGCTTTGGTGGCGATGAATTTCTTGTTACGAAGTAACTGCTCAGGTCAAGACCCTAAAGGTCTCCTTTGCAATCGAAAATATGTTTCAAGCCTGACCTTCCTGCAAATTCAGCCTTTCGATTTGCGGGAAAGACCTTTAGGGTCTGTATTTGTGGTATTTGCGAAAGTGGCTGAGTAGTTACGTTACGAAATCGTCTTTGCCTGTGCAATCAACTTACGCACGGTCTCCAATTGACCAGCGCTGCCCAGTTTTTCGTTCTTGCCGGCAATGAACTTGGCGTATTCTGCCATGAAGATTTTACCGGGGTCGCGCAGGTCGAATTTTTCGGGTTTGTCGCGGAAGAATTCGCGGTGGACGCGCGTCCAGACCAGGCGGCCATCCGTATCGATGTTGATCTTGGTCACGCCCAATTCAGCAGCGTGCTTGAACTGATCGGCATCTACGCCTTTGGCGCCTTTCAGATTGCCGCCAGCGTTGTTGATGCGTTCCACTTCCTCCTGCGGTACCGAACTCGAACCGTGCATGACGAGGGGAAAACCGGGCAGGCGCTTTTGGATTTCTTCCAGCACATCGAAGTGCAACCCCTGGGTGCCGGTGAATTTGAAGGCGCCGTGACTGGTGCCGATGGCGCAGGCCAGGGAATCACAGTCGGTGCGTTCGACGAATTCTTTGGCCTGATCGGGATTGGTCAACTTGGCTTCTGATTCCGAGACGCTTACATGCTCCTCGACGCCGCCCAATTGCCCTAATTCGGCCTCGACCACGATACCTTTTGCGTGGGCTGCCTCCACCACGCGCCGCGTGATTTCGATGTTTTTCTCGAAAGGTTCGTGGCTGGCGTCTATCATGACCGAACTGTAGAAACCGCTGTTGATGCAGTCATAGCAGGTTTCCTCGTCGCCATGATCCAGGTGAACTGCAAAGATCGCTTCGGGAAAGATTTCATCTGCAGCCCGAATCAGCGCTTCGAGCATTTTCTTGTGGGTGTAAGAACGAGCGCCCTTGCTGATTTGGATGATGAAAGGCGCCTGGCTGTCCAAGTTGCCACGGAATAGACCCATCGTCTGTTCCAGGTTGTTGATGTTGTAAGCCCCGATGGCGTATTTGCCGTAAGCGGCCTGAAAGAGTTGTTTGGTGGTGACAATCATGGAATTCTCCTTGCAAAAATAATGTTGATGGCAAACAAGAGTATCGGTAGATGTCCGTAATGGCGACACTTCGACAGAGTCTTGATAAGGTCTCGATGAACTCGACCCGGCGGGTCTCGATGAACTCGACCCGGCGACTCGACCCGTCGGCCTTCGGCGTGAGCGCTCAGGCGAACGCTCAGGGCGGGCTGCTCAGGCGAACGCTCAGTGCAGGCTTTGGTTGCTTTGTTGCCTGAGCGACTGAAGGCGTCGCTATAGTATTGCTCTGCAAAATCTATCCTGGACATTTGCCAGGGCATTCACAACCGCGAAGATTTTGCATGTTGCCTAAGACAACTCTTGTAGAGTTGTCCTACATTGGTTGTGGCTAGCCGCGCTATGAAATTTTCATCTGCTGAGTATTATACTGCAACACCTTGCTTTGTGTTGTGAGGCGTATCGAAAATATCACCCATCGGCATTTGCCTCGTCCAAGCAAATCTTGTTGGGCAATCGTAGCGCCAGGCTCCGCCTGGTGCCGACCCCAAGTTGACGGTACGTTTGGTTGCGGCTTGCCGCGCCATGATAAGATTGTAAGGGTCCAGAATGACAAGATCGCTAGAGGCACAGAATTACAGATTCAACAATGGATTTTGCTGACATCGCATTCCTCACCTATGGCTCGCGCGGGGACTTGCAGCCGTTCCTAGCGCTGGCGGTTGGCTTGCAAAAAGCCGGCCACCGTGTTCGATTGGCCGCTCCACATCGTTTTAGCGCTTTTGTGGCTCAGTATGGCGTTCCTTTCGTTCCTTTGCCGGGAGAGCCGGAGGTCATCAGCCAGCGCCTGAACGATGCTGGTGCAAATCCATTTGGCATGGCGTGTTCTATCGGCGATTATGTCTCCAGGATTGCATTGTCGGTGGCGCGTGCGGCCTTTGTGGCTTGTCATGGTACGACCTTGTTGGTGCATTCCTTTCTCTTTACGGTAGGCGGCCATTCGTGGGCCTATGAGCATGGCATTGCAGACGTGTCGGTGCAGACTTTTCCCATGTTTGCGCCCACGCGAGCATTTCCTCATCCGGCTGTTCCCCAACTTCCGCCGGGCAGATTGAGTTATCTCTCGCATTGGTTGGCGGAGAGAGCCTTTTGGCTGAGCGGAAATTTGGGATATAGAGTGGTACGCCGTGCTGCTGCTGACCTTTCTTTGCCTCGCAGGTTGTATTGGCCCTTTGTGGACTCGGCGCATCATCCCCGCACTCCCTTGCTGTTTGCTTATAGCCCCAGCGTTTTGCCCCGCCCCAGCGATTGGGGCGAAGGTGTGCATGTGAACGGTTATCTATTTCTGGATATGCCCGCAGCCTATCGGCCGCCTTCGGCTCTTGTCGAGTTTCTTGCTGAAGAGCCACCCATTTGTGTCACTTTTGGCTCGATGGTGCGTCGAGATGCCACGCATATCTATCGTATCGTGCTAGAAGCGCTGGAGCAGACCCGGCAGCGCGCTGTCATTTTGAGCGGCTGGAACGATTGGCAGAATTTGTCTGTTCCCCCTAACGTCTTGGTTATGGAGGCTGTGCCACATGATTGGTTGCTGCCGCGCTGCAAGGCGGTTATCCATTATGGAGGAGCCGGCACAACCGCTGCCGGGTTGCGCGCTGGCATTCCCAACATTGTCATACCATTTGCCGCTGACCAGCCATTTTGGGGCGCGCGCGTCCATGCCATTGGGGCCTCCGATCTTCCGATCCCGATTCGAGCGTTGACGACCCGGCGTCTGGGCGCGGCGCTGGCCGAGGCGGAGGGAGAAGCCTGTCGAAACGGCGCACAGGAAGCGGGTAGAAAGATCCGCGCGGAGGACGGGCTAGGAAGGGCTATCCATCTTATCGAGTCCGCTGCAAAACTGCGGCCATAATGTCGCGTTTTGTCGCCTTTGTTGACAGTTCTTCTGTCCTCACATAGAATACAGGCATTCTTATCTCATCTTCAAGGAGTGGAACATGTTGAAGGAATTCAAAGAATTTGCCATGCGCGGCAGTGTGTTGGACCTGGCTGTAGGCGTCATCATCGGCGGCGCGTTTGGAAAGATCGTGGCCTCTTTGGTGAACGATGTCCTGATGCCTATCATTGGTCTCCTGCTGGGAGGCGTGGATTTCTCTGGCCTGGCAATCACGGTGGGCAATGCCTCTATCAGGTGGGGCGCTTTCGTGCAGGCCATCATTGACTTCGTTATCATCGCCTTTGTCATTTTCCTGATTGTCAAAGTGGCCAACGCAACCATGAAAAAGGAGGCGCCCGCTCCCGCCCAACAGCCGACCACCAAGGAATGTTCTTACTGTTTCTCGACCATTCCTGTCAAGGCTACGCGCTGCCCGTATTGCACATCTCAACTCTAGCGAAAAGGGTACAGAGAGCAAAAGCGGTAAGACCACCCTCCTGTTCTCTTCCTAACCTTCCTTATAAGCCATGGATTTTCTTGCTCATCTTAACCCCCAGCAGCGCCAGGCAGTGACCGCGGGGGGCGGGCCGATGCTTGTGTTGGCCGGCCCTGGTTCTGGTAAGACGCGGGTGCTGACTCAGCGCATTGCTTACCTCATTGCCTCTGAGGGGGTGCGTCCCTATCAAATCCTGGCGGTGACTTTTACCAACAAGGCGGCGCGCGAAATGGAAGCGCGCGTGGAAGCATTGTTGGGGGCCGAGGCCACAAAAGGCATGATGCTTGGCACCTTCCACGCTACTTGTGCGCGCATCTTGCGCCGCGAGGCTGAATTCTTGCCTGTCGAGGCGAATTTCGTCATTTTCGACACCGACGACCAGGAGCGCCTGGTGAAGAGTATCATCCGCGACATCGGCCTGGACGACAAGCGTTTTCGCCCGCCCAGTGTCCATGCCGCGATTTCGAGCGCCAAGAATCTATTGATTGGCCCGCAGGACTTTCCTACTGCCACCTACCGCGACGAAGCGGTCAAGCGCGTGTACATCGAATACCAAAAGCGCCTGGTGGCCAGCAATGCCGTAGACTTCGACGACTTGTTGATGTACACTGCGCGCTTGCTAGAAGAGCAACCCGAAGTGCGTCAGAAGTATGCCCAGCGCTTCAGGCATGTGTTGGTAGATGAGTTCCAGGACACCAATCTGGCGCAGTATACGTTGTTGAAACATCTCGCCTCGGCCCATCGTAATCTCTTCTGCGTGGGTGATCCAGACCAATCCATTTATAGATTTCGTGGCGCCGACTGGCGCAATGCGCAACGCTTCGAACAAGATTTCCCCGACGCACAGGTCATTCTGTTAGAGCAAAACTATCGCTCCAAGCAGAACATCCTGGATGTTGCCATGTCGGTCATAGATCGCGCCCAAAACCGCCACAAGAAGAGCCTGTTCACCAATCGCGGGCAGGGCGAGAAAGTCTTCTACTATGAAGCGTTCGACGATTACGCCGAAGCCGCCTTCGTAGTGGATACCATTGCACAATTGGTGTCGAGCGGTGAATTCGAGCCGGGCGAGTGCGCCGTGATGTATCGCACCAACGCCCAATCTCGCTTGCTGGAGGAGGCTTTCCTGCAAGCCCGCCTGCCGTACCGGCTGGTTGGCGCGCAGCGCTTCTACGGGCGACGTGAAGTAAAGGATATGATTGCTTTCCTTCGGCTGGTCTACAACGCCAATGATGAGGCCAGCCTCGACCGCATCGTCAACGTCCCCCCGCGTGGCATCGGCGCCAAGACGCTTACCACGCTGCACCTGGTGGCCAGTCAAAACGGGCTAAGCGCCGGAGCCGTGCTGCTCGACCTGGCGCGTGGCTCCAATTCCCCTTATTGGGAGCATTTCTCTGCCCGCGCTGCTGCTCCCCTGGCCGATTTTGCCGTCGTGCTGGCTAATTGGCGCGCCTTCTACCCCATTGCTACCGTCACCGAACTCTTCGATCGCATTGCTGCCGACATTGGCTACCAGCAATATCTTGATGACGGCACTGAAGAGGGCAAAGACCGCTGGGAAAACGTCCTCGAACTGCGCCGCCTCACCCAGGAATACGAGGGCTGTTCGATGGAAGAATTCCTGCAAGACGTGGCGCTCGTTTCTGACCAGGACACCCTCACCGACCTCAACGTTCCCACCCTGCTCACTTTGCACGCCGCCAAAGGCCTCGAGTTCGGCGTCGTATTCCTCGTTGGCCTGGACGACGGCCTGCTGCCGCACAGCCGTTCCTTCGATGAACCTGAAGAGATGGAAGAAGAGCGCCGCCTGTTTTATGTGGGCATCACGCGCGCCAAAGACCGCCTGTATCTCGTCCGTTCGTTGCAGCGCGGAGGACGCGGCTATGCCGAGCAAACCTACCCTTCCCGTTTCCTGGATGACATCCCTGCTGATTTGTTGATGGGGAAATCGCGGGGTGGACGTCGCTCGAGGTACCGTGAGACAACCTGGAACACCTCCAGTCTGACCTCGCCGCCCTTCGTTCGAACGCAGGGTGGGCCTGCTCCCGTTACCCAGGCGCGCTTCCCGGCTGGAACGCGCGTCCGCCACCCCCTGTGGGGCGAGGGGTTGGTGTTGGACAGCCGCCTTCAGGATGGCGATGAGATCGTAGACGTGGCCTTCGAAAGCGTTGGCTTCAAACGCCTGGCCGCCAGCCTGGCCAATCTGACCTCTGTGTAACTTTGGAAGGCATTACCACCCTGTTCAACACGATTCTTTTTGGCTTGTGCTTGCTCCTCCTGATGCCGACCTTGGCGGCAGGGCTGACTTTGCGGAGAACGCAGCCGAAGAAAGCGGCCCTGTGGAGCGGCCTGCTGGCATTTTCGGTTTTGCTCTTCCTTGTTGCAGCCTGGGCACTGTTCACCCTGCCGCGTTTCGATTTCGTGGATCGCTGCCGCCCGCCCGGCACTGGCGTTTGCCTGGATGGGCGTCCTTTTTCTATGGTGCGCTGGGAGATTTTTCGCGAACAGGCGCTGGTTGGGTTTTTCTGCTTGCTGTTGCCTCTCGGGGTGGAAATAGGGGGGGCGCTTTTCTTCCAAAGGCGTTTTCGCAAATGACCTGGTGGCTGCGTTTCCTTTACTTGGGCTATCGCCTGTACTGTTCCCTTGTTCGTCCGGTCTCCTTGGGAGTGCGTGTGATGTTGGTGCGCGAGGGCCAGGCGCTGCTTGTTCGTCAGACGTACCTGCCAGGATGGTTCATGCCAGGCGGCGGCATCAAGCGAGGAGAAACGCTGGAAGAGGCCGCTCGCCGTGAAGCGCGCGAGGAGACCGGCGCTGAACTGGGTGCGCTGGAACTGGTGGGCGCTTATACTCATTTCGAAGAATGGATGAGCGACCACAATATCCTTTTTCTCTGTACCGATTTCACGCTCTGCGGTCAGCCAGATCATGAGATTGCCGAAGTGCGCTTCTTCCCACTAGTACATCTTGGCGTAAATAGGTCTTTTGTGGTATAGAGGTATGGAGAATAAAACAGGAGGAAGCCAATGCCTATCCCGAAAGCCCAAG
>FWPU01011422.1_pt1 | contig 12461 bp, 9 predicted proteins | sample 2228361 | NCBI WGS metagenome assembly FWPU01 (sample SAMEA103939777, study PRJEB20133) | metagenome | reverse complement strand
TCATCAGAAATCGTGTTACGAACTTTTGAATGCTCTAGGAGACTGGGAAAACTCATTGGATAACCCCCTGGATCCCTGAGGATCTTGAGCGGGCCAAGAAAGGGGGCCAGTGCCAGAGAGAGCCCAGAACCTGCTCCCGCCGGTCACGGTGCTGTTTGACGTGGATCCTTCCTGGGAAGACGCGGACCAGAAGGCGGTTCTCGAATATGCAAACCTTCTCGGCGCTGGTCTCGAGCAGCTCGGCTACCGGGTAGCTCTCCTGCCTGTCGAGGACCCGGATCTTCTTCGACGCCTTCGGCCCCAGGCGGCTCGATCCCAGATCATCTTCAACTGGTGCGAATCCATCCCGGGCATCCCGCACAGCGAACCGCTCGTGGCCGAGGCCCTCGAGGCCCTGAAACTCACCTATACCGGGTCCACGGCCGAAGTCCTTGCGCTGAGCGAAGACAAAGCCCGCGTGAAAGAGATTCTCCGGCACTGTGGCATCGCGACCCCGGCCTGGAAGGTATTCGAAAAGAGGCCGGAGTCGGGTCTTTGGGACCGGTTCCCGGCCATCGTCAAAGCGGCCAGAACCCATTGCAGCGAGGGCCTCACGCGGGATTCCGTGGTCCTCACGGAAGAAGAGCTCCTCGAGAGGATCGAATTCGTTCTGGACGTCTTCGGACAGCCCGCTCTGGTCGAGGACTTCATCGACGGCAGGGAATTCCACGTTCCGCTATGGGGAAACGGAAGAATCGAGATGCTGCCGCCGGTGGAAATGGATTTTTCCTCTTTCGGCGACGTTCACGATCATCTCTGCACGTACGCGGCCAAGTTCGTGCCGTCTTCGAAGCCGTACCGGGAAATCCGCACGGTTCTGCCCGCCCCCCTGACAGCTGCAGAGCAAAGGGAGCTTCAGAAAGTTGCGGTCACGGCCTACCGAGCCATCGGGTGCAGGGACTACGGAAGAATCGACATCCGGCTCCGCGACGGCATCTTTTACGTTCTGGACGTCAACCCGAACGCCGACATCAGCCCGGACGCGAGCATGGCCTGCGCCGCCGAGTCAATCGGCTATTCCTACGGCGAGATGTGCGGCGCCCTTGTGCAGCTCGCGGCTCACCGGCTTGTGCCGAAGCGAAAACCACGCCCCGTCGCCCTTCCCGCACGCAGCGCCCAGCGAGCGCTCCGGGTGTCCCAGATCTAGCAGGCTCTTTCGGAAAGCCTGAGCAGAAGGCCTCCAGCCCAGGCCAGCTAGGGGCCCATCGGACAGGCGCCGGGACACGCCGCATCGAGGCCTTTCTTCTCGTGCAGCAGATAGCCGAGAGTGAAGGCCGCAAGGAGCGAATAGAAAGCCAGACGACCCTCGGCGAGAACCTTCCGGCAGAACAGAGGCGCCCAGGGAAACAGGTGGCGGAAAAAGAACTCGGCCTGCCCGCGATGAAGGCAGTCGGCTTCTTCCGGTCTGCCCATGGCCAGACGCTCCTTCTGCAGGGAGCACAGGAGCCACAGGAACTCCAACTCAACGGCGATGTGATCCGGCGGGTCCGCGCAGGCCGGCCCCGGGCAGACCTGGAACCGCCTGTAGAAGGCAAGCGCCTCCTGCGCGGCATGACCGAAAAGCCGTCCCTCGCGGTAAAAGGAGGCGTACGGCGGTGCGGCCACCCCTTCCAGGCCGTTGACGAACAGCCGCACGTGCTCGGCTTCGTAGACCCCGAGATCCAGGTGGTAGGCCTCCCGCTCCATCCGGTCCATTTCCTCGGCGATCCGGATATAAGGCTGCCCGGCCAAGACGAACCCGGGATGGCGCATGAGAAGCCGGTCCAGGGGGCCGCGGATCCTTTCCCAGGTGGGAGGGCGGTACAGAGAAGCCAGTTCCCGGTAGACCTCGGCTCTTTCGGCAGGGCTGAGAACAGTCTGCTGCGGACGATCAGACCTGCCGGAGCACGTATTTCGAGGAGGACTGGCAGACATCCTGGCGCATTCCTGGTTTCACAGAGCCCGATCAGGGAATCCCCGCAGCCCCTTTCGCCAGGGCCACGGCGGCGCCGCCGGGCTCGAAGTGGGACATCTGCCCGCCGAAAACGAATATGTAACGGAGCAGCAGGCCCCCCGTGAGAACCAGCAGCCCACTGGCCACTTCGAGCGTCCGGCTGTGATGGGCCTGCCGCCTGAAGAGCATCGGGTAGATTTCGTAAGCCTCAAGCGCCAGCGGCGCAAGAAGCCCCAGGGCCACCACGCCCACCCAGAACAGAACCGTGTACGGTCCCCCCAGAATGAGACGCAGGGAGTGCTGGATGCTCGAGGTCCCCAGGTAGGCGTGGAGAATGAAGGGGACGATGATCAGGATCTCCAGGCAGATCAGGAGAATGTCCATCGTGTACAGAAGCCTTGCATCCCGGTCACCCGTAAGGGCGTGCTCCCTGGTAAACGAGGTGAGGACGATCAGGGCCGCCGTTCCGGTGGAAAAGGCCGAAAAGAGGAACAGCTGGGCCACCATGGGCGTATTCCAGAAAGGCCGCGCGGGAATGGCCCCGAGCAGGATCCCGGTGTAGAGGCCCACGCCCGCGGAAAGGGGCAGCCCGCATGCGGCCAGAACGCTCCGGAGCTTCTCCTGGTTGCCGCCCCGCCACGTCCACTCCAGCCACCCTTTCCAGCGCCGCAGACGCCGCCGCGAGACGAGCCGCTCCTTTGTCTCCCTCGGCACCCAGAGAAAGGCGTTGAAAAGGCTCGTGCCCGTAAAGGCAAGGAGAAGCCAGGAACCGATGGACATGGGAGAAGTCGGCTCCAGCGTGAGGAACAGCCGGTAGAAGTTCCAGGGACGGAACAGATCGAAGATGAGAAGGGCCGAACCCAGCATGACCGGAAACGGCGCAAGATATGCGCCCCACCGGGCGATGTTCCGGTACGCGTCCCGTCCTCCAAGGTACACGGCCAGGCCCGACACGAAACAGGCGCCTGCCCCCAACCCGCCCAGAAACAGGTACACCACGATCAGCCATCCCCACTCGAAACTCTCCATGCCCTTTTCCTTTCGTCAGAACACGTAGTAGAAGGCGGGCCGGGTTCCGGCTTCGCTCTTCTTTACGTACGAGTCCTTCTGGGCCAGCAGCCGCGCCACTTCGGAATCGGGATCGTTGAGATCCCCAAAATGCCTGGCCCCTCCCATGCATGTCTCCACGCAGGCCGGAATGCGTCCTTCCTGAAGCCGATGGATGCAGAAGGTGCACTTCTCGATGACCTTGTCCCGCCGGTTCACGGACCGAGCCTGATAGGGGCAGGCCTGGATGCAGTATTTGCATCCGATGCACTTCCGACTGTTGACCATCACGATGCCCTCGGGCGTCCGGTACGTGGCTCCTGTGGGGCAAACCCGTTCGCAGGGGGGATCCTCGCAATGGTTGCAGGCGGCCGGTTCGAAGGTCTGCCCCAGAAAGGGATAGCGGCCCCGGACTCCGGACTCCTCAATCCAGTTTCTCGAAACCGGCAAAGGCACGTCGTTCTCGGCCCTGCAGGCGACCACGCACCCCTTGCAGTTGAAGCATTTCTTCACCTCGACGACCATCCCGTACCGCTTGATTCTGCCTCGGCGCTGATTCATTTCGACCTCACAACCCCTTTCCCGGCTCCCCGGGATCCTTCCGGCGACTCCGGCCGGACGAGTCGGATCAGCCGACCGCTCTGAGCTCCACAAACGTCTCGTGGTAGGAAACTCCCCCCGTCACCTCGTCGGCCGCGTCGGCGATCAGGGTCTGGTCGCTCACGCCGCGGCCGCAGGCCGCCTCCAGGGCGGGCGAGGTGTGACCGAAGCCATGGTCCATGTAGACACAGTCGCGCCGGATCGCCTCGGTCACGTAGGCCTTGAGAATCCCCCGGCCGACCGGGCTGACCACCTCGACCCTGCCGCCGTCCCGGATCCCCAGTCTGCCCGCCTCCTCCGGGTGGATCCAGAGCCTGTTTTCCGGATACAGATGCAAAAGCCAGCGGTTGTTTTGGAGCGCGGCGTGGGTAAAGTACGCGTTGCGACCCATGAGAAGCCGGAAACGCCCGGGCGGAGGCTCGGGCAAGGGCTGGTAGACGGGCAGAGGATCCTTGCCCTGTTGCTCGAAACGAGTCGAATAGATCTCGATCTTTCCGGTGGGCGTTCGAAACCGGCCCCTGGCCCTGTGCTCTCCGTACTTCGGGTATCCTTCACGGGTCCAGACGCCGTGCTCCCGCAACGCCTCCCGGGCCTCTTCCGGGAGCGTCATCATCTGGTTTTCGATGTACGTCTTCAGGTCATAATCAAAATACGCCCCAAGACCCAGGCGGCCGGCCAGCTCCTTCATGATCCAGAAGTTGGGCCGGCTCTCGTACAAGGGCTCCACGGCCTGCTGGCGGTAGACCACATGGGGCCGGAGGGAGCTTTCGGTGTGGAGCGGGTCCTCCCGCTCCAGATACGTGGCCTCGGGCAGGACGACGTCGGCCTGCCACGCCGTGTCCGACGGGAGCACGTCAATGACGCACAGGAATTCCATCTGGTCGATCATCTTCTGGGTCTTGGCTCTGTCCGGCATGCCGTGGAGGGGATTCTGCTTGTAGACCATCCAGCCTTTGACTGGATAGGGCTCGCCCTTGAGCACATTGTCGCGGGCGCGGGAATACACGCCGTCCTGGGTGTTGTTCAGAGGGTAGCTCTCCGGCAGGCCGTCGATGCGGGGAGCCTCGATGTCCGGGAAAGGCGGGATGAGCGTGAATCCAAGGCTGACCGATTGAGCCGGCAAGAGTCCGCCCGGACTGTCCCAGTTTCCCACGATGGCGTTCACGATGGCCAGGGCCCTGCGGAAAGCGGTCTGGTTCCGGTCGAAGGAGCTTCTCCGGCCGAAGTAGAACACGCACCTCGGGGCCGCCGATGCGAACATGCGGGCGATCTCGACGATCTGGGCCGCCGGCACCTCGCATTCTCCGGCGGCCCACTCAGGCGTGTACGGCTCGATGTGCTCCGCGAGCTTGTCGAACCCGTGCGTGTACTGTTCCACAAACGCCCGGTCGTAGAGGTTCTCCTTGACGATCACGTGGATCATGGCCAGCACGAAGGCCAGATCGGTCCCGGGCTTGATGGGGATCCAGATATCCGCCTTGCTGGCCGTTACGGTGTATCGGGGATCCAGATAAATGAACTTGCTTCGCTGGTGGAGATTCTGAAACAGATCGAGCGTATCGGGCGTGATGATCGCCTCGGCTCGGTTTGCGCCCGCCATGATGATCAGGCAACTGTTGGCGAGGTCGGCCACGGGGACGGTCCCGTACGTGTGAAAGAAAGCCACGTTGTTCGCCACCAGGCACTGGGTGGGGTGGCGGATCGTGTTCGGGCTCCCGAAGGATTCAGCCAGGTCGAGGAAGAACCGTTCCTGAAACTCCTCGGTCGAGGAAAACAGCACGCCCTGCGGACCGTACCGCTCCTTGATCTGCAAGAGCTTTTCGGCCGTGTAGTCCAGAGCCTCCTGCCAGCTCGCCCTCTTCCACTGTCCCGATCCCCGGGGGCCGGACCGGATGAGGGGGACCTTGAGACGATTCGGGTCGTAAAGCAGCTGCAGGCCCGCCTGCCCCCGCGCGCACAGTTTCCCCCGGGACTTGGGGTGTCGCGGATTCCCGTCCAGCTTGACGACCACGCCGTCCTCCACCCTCGCCAAGGCCCCGCACTTGTTCGTGCAGAGGCCGCACACGGTCGGGACCACCTTGGTCGCTCCCCGGGCCGCCTTGCCGCCGGCACCCCCTTCGTCCGCGCCGGCCAACAGCCGCCACGAACCTCCCGAGGCCGCGGCGAGCGCCGCGGCCGAAGCGCCCAGGGAGAGAAACCGCCGCCGATTCATGGCGAGACGCCCCCAGGCCGGATGATGGGGTTCAGGGTCGGCTGATCGCTTCTGCTCCTTGCCCACGGCCTTGTTCTCCTTGCGCGTCGCGTTCTGTTTGTTCACCCGCAGGTTTCCGGCTGCGGGCTGTCCGAAGCGTGTTCGATCAGGTACGTCTTGATGTGGACAAGCTCCTCGGCCGTGAACTTCTCGCCCCAGACGTCCTTCTTTCTCTTGTGCTTGTTCTTGTCGAAGAAATCCTTCCACTGCTGCTGGGTGAACGTGATGGGCGTCACTTCCCCGCCCTCCTTGTCGGGCCAGTGGCATTCCTTGCACTTGGACCGGAAGAGGAATTTCCCCTGCTTGGAGCTTCCTTCCCCCTCGCCCCCGACAACCGGTCCCGCAAGGGCAAGCCCCAAGGCCAGAGCCGCCGCGGTAAAGACCGCCGCCGTTTTCCCGCTTCTGCCGCCCCGGCGCCCGTTGCGCCGAACGCTTCCTGCATCGCCTCGCATGTCGTTCCCTCCTCGTTACGATGGAATCTACCGGATGCCCCTGCGCGACCGACGGACAGGAGCGGCACCCGGATGGTACGCCCTAGAAAAGGAATTCGAGAAGCACGTATGCGTTGTGGATTTCCTTCGGAGTGGGATAGAAGTAGCTGCCCCCGGACTTCACGCGGGTCGGCTCCCCGATGTGCCACCCGCTCAGGCTGTAATTGTAGCGGTAGTACTGGTACCCCACCCGGACAAAGAAATTCTTCGTCACGTCCTGGATGTAGTACGGCTCCACGACATGGCCGCGAGTCGCCAGCTTGTTGTTGATGTCGTCCGAGGCCTGGGTGAAGCTGAACCAGTACTTGGATCCGTAGTTGTACTCCAGGCCGAACTTGCTCCGGAGCGGGCGAATCGGAAACTGGAGACCGGTGAATACCGCGTATCCCGCATGGTCCTCGGACGGGTTGCCCCCGGGCGAGCTGCCCAGTTGAACCGCGTACCGGGGATCGTTGTTCCCCAGGGAGCCGAAACCATATTGAGAGAGCTTGCCGTTCGGATGAAAGAGATTCGCGCCGGCCGACACGAACCAGTCCACGCCGAAGTTCTGCGATTCCAGCACGAAGCCGAAAAGGTCGATGTCGCCCAGGTTCTCGGTCGCGGTCACGCGCTGGGGCGTCGAGCCCCAAGGATCCGGGAAGTTCACCGTCAGGCCGCTCGGAATGTCGGTGATGTTCATGCCGCGGAAATATCCGAAGCTCAGGAGCGTCTTGTCCGACAAGAATGGAAGCTGCGTGTCGCCGCATCCTCCCGCCACCTTCATGTCCTTGAGCCCTTCGACCGACACCCACCGGAACATGCCGATGTTGGCCGTGCTCTTTTCGATCCTTCCCCCGCCCCCGAACCCGGACTCGAAGCCGGTGCCGTAGCAGCCGCGGACGACGGTGGGCGGCAGGGAAGACCAGATCTTGTCGAGCTGCAGCCCGAGCATGATTCCGTCGATCTCGGCGTCGATCAGCAGGGCGGGCGGCGTCCCCTGGCGGACGCGGTTTTCTCGAAGCTCCCGGGGCGGGCCGTCCGTGGCCGCCTGGCGGCCGACCGTGAGGATGATCGGGACCGCTCTGGGCTTCCAGGTGGCGTACGCCCTCTGCAGCTTGACCGTGGTGTCCGAGGGGATGGAAGCGGCGTCGAAGCTGTAGTAGACGGTATTGGGCGACCCGTTGAAAACCGGGTCCACGATGCCGGCGCCGAAAAAGTGCTTGACCGTCATCCAGCCGTGGAACTGGATCGTATCCGAAATCTCGGCCTGCATCTTGAGGCGAAACCTGAGGTCCCAGTACTCGTCGTTGCTCAGGGTGTGGGCCTCCCGCTTTCTCAGCGGGAGATCGTTCTCGAGCAGGAACCCGAGGATGTCCTCGATGGTCTGGCCGCTTTGCAGAAGACTGCCGAACTGCATCATCTCGACGAACGTCGGGAAGTTGAACTGGGTCGGCAGGTTCCAGTGCTCGTAGGCGTACCGGATCCTGAAATCGCCGTACATCTGGATCCGGTCCCAGGCGCTCCTCTTTTCCTCTTCGACAAGCCTGGCCTCAAGCTCGTCGACAGATTCCCAGAGCTCCTGGATCTGGGATTGGATCTTTTCCAGGCTTGTACCTTCTTCTGCCTGGGCGGCTTGAACCGTTGGCGGGAAAGCCGGAAGGGATACCAGGCAAAGGGTGCTCCAAAAGGCCAAAAGCAAGACGGGCGGCAGAAACTTCAGTCGGATGGGCGATGGTGTTCCCACGTCGATTTCCCTCCCGAGACCGCTGGAGTGTTTCAAAAAGGCCGGCGAACCTGTCACGGAGAACCGGATGGGGCAATTGCCGTGCCGTCCAATCCCCAACAGGAGACTCGAGGGGGACAATGAGACATAAAAGCCTGTCAAACAACGAGATTTATTTTCGTTGCCTCTTGGGGACCCGGCGGGACTCGCAAGACGGCTAGGAGATGAGGAGCTCTGGCAAGATGAAACGCGGGAACCTGTTTTGAGTTGCAAGCAACTGAATTTCAATCAAAATTTGGCTCATGACCTGCCATGAAACGCTTGCAACACTGTTTCAGGCATTATTGAAACAGTCGTGCGATGGAGACGGCCAGGGCAGTCCGTCAGGACGGGGGCCCGAGGAAGGAAGAACAGGCAAGTAGGATTCGAGAACCGACGGGAGGCCGTGGAGCCGGCAAGAAAAGTCAGGGCGAGCGAGTGGCTCCGGGGTTTTCTCCAGACCGTATCTTGCGCCAGAGGGTGGTGCGGCTGATGCCCAGTTTACGGGCCGCCAGGGTTCTGTTGCCGCCGCAGGAATCGAGTGTCTCACGGATCTTCCGGGATTCCTCGCTCTCGGCCGTTCGGGCCGCCCCGGCCGATTCCGACTCCCCCTGGCCCGTTGCCGCCCGGCTGACACGGATTTCGCGCGGCAGCACCGACGGGTCGAGCCTGTCCGAGGCAGAGCAGACAACGGCTCGCTCCACCACGTTTTCGAGTTCACGGATGTTTCCCGGCCAGTCGTAGTCCATCAGAATGGCCATGGCCTGAGGCGAGAACCAGGGTTTCCGCGCCTTGTGGGGCCTGTGTTTGGCCGCAACCTTTTCCAGGAAATGCCCCACCAGCAGGGGAATGTCCTCCTTGCGCTCTCTCAAGGGGGGCAGAAAAATCGGCACCACGCAGAGCCGGTAGTAAAGGTCCTCCCGAAAGCGGCCCGCGGCGATATCGGCCCTCAGATCCCGGTGGGTGGCCGCAAGGATCCGTACGTCCACTTTTTCGACACGAGTGCCCCCGAGGGGCTCGAATTCGAGATCCTGAACCACCCGCAGCAGTTTCGCCTGGAAGGCGGCCGAGGTATCCCCGATTTCATCCAGGAAGATCGTGCCGCCGTCGGCCAGTTTGAACTTGCCGGGTTTTCGGTGGGTCGCTCCGGTAAAGGCCCCTTTCTCGTAGCCGAACAGTTCGCTCTCGAGGAGGGGATCGGGCAAGGCCGAACAATTGATCTTGAGAAACGGCTTCTCCTTGCGGGGGCTGTGATAGTGGAGGGCCCGGGCCACGAGTTCCTTGCCTGTTCCGCTTTCGCCCTGGATCAGCACGTTCGTGTTTGTGTCCGAAAGCCTTTCGATCAGCTCGAAAAGCTCCCGCATCCGCGCGCCGGTTCCCAGGATGTTCCCGAAGCTGTACCGCCCATGAAGCTCTTTTTTCAGTTCCTCGATTTCCCGCAGGTCCCGCACCACGCAGAGCAGGCCGATCCGATCCTCATCCGGCCCCTTGAGCGGAACCGTGCTGAGCGACACCGGGATGAGGGCCCCGCTGGCCGTGCGCATTTCGAACCGCTGATCGCGGATTTCGACGACCCGCCGATCTGCCCCGAACAAAGCCTGCGTCGAGTCCCCTTCCGTCTCCCCCAACGCCAGAAGGTCCGTCCATTCCTTGCCGAGGAGCTCTTTTTCCTTCCGGCCGACAAGCGCCTCCAGCCTGGGGCTCAGGCTCCGGATCCGGCCGTCCACCCCCACGGTGAAAACGCCGTCCTCGATGCTGTTGACGAGTGTCTGAACCTTTTCCTTCTCGTTCGCGTACAGCCTGAGAAGCTCGCTCTGCTGGTTGATGATCTGCCGGACCTGACCCATCTCCCGGAAGTGCTCGATGTAACCGGCCGTCCCGCCTAGGGTGTTTTTGAGAACCGCCGTGTGCAGGCAGCAAGCGATGACCTCTCCCGTATGGGTCAGCACATCCACATTGAAACTCTCGAGGTAGGAAGCCCCTTCCTGGCCCAGGCACCGGCCGCACATGCCGCTGCAGACCTCGCTCCGTACGATCCGGTAGCAAGACTGTCCCAGCGCTTCCGACTCCCGAATCCTGAGCAGTTCCTCTGCGGCCCGGTTCATGAGGCGGACCCGCTTTTCTGCGTCGATCACGACAATGCCGTCGCGAAGCAGGTTCAGCAAGGGATCGGAGCGGACTTTCTCCAGGAAGGAATCCAGGTCCTCGATCGGCTCCGGCCAGTCCGCGGTCAAATCGGCCTGCATGTGAAAACCGTCCTCTGCCAGATGCCCCCGGGGCCTTCAAGGGGTGCAGCCCCAGGGCGAACCAGGGGGGCCGCTCCAAGAGGCCTTTCCTACCGGTTTAGAGACACGCGCTCCGCACGGGGTTTCCCGCGGAGCGCTCGACGTTTTATTAAACCGCCTCCATGGTGGACGGAGGCTTCGGCGTGATGTTGTAGGTCACGCTGACCACGCCCGGCACTTCGGAAGTGAGCCGCCTGGCCAGCCGGTCGAGCTTTGCGTAAGGAAGCCGGGTGGGCGTGGCCGTGCGGGCGTCCACGCTGTCCCAGCACCGCACTTCGATCTGGAACCCGAACTCCCTTCTGCCGTCCCGGATGCCGGTCACGCGGTCCTCGTGCAGAATGGCCATGTACTGGAAGGCTCGCGTCTTCGCCAGCTCCTGCTCGACAATCGCGGTCGCCTGCCGGACGAGACGGATCCGCGCCGGGCTCGCCTCCCCGATGACCCGGGCCGAAAGGGCCGGGCCCGGAAAGGGCATGCGGCCGTATACGGTTTCGGGAAGCCCCAGGGCCTTGGCCACTTTTCTCACTCCGTCCTTGCGCAGCTGGACGAGGGGTTCCAGGATCTTGTACCCGAAGGCTTTTTGGGGGTCGATTCCGAGCTGTTCGAACACGTTGTGCTGCCTCTTGATGCCGGCGACGGTCTCGTCGATGTCGGTGAGGATCGTCCCCTGCAGGAGCACCTTGGCTTTGCTCGCTTTCACGAGCCTGCCGAAGACGTCCCTGTAGAAGGTCTGCGTGATGGCTTCCCTCTTCTCCTCCGGATCGGTGATCCCCTTGAGAGCGCGGAAAAACTTCGTCTGGGCGTCGACCACCTCCACAGGGACGCGGAACTTGCGGAACAGGGCCACGATCCGCTCGGCCTCCCCTTCCCGCATGAGCCCGTTCTGGATGAAGTAGGTTTTTAGGCGCCTGCCGAGGGCCCGGTGGCCGAGCAGGGTCACCGTGGAGGAATCGACACCACCGGACAAGGCGTTGATCGCAATGCCGTCGCCGACGGCCGAACGGATTTCCCTCACCTTTTCTTCGATAAAGGCGCGCGCATTGAGGTCCCTGGCCCGGATTTCTCGAATCGCCATCTGATTCTCCTCCTTTTCTTCGTCAGAACGTCCACGGCCCGCGTCCGCAGCGAGGCTTTCCTGTTTACCACGCTCTGCGGCCGGGGACAAGCCGTCCCGACGCGGTCGCTCGGCAGCCCGGTCGACCCGGCCGCGATCGGAGAAAGGGCCTGCCAGGGCCTTCAGGGCAACCTCAACCTCGGATGCAAGTGAGTGCATTTTTTCGTTTGTCAATTTTTCTCTGGACTTCTCCCCTCCCTTGCCGCATCAGGCTGCGCCTGATCCTCCCTCAGGAGCGTGCGCGCTGGGATTTTCTGATGCGCTCTCCCCACTACCTGGGCCTGCGGTGCCTGGCCGGCCGCTCCCTGCGCTCCGTAGCCGAAGCCAAGGCGCTTTGCGCCTGCCAGCGCTCCAGACGCCTGGCCCTGTCCCTGCTCTCGGCTACTGACACTCCTGTTCTCAGTCCTTCTCCCCCCTTGGTTTCCCTTCCCTCAGTGCTCCCCGCGTCCGTCTTCGGCGACGGCGGGGCATCCGCCTCCGGTGGCTGATCAGGAAATTCGGGGTCAGTCCTTCATCCTGTGGCTTCTGGGGGGACCGTTGGTGCGCATTACACCGGGACAACCCCCGCGGGCACGACAGAGCGTGCCCCTCCAAGGAAGGCGACGAATCCGTGGAGGGACGCGCTCCGTCGCGTCCGTCTTGGTTTCTGAACCCTTGGAGGGACGCACTCTGTCGCGTCCGTCTTCGTGGGCGGCCGGGGGAATGGTTCTCTGTCACGTGCGCCGTCCGTTCACCGTTCGTCCCGGACACGACCCGGATCCCTCCCTGGAGGGACGCGCTCCGTCGCGTCCGTCTTCCGGCTATGCATCCGCAGCCAGGATCCCGGCCACGGCCAGGTCATAGTCCATGGTCTCGCCGCACCAGTCCGGCCGGCTCGTCTCCGCGTCGATCGCAAGCCCGAGCTCCTGGTGCCGCACCCGGAGTTGCCCGACAGGATCCTCAGGCACCGTGACAGAAGCC
>FWPU01011421.1_pt1 | contig 12463 bp, 12 predicted proteins | sample 2228361 | NCBI WGS metagenome assembly FWPU01 (sample SAMEA103939777, study PRJEB20133) | metagenome | reverse complement strand
CCGTCCGCCGGCCCGGGGGTCGGGTGATGATGAACTCCGGCGCCCTCCACATATGGCCCGCAGCGGCGCGTGGGCGTGTCGTCGCCCGCCAAGATCATCCGGCCGTCCGGCCCCGGATCGAACTTCTTTACCACGGCAGTCAGCAAGGTGAGTGCCAGCGACTCGCTGCGCTGCCCGATGCGGATGAGGCAATCGTAGAACCGGTCCCAGTCGTCCTGGACGCCGGCTGCGGCAAACCAGGCGGCCGCCACGCGGCGATCGTCGGCCAGCATCATTCCGGCCATCACGATTGCCAGGCGAAAGGCCATGCGCGCGTCCAGCAACGCGGCCATCGAGGAAGCCATCCCGGCCAAAGCACCGACCAAAGGCACCTTTGCCTGGAGCGTTTTCCTGCGCCTGGGGTTGCGAACGTGCAGCCGCCGCCGTCTGTCGAACTGCGAGGCCCCCAGTTTCCGCTTGTGCCGAGCTTGCGGAGACTTCGAGGATTTCTTACGCTTACCCATCCGTGGCTCCTTCCATGTCGTAGAGAGTTCTTAAGCCCTACAGCATGGTCGAGAGCCACGTTTTCTGGAAATACCAGTTTCAGGCAGCGATGAGGTTTTCGCCTAAAGTGCAGCGGTCGACAAGACATTTGGTGTGCAGCGGAAGCAGTCCGAAAGGGTATGCTGACCCGCTGCCGGATGCCGCGCTGGAAAGCTCTGAATGCCAGCCGGCGACGCGTACCGGAAGGAGTAGATGCTTTGATCGTCGTCACCAGCCACGAACAGGATGACGCCCCGGGCTGCCATGAGATCGACGAAGTCTAAATCCATAGGGTTGAGGTCCTGGTACTCGTCAACGATCAAGTGGGCGAGGTTGAGGAGAGACACAGGGGCCAGAGTCCCTGCCTTCATGTGGCTCACGCACTGACGGACGATCTCACCTGGAAGCACGCACGAGTACGTCTGGGTTCTCGGTGGATGGAAAGCCTGAAACTGAGACCGCTCCCCCACGGAAATAGGAGGGTTCGGAGGAATGTAGTTTGGAGGACCCCACTGTCCGGTACTCCAGAAAGCCTCGTGCTCCCGCCGTATCTCCTCGCATCGACTTTTGCGTATTCCATACGCCTGCCCAAATTCCGCATCGAAGATGTTTTCAAGCTCCCAGGTATCAAGCACAAGCGGGTCGGCTGGATATGCGGTTAGCAACCCGGCCGCGCGGAGGGTGCGCAGGGCGAGAGAATGCAGAGTGCTCACCCGCACCCGCGTCACCGTCGGCTGACCATTCCGCGTGCAGTACTCTTGAATTCGGCGCCGCAGATCGAGAGCGGAGGCACGCGTAAAGGACACCGCACAGATTGCTTCAGGGGCTACCCCCTGGGACAAAAGCCAGCGTACTCGCTCCTCTATGGCGAACGATTTCCCCGTTCCAGGACCAGCGACAACTCGCACCTGTGGCGAGGTGTCTTGGGCGGCAGCATGTTGGCGGGCCTGGGCCGCACTTATTTGAGCTGCAGTGATCGGCACACGAGCCTCCTCTTATTCGGCAAGCGCCTTGAACGCCGCCTGGGAGGGCTCGCTGTAAAACTCTATCCGCAGCTTGTCGAGCACCTCGCCCGGCAGGCTGGCAAAGTCCCGGCTGTTCTCCGTCGGGATCAGAACCCGGCGCGCGCCGGCGTCCATTGCCACGCGAAGCTTGTCTCCGAGCCCGTCAACGCGGGCCAGAACGCCGTGGAGCGACATCTGGCCGAGGACCACGAGCTGGGCCCCTATCGGCCGCCCAAGCAAGGCGGACAGAAGGGCGATGTAGAAAGCCATCCCCAGGTCCTTCGCGTCTTTGCCCGCGCTCAGGCTCATCACCTGGACGTTGACGTCGTACTCGCCGAGATCCCGGTCAATGCCGATCTTCTTTCCGCTGGTGCGCAGGTAGTCGTAGGCCATGCGGCCGGTGTCTCGGATGTTCTTGGACGTCACCCCCACGACCGAGAAGCGTCCTGAGCCGGGGGCGACGGTGCACTGGATGCGGAAAAGAATGTACCGACCCTCGACGGGATCGTGACCCACGGTGAAGACGTCCCCGGGCGGCAACGGGCTGTCGGGGATGAGTTGCGTCGAGCCCAGCTCCTTGCAGCTTACGAAGAGCTCTTGCCGGCTGTCCTTGTCAATATAGGAAAGGTTGACCCGAGCGTACTCGACGCCGCCCATGCGACGGAGCTGCTCCTTCACGCGCCGCCGGAGTTCCATCGCAAACCGCAGGTACTCCTCGACCTCCGCCTTTGTGACCTCCCCGTCGGGGTGCAGGAGCTTGATCAAGCCGGAGGTCGTCTTGGCGACGGCCTTCCGGTCTCGCTCCTCCACATGGCTGCCCAGATGGAAGTAACGGTCATAGACGTCCGCGTAGCTTCTGGGGCGCAGCTCGTTGTGGAGAATTTCGGCGATGTAGTCCGCAATGAAGCCGAGGTGAGCGGTGAAGTACGTCGGCTGCATCTTCGGGAGCTCCCAGCCAGGCAGATAGGCGTGCCACCGATCGTGGAAGGCCATGTCGTTGCGAACGGTATCGGGGAACGGCAAGAACAGATGCGAAGTGCGCGCCATGGTCTCGACATCGCCGTCCAGGTTGCCGTTGAACACGAACCCGGCGTCGCCCTGGATCGTCCCCTTGGCGCTACCTCGAGAGAAAGACCCGAGTTCCATGTAGTCCTTGTAGAGTTGCTTGTCTTCAGGCTTTTTGAAGTGGGACCCGGCCACCTCGTCGAAAGCGACGACGTCCCACCGGGTTACCAGGCCCGGCTCGTAAGGTGGCGCGTTGGATGCAAACAGCTTTGGAATCGTGACCTGCCCACCGGACAGAAGAATGGCGTAGGGCGAGAGCTCCCGGTAAACGTAGGACTTCCCGGTGCCGCGGGGTCCGAGCTCGACCAGGTTGTAGTTCTTCTCCACCAGCGGAATCATCCGAAGAAGGAAGAGCCACTTTCGCCGTAGCGTGAAGTCCGGGTTCGTGGGCTCATACCCCATCGTCCTCAATAGCACGTCGACCCATTCGTCCCGGGTGAAGCGACGCCTGCCTTCCACGAATTCGTCGTACCGGGCGCTGGCGATCTGAATCGGGGAAAGGCGATGGAGCACGAAGGGACGCGTGACGCCACGATGGACGATGGTCTCGTCGTAGGACAGCTCGATGTTGGCCCAGATGCCCCCGGTAAACAGTCGTTCGTGACGGTGCACAAGTTCTGGCTCGATGTGCACGAAGTCCAGCCCGCTCGTAGCCAGCCGGGCCCAGTACTTCCCGCCCTGGTCCTTCTCGTCGAAGGTCACCGTGCAGAGGTCGATGATCTTCATCGAGCCCTGCTTCTGGAGACGGGCCTTGATGAGTTCGCCCTGGTCTGCCCGGACGATCCGTTCGGTGATCGTGTCTTTGACCTGCTTAAGACCGGCCAGGATTTCCTCGCGGTTCGTGGTGGAGCAGAATTTCCCGAGCAAGTACTCAAAGACATACACCGGCACGTTGAACCCTACCTTCAGCTTCTTGACGAGGTCCTTCCTCACCACGCGCCCGGAGAAGGTCTCGAGAAGCTTGCGATCGAGCTCGTCGATGGCGATCTCATCGACGGTTGGAACCGATTCGCTTCTTTCGATTGGATCAGGCATACTCAATCCCACTCTTCCAGATCGACTTTGAGCACCACCTCGCAACGGTCGAGGAGTTCATCGTTGTCCGCATCCCGCACCTCGACCTGGAGCCGGCTGCCTCGCGCGCAGGCCTCACCCCGCTCACGATCAAGGGTCACGGTGACAGGACCGCCGTCAGGCTCGATCTTGACGGTCTCGATGGATCGGAAGAGGCGCCGCCCGTTCGACGGGTCGACGACCTTGAGCGATACGCGGCGTCCAAGGGTACGCTCGTCGGCGCCGATCCCGGGAAGCCGGTCGCCGGCTCCCGGTCTCACCTCCAAGCGCGGGCGCAGCGAGACGATCTCAGTGAGGGGCGTCAGAACGACCGCCACCTTCTCTGCCTTCTTCGGCCAGCGGACGGCGACCACAGGGACTACGAGTTCCTGGAGCGTAGCACCGCCGTGGAAGAACCCCACGCCGCCGTAGGTGCGGAAGGCGTTGACGCTGCGAGGGACGCAGCATTGCAAGTCGCTTTGCGGTACGGCCGCGGATAGAGCCGTTGGGTGCTTCAGGGCACGACCCACGATGGCACGCCTGGACTTCCAGAGGATTTCTCCGGTCGGTGGATCGTCCACTTCGTCGCTCTCGGGCTCCCAATGAATGAAGCCGTGGTCGGTGACCACGATGACCGTCGTGAAGCCCGCATCACGAAGCCTACCGACGGCGCGGCTGTACCGTTCGATCTGGTCTTCGGCGCCGGAGAAGGAAAGCTCTCCTTCGTGGCCCAGGCTGTCGAATTCGTCACCGAAAACAAAGAGGAGCTTCCCCACCTCCCTGGGCGGCGGAACCGGAGCATCCAGGATCGACTTCACGTCAGTGAGCGCACTTGCCTTGAGCTTGAACCGCCGTTGCAGCCATGCGCGGCGGTCCCCGGCTGCCGTCAGGTCGCCGCTGGCACCCTGGGCGGTGACCCGCCAACGAGGCGACAGTTCGTTCGTAAGCTCCACCTGCAGCTCGCTCGGCTGTTCAGCCAGGGCGAACGGCATCCCCAGCGCAGTAATGGAAGGGAGCGGTGCGCGAGCGGCCTTTACTTCGGCTCGCCGGGCGGGCTCGCCCCTGTTCAGGCGTACCGCTAAGCGGGACCCGAGGTCGTAGCGGCAAGCGTCCAATATCAGAACGGCTGTCGGCTCTTTGGGCGACCGCAGAGCCGTCAGCAGCTCTCCCGCGAAGGGCAGTTTGAGCGATTCAAGCCCATGATGATGGACGAGGTCCGAGAACGCCGCATTCGTCCGATCCAGGTGGCGCAGGTAGGCGCGGCGAAGCCGGGCGCGAACGGCGTGAAGGGCTCCCGGCAGATTCGGATCGTCCTTGAAGAGCACCTCCCCTTGGCGGTCGATCTCCCAGCCAGTCTTTGTGAACCACTCCACGGCATCAGATGGAATCTTCCACGAATTCTCGGCCGAGCTTTCCCGGCGTAGGAGAACCGCCGCACGGGCCAGATTCACGAGGCTCTGCCAAGGAACTCTGCGTTCCGCACGTGCGCCCCAAAAACCGGCGGCATGAGCGACGTAGAACGCCTCCCGTTCTTCCAGCCGCTGGGCCAGGGGCTCGAAGTCCTGAAGGCGAGCCAGATTCTCTGCCTCCCGCTGGAACAGGGCATCTTCCGCGGCCGGAGAGGCGAGAGCCGGACAGGTCCCCGCGAGGTTTCTGGCCCAGTGGACGAGGGAGGTCGTGCTGTCAGCCCTCGAAGCGAGGCTCTCGAATGCCGCCATGAGCTCGATGTTCTTCTGCCAGCGATCCAGCAGCTTGAGGGCTCGGTCCCGGGCAGGTCCGGGAGGAATCGTCTGGTCGGTCGCGGAAGGCGGATTTGCAGGGACCCGCACTGTCGCTTCGGTGACAAGCAACCTCGCCGTTGCGGCGACCCGCCACTCCTCGTCCTTGCCCGGGGTAAACGCGGGTAGGCCGAAGTCCTCCGTGACTCGGCGGCCGAACACCCCAAGTCGGTCCTGGCCGATCATCTCGGTGATGGAGCTGCCGGTGTGGGCCAGGGCAGCCAGGATACGGTCCTCGTCTACCAAGGTGGATTTCGCCGTGCCGACTGTCAGCTCGCCCCAGGCCTCCCGTGGCCGGTCGATCCATTCCTTCGCGTGCGCGGGCAGAAGCTCCCGCAACTCACCGGCACGGTCCCGGGGGATTTCCACGCCGTACCGAACCAGCGCTTCGACGAGCGATTCTGTCCATACCAGCTCCGCCTGGAGTTCAAAGACTTTCAGGTACGTGATCTCTTCAAGGCACCGAGGCAGCCAAACGACACGAGGCTTGGCTTCCGCGGACAAAAGGCGCTCCCGAAGGATCAACTCGTGCTCCTCCTCGCACCAGAGTTCGAAATGCCCGTTCTCGCAGGCAGCCATCAAGAGATCTCGCCAGGCCCGATCTGGGTCGCACCAGACAATGAGTGGAGGCGGCGTGACCTTCCGGTTCAACACCGAGGTGATTTCGTTACAAAGCCATTCCCGCAAGCTATCGCTGGTCACCATAATCCGCTTCGGTTCGTCAGAAACCCGCCTGAACGACCGTCTCGACGGAAAGCGTCTTCTGCGGTCCTTCGGGGCGATAGTGGAGCAACTCCACTCCGATCACGCGGCCCGAGGCATCCTTCATAAGGACCACCTCGTCGGTCGTCTCCTCGCACACGTGCTCTTTGGCGGGATCATCCAGCCAGACCGTCAGCGTGTGGCCAACGGTATCGTGGATCACCTTGATTTTGTCCATGTGGTTTCTCCCATCTTAATCCGGTCAGTCGGGTACGCGGTGATCAGGAAACCGGTACCGTCCTCTCGCCGCACCACAGCGCAGAGCCATCGGGGCGAAGCGCCGCGGTAGAATAGCAGGACGTTTGAATACTTTCGGCTTCGACGCACCTCGTCGGAAGCGACAAGGGTCTGGATGACCTCCTGCTCCTGACCCTTGAGGACAGGGTGTTTGTGGTTCACGATGAATTCCCAATAGGAACGGGTACACCCGACAAGAAATCCGAGGGGCGTTGTTACCTCAAAGATCAGGCCAAAACTCATCTTGCGCTCCCGCCCACCATCCAGGCTGAGGCAGCTTGCCCTCCCGGCACCAGCGGCGCTCGTCGGCGCGCCACTCCGCGCGGTCGGCGATCGCCTTCTCCACATCTTTCGCCGCAAGCACCTCGGCCGCCAGCAACCCGGCCCGTTGGAGAGGCGCGATATTCACCCGCGCGCCGTCGTTGAGGTCGGGATCGTATCTCTGCTCCTGGGCCAGGAAGGCTTCCCGAGTCTGCGGGTGGAGAGATGCTCCGTCCCGGGAAGTCCACCTGTCCAGAGGCTCTTTGCGGGCAATGGCGTCCAATGCGGGGGACGAGAAGCCCATCGTGATCACCTGCTCCAGCCGGGCATCGAAGTCCTTGAGTTCCTCGATCAACATCTCCAATTGCACACGCCGTTCATCCTGGTCGGCAGTTCGCGTGTCGAGCCTCTCCAGGCCCGCCAGTTCCGTCTGGAGCCGGGTCCGAAGCGGACCCACGTACTGGCTGCGCAGCTTCGGCAGGAGATCCGCGTCCAGGCGGTGATAGTAAACGAGGCAAGAGAACGCGGGGTGAGCGTTCGTCTTTCCGCGGCGGCCCCGTTTCCCGTTTTTTCTGGAGCTCCCGATCTGCCACGCAATCGGGCGCTTCTTGAACTGGGAGATGTGCCGCGGGAAGAACTCGGTTGCCAGCCAAGTTCCCAGCGGCTTGCCGACGAGCTGCTCGAATTCCTGCTCAATGGCATTCACGCGATCCGGGCCGAAGTCTTCCGCGATTCGCTCCCGCACACGCTCAAGCAGCGTGGGCTCGCCTGTCCCACCGGTGAGCGGAATGACCCCATCCTTGTCTGCCCAACTAGGCAGCGGCTCGCCGGCTAGGATTTGCTTCGGCCAGCGGTGTCCCAGAAGACGCAGGACCGTGACGGTCACGTAGTTCTCGACGAAGCGCTGAAGCTCGGGTTGGCAGACCACACCGTCTTTCTCGCGTAGATCGCGCAGCAGCCAATAGAGCGAGATGGGGTGGATTTCCAGCTTCTGCGACAGCTCCTCCAGGAAGGTCTCCGCTGGAATCGGGATGCGGGCCCCTGCGATGTCGGCTCCGTTCTCATCCTCCTCGTCTTCCGCGTCTACGGCGCCCTCGTCGTCTTCGGTCTTCGCGCCCGGCCCCGCCTCGTAGAGTGCCCGCAGCCGGCGCTTGAGCGCGTCGAGGTCGCTGGCCGGCAGCGTCCGGTGTGGCTCATTCGCCAGCGGTGCGAGGAGCTCTGCCGGTACGTCCAAGCCGGGCGGGAGCGCCGGGATCTGCTCGTAGCCGGCGATCAGGGGAAACCACCCCGCCGGTGTCCCGGTCTCGTCGAGGACGGCCTGAACATCGTCGCCCGCGATGTCGTAGGCGGCGAAGACCTCGCGTTCGGAGAGGCCCTCCAGCGTGTGCAGCACCGCGGCGACGGCCTCGGCCTCGTTGGCGAGGTTTCGCCAGGCCTCGGTGAGCGAAACGCCCGGGGTGGGAAGACCGTCGAACGTGCGCTCGGTGAGATCGTGGGCGACAATATAGCGCTTGAGTTGGATGCACGCGGATTCTAACGGCCTCAGCGAGTCAGGGATACGCTCGGGCAACGGAACGCGGGCGACGTAGCTCTCGTTGAGTTGGATCTTCGCGCTCAACGATCGCACGACCGAGCTCGAGAACCGACAGTTAAGTAACGAAGCGCCTTGGCCGGATAGCCGGCGGAAGAAGATCGTTGAGGCCAGATGCGAAAAGATGGTGCCGGTATCGGTGTGGCGGAGCCCAAGACTCCCACGCGCCATGTACGAATACGTCCACCCCTCCTTGAAGTAGTGCTGTTCGTTCTGCACCCGTGGCCCCGGCGTCGCCTTGATTCGCGCACCGTTCTGCTCCCAATCCACCGCCCAGAAGTGATGCCCGAACCATTTGCCGTAACCGCCCCCCTTCTCGAACGGCACCCAGCGGCGCGCGCGAACGGGGTGTCGCCACTGGGGCGGCGGCACCTCCCAGACGAACCGCACGAAGCGTGCATCGTCTGCCGTAGCAAGCCCCTGGCAGACGTCCGCGACGTCCCCCAACGTTCGCCCCGCCAGCAACTCGAAGAACCGCTCCCGCAGCCAGTAGCAAACCGGCGCTTGCGGGATGGTCAAAAAGCGCGACTGGAGCGGGCGGAAGACGGCCGGGTGGGTCATGGTCGGACCTCCTGAGGCAGGCGAGCGAGAATGGCCTCGTACACCTCGCGGGCGACGCCGAGCGCCTCACGAGTCTACTCCAGCGTGGGGGCGCTGGCGATTCCGGGGTAGCGGAAACGCCAGGCAAAGGGGGTCAAATCCACCGCCCGATCGACGACGCTCGAGAAGGTGGAATCGATGGCTGTCACAGCCCTTCCCAGTATATCGAGGTCATGTGTCTTTCCAAATGGCCGTTCGTGTGCCGTAAGAAAGGCCTTCAAGGCCTTCTCGGCTGCCTGCTGACAGTGGAACAGGGCACCGCGAAGAAGGGGAGGGGTTGCCGTAAGCTTGTGTTCCGCCTCGCGCAAGTCCTCATGCGCTCGCTCCAACCACTCCCTGACCTCCTGCATTACCTCAGGCCTCATAGAGCAGCCTCCCTTCTCGCAGCACCATGGCGGGAAGCGAGCATACGACGGATGCCCGCGCATCGAATTCGTCTCGCGTCCAGACCAGCACGTCTTTGGCCGCCCCCACCCCTCGGAGCGCCCGGTACGCAATCTGGTCCCGGCGGTGGCCTGGCAGGTTCGATGCGGGGACCACGACCAGAAGGTCGTAATCGCTATCTGGCCCGCTTTGGCCCCGAGACTTCGAGCCGAAGAGATAAATCCGCTCCGGTTGACAGGCCGCCACTAGCCGGCGGACGATCTCGGCAAGCACCGGGTCGTCACGTAGCAGGTCCTGATCGTTGTTCATCGTCACACCTCATTCAAGGCCGCCCGTCGGGACAAAAGTCCCTCTACTCCATTTCTTCAAGATGGGCAACAAGTGCATGTGGAGCGGGCGGAAGACGGCGGGGTGGGTCATGGTCGGACCTCCTCGGGCAGCCGGGCGAGGATGGCCTCATAGACCTCGCGGGCGAGAGAAAGTGCCCTCTCCGCTTCTTCTCGTGTCGGTTCTTCGGGCTCACCCGGATACCGGTATTTCCAGGCGTATTGGGTAAGCTCTGCGGCACGACGCGCAAGCGGCTCGATGGAGGGGTCGAGGGCCGCACACTGCCCACCCACCTCTGCAAGGTCATGTGTCTTGCGGAACGGCACATCGTGCCATACGAGCAGTGCCTTGAGCGCCTTCTCGGCTGCCTGCTGGGCATGGAATAGCGCGTCAGCAGCAAACGGCGGACCCGCCGTAAGCGCGTGGGCCCCGGCCCGCAGGTCCGAAGCCGCTTTTGCCAGCCACGCCCTGGTGTCCGCCACGCGCACCGGATCATGCGGCATGGAGCAGCCTCCCTTCACGCAGCACAGTCCCCGGCAGCGACGCTTGAAGGTGGGTGCGTGCGTGAAACCAACTACTGCGACAGACAACGGCGTCTACAGCCGCGCCGACTCCCCACAGCACCCGGTACGCAAGCCCCCCCTCGCGCCGCTCGGCCGGCGCATCATCCGGCACGACGATCAGGAGATCGTAGTCGCTGTCCGGGCCGGCCTCTCCCCGCGCCCTGGAGCCGAAGAGGTAAATCCGCTCCGGCTGATACGCCTCCACCAACCGGCGGACGATCTCGGCCAGCACCGGGTCGTCTGGTAGCAGATCCTGCTCGTTGTTCATCGGCACACCTCATTCATGCCCGGCCGTCGAGACGAACGTCGTGCTAGCCCATGCCTTCAAGATCGGCAACCAGTACACCTGGAGCGGACGGAAGACAGCGGGGTGGGTCATGAGGCCGCCTCCTCATCATGCGGCGAAGGCTTGGCCCAGATCGTCAGGCGTAGCTCTTCGCCGAAGAGCTCGTACACTGGCCGCCGGCCGGAATGGGCTTCGCTCGCCTCTAATATCCGCCGCACCCCTTCGCCGCGCGATTCGAGAAAGGCGCGGCCCGTCCGGCGGCTTTTCATGCGCGACAGGAAGCTCACGAGGAGCTGGTTTCGCGTGAACACGCGGAAGGGCATCGTCTCGATGGTCAGCGTATTCGGAAGCGCGCCTGGACTGTAGAGCTCCAGCCGGTCCGCGAAGAGGAACAGGCGGATCTTCGAGCCGGCGATCGAGTAGTCGCGGTGGGCGACGGCGTTGACGATGGCTTCGTGCACGGCCCCAAGGTCGTGTTGCGGGTGGTCCTCTCGTCCCGCCGGCTTCTTCGCCGGCTTCAGCATGAAGCGCGAAACGAAGTCCGTTGCGTCGTCGATCTGCGCGTCCACCCGTCCGGCGATCTTGTCGGCGTGCACGAGGTCGGCGGACGTCAGCTCCGTTCCGCGATAGACGGCGGCCTCGATGCAGGCCGACGCCAGGTGCTCCTGCGGGCTCTTGCCAAATGCCAGGAGCCCCGCGACCGTGGGGCGTTCGGGCTCACCGGGCACCGTCGTCATGACGCGCGTGTTGCCGAGCAGGTCGCCGAGCGGGATCGAAGGAGACTCCCCGAAGAACCGGTCGAGCGCGTCCCGATGCAGGTCGTCGGCCGTTGCCGTGTACACCGGCTGCTCGTCGAACACGAAGGCGGGGCCGCGCTCCTGAAACAGCCGGGCGAGCTGGACGCCGGTCGCCACCTGCTTGCTCGACCCCACGCGCACGTAGTGCCGGCCGCTCCGCGTGCCGTGCACGAAGAGGCCGCGGCGCACTTCGACCAGCATCACGACCGCGTCCGTCCCATCGGGGCGAGACAAGGACGCTCGCCGAATGGTCGGGCGCAGGGGTGGATCGCAGTTGTTCGTCGCGACCTGGACGACCCAGTGCTCGATGTCGGCGAGGCGATCCTGGGGGAGGCCGCGCACGACTCCGTTGTCATCGACGCCGAGAAAAACGACTCCGCCGTCGGCATTCGCGAACGCCACCATCTCGCCGGCCATGTCCTCCGTGTTGGGCGACCTCACGCCGTGATCACCCAGCATGACTTCCTTGACCTCCGCGCGGGAGTCTTCACCGGCCGCAAGCTGGCGCTGAATCTCGTCGAGGGTGTCGAACATCGGCCGCCGCTCCTTTAGTACCCGTAGCGCTCGCGCCGCAGACGGAACGCCTCGGCGCTGCCTTCCATAATCGTACTCACGAGGCCCTTGATGTCCGGGCGATCGATGCTGCCTGCCCCCAAGACCACCCCCAGCCTGTCCTTCACGCCGAGCGCCACGATGAGCTCGGCGTCGCCGTTGACCGGAATGTTGGCATTGTGCGTGGCGATGATGACCTGCCGTGAGAACTTCCGCCGCCGGAGCAGGTCCACGACGACGTTGTAGACATACTGGTTGTCGAGGTCGTCCTCCGGCTGATCGATGATGATCGGCTGGTCGCCCGCCGATAGCAGCAGGCTCAGGATCGCCGTACTCTTCTGACCGACCGAGCCGGTCTCGAGCGGCTTGAACGACCCGTCCGTGCCGCGGACGCTGGCGATCACATGATCCTCGGGGAGAAAGCGCTCGATCTCGTCGAGGCGGAGGCGATCACGTTGAACGAGCGCGTTGAAGAAGTTCCTGGTCAGCTTGCCCCCGCCGACGAGCGACGCCACCTTGGAGCTCGCCTGGTCGAGGGCGCGCCCGCGCGCCCGCGTGGCATCGACATCCTCCCGGATCGCATCGACGAGCTGGCGGATGCGTTCCGGCACGTCGCCGCCGTCGCCGAACACGAAGTCGCAGAGCACGGCCCAGTCGCGCTCCTGAAGGCCGGCGCCGCCG
>FWPU01010380.1_pt1 | contig 12468 bp, 10 predicted proteins | sample 2228361 | NCBI WGS metagenome assembly FWPU01 (sample SAMEA103939777, study PRJEB20133) | metagenome | reverse complement strand
AAGAGACCGCCACACCGTGCTCTGCGCAATGCCCCAGGAGATAGGGACTTACGCCGACATTGCCAAAGCACACGATTCCCCCAAGCGTATGAATCGGGATGCGCGCTTTGTCCGTCTGGTCCACGCGAACAAGGACGCACTCCCCGTCCTTGGCCAGGTACGATCCCTGGGTGGTCACAAAAAGGGTGTTCAGGTGTTTCTTCATGGCTCTTCAAGCGCCTTGCGCAAATAGCGGGAGACCTGGTCGGGACGGCCCGCGGAGACATTGCGCGGCAGGCAGACCTCCAAAAGAGAGCATTTCTCACACTTCGGAGAATATTCGGGCAGCGGGGTGAGGCCCTGGGCCACCAGCCGGTGAACAGCCTCTGCCACCTTTTCCGTTTTTTCACGGAGCGTCTGTTCCATACGAACAACCTCCCGCCGCTGCTCTTTCCCGTAAAAGAGCGCGCCCTCGGGAACCGGGACCCCGAGCATCTCCTCGAGGCACAAAGCCTGTGCGCAGAGCTGCACGCGGTCCCAGTCCTCCGTCTTGCGCCGGCCACGCTTGTACTCCACGGGATAAGGCCGCCAAGATCCATCCGGCTGCCTGTGGAATTCCACCGCGTCGGCCCTTCCGGCAACCCCGAGCCTCAGGGAGCGGATCGGCAGGTCGAATACCCGCCTCACATCACCCCGTTTTTCGGACCCGCCGGCATGTACCCTCTCGTGCAGAATCCGACCTTCTGCCGTGAAAAGATTTTCCTCCCAGACCTGCTCGACATGAACCAGAGCGCACTGCCGAGGGCAGACCATGTAGTGCTGCAGGGAGGAAAGAGCGACAAGGTCCGCTTCGGTATAAATCCCTCCCCCTCCTATTGCCGGGTTCTCGGACCTGACCCTTTGCAGGAATCACGGACGCTCGATCACCTTCACGCCCGCAGGTATCCTCGCCATATCGATCTTGACCTCGTAATCCGCAAACGACCGCGGGACCTCCACCGCTTCCTTCCGAGCCACTTGAACCGCATCAAGGAGAACATGGGAGGGAGCCGCTCCCAACTGGCTCTGATGCTCGAAAACGATGAGCTTCCTCGCGGCCATGCTTCCGGCCGGTCGTGCGGCTGACTGGTCGAACTGAAAGGCATTGAGTAGAGCCTCCCAAAGCAGTTCCAGGTCTTTTTCGCAGAACCCTGTCTGCTCAGCCAGGAAGGGATTCACGAACCCGCAGGCCACATAGACGGCATAGGGGACTGTGAATTTTCGGCCCATCGTACGCTCTTTTTCCAGGTCCCGTTCGTTGGTAACAGAACTTCTCGTGATCGCATGCTCTGCAGTAACGATGGGTTCCACAGAGCGAGCGAAGGAGAGCTGAACCGGCCCTCTCACCTGACCGCAATTGACTTCCGTACTCATGACCGCACCAAAGGTCCGAATGTCATAGAAATTGCCGCACATGAAGCTGACCAGCTTCGCCGCCTTTTCCACCTCCTTGGGCAATCGCGACTTGTCCTTGGGCGGGTCCGCAGGCTTGAATACCTCCTTCCAGGCCTCCTCGTGCAATTGATTCAGCACCACCTTCTCTTCAAAGTAGATGCGAAGCCCTTTCCCATCGATCAGGCGCCCTTTTTGGGTCAGAGCCACGTAATTGCGGATTTTCCGCTTAAGGCAAACGTCCGTAACCAAACCCTGCCCTGTCTCAGGATCCACGCGTGGGAGATTGCCAGCATCCGGATCTCCGTTCGGGTTGGCATCTCTTACATCAAACACGTACACGAAGTCATACCGATTCATAGCAACCTCCTTTCAGTTCTCAGAATGAATAGAATCCTCATCCTTTTTGGTGAAAAACGCCCGCATCTGATGGTAATAGCCCAAGGCAAACAAGCCCTGAGCGGCCAGATTCAAGTGTGCAGGGAAATCTTCAAGTGGTGCCAGAATCTCCTGCACGAGTTTTTCCCGATTCACTTTTCGGCCGCCCTCAAGCTTGGCCAAGTGATGCTGGTACATCCGCAGCAGCCTTGGGAAAACGGCCCTCGGAGTCGCCGAGGCGGCGCTGTAATATCGATCCCTGACCGTCGTGTTGAGGTTGGGCCCCAGGGCGTCTACCTGCGTCTTTTCCAGGGCGGCAAAAAGCCGGCCAAGGCGGTACGCGGGGTCCGTTTTCTTCTCGTCCAGACACATGCTGACCTCCTTTCCCATGTTTCTACTTAAGTAGCCTTTTATGATGCATGCCCGTATGTAGTTCACCTCGTGATCTGCCGCCAGTCGTCTCAGTACTGCCTGGTAGAGGGCATCCGGGTAACGCTTGCCCTCAATGATCGCTTCAAGCAAAGGTGCTTCGATGAGAGGCGGGATCGCATCCCGGTCAGGGCGCCCGTCCCGCCTCGGGCATGTCTCATCCAGGATCTGCTGGATAGACGGGAACTCAGGCTCGGGGCGCTTGGCGTTAGCCCCGAATTCCCGCTCGATCCGAATGTCGTCGAAGTGCTTCTTGAGATTCTCTAGAAGCCCGGCGAGCGCACTCCTATGGAAGAAACGGACCGCGACGCGGGCAGGCGTGGGAGCCGCAAGCCCCAGGATGCAATATTGCGTCCTGTCTGGCTCCTGGTCCAGTTCACCGTATGCTTCTCTGCCCTGTCTGAGCGCCTTGAAGAACGCCTGAAGCTTCTTGATGAGAACCTCATCCTGGGAGGCCTGGTCGAGGGCCCATGACCCCTGAAGAGCAAAAGGCGCAAAGATGTCCTCGACGGGAGACGGTCTGTCAGTCCAGAAAACGGCTGTCGTGGCTCCCACTACCAGACGGTGTCTTTCTCGCTTGGAACCATCGAGCATGGCGTTGAGGGCCGTCAGATATTGAAAGACTGCCTCCTTGGATGCAGGGGCATTGAAGGCCTGCGTCCATCCGTACGACTCGACCGAATCCATGTTGAACCCCGCCAGGGTCGCTCCGGTAGGCTGCTGCCCCTTGACCCCTTTTATCTTGGGCTCGTGTAGCCTGGCCAAGGAGCCAAATTTCCCCGTGACAAGGCACCAGCCCTCAGTCTCCTGATCGCTACCTTGGCCCCCTTCCCACCACATTTTCATTCGCTCTTCGTCAGCACCCGTGCGTGCCACCCACCACTGCCGAATCTCAGGTATCTCGTGAACGTACCGGGTCTGCCCTCTTATCTGAAACAGGCCAAAAGAACCAGCTAACTCGTCCAGGACCGGATGGCTGGCGGCCTTCGCCGGATCCCAGCTCTCGAGGAACCGGCAAACGGCCGAGAACTCAGGGCAGGAGATTTCTTTCTCGACCTCACCGTACCTGCGTTTCGTTTCCTCGAACTGCTTCAGAGCCCTGGTTTTCTTGTCTGGCTCCTTCTCAAAACCCAGCAGGTAGGCGGTGTTGTCCCATAGGAAACAAGGATTGAAACCCTTTCCCGTGGGCTTATTGACACCCAGCACCTGGATCCTCCTGGGGAGCCGTTTTTTACCGGCTTCCATACGAACATCCTGAATTTCCACCAGATGCCCCTTGAGATCGAGTACGATAGCGAAAGAGATTCTCTGCAGGCTGAGCCCGCGTGGCGCAATCCCATAATCCGGATCTGAGCAGAATCGTTCAAACGCCTCGATCAGTGATTGCACGATCATGGTTTACCCCCTGGTCTCCTCGCGGGGTGGCACCTTGACGACCCCATCCCGCATGATCGCTCTGAAAAACCGCGCCCTTGCCACCAAACGCCTTCCGCGGTTGCTTTCCACAACCGTTCCACCGCGGTCCACCTCGTATTCCACATCCCATAGCATATAGCCAAAGTCCCGTTCGCCCATGAGATCAGAAGGCGGCGGCAAGAACTGCTCCCCATTCTCAACAAGTCTGAAATTCGCCGGGAACTCTCGGCACCCCAGGTAAGGATGGTGGAAGTATTGACCCTTGGCTGCGCGCCTCTTGAATGTCTCCAGGTGTTTCGCCTCTGGATGATCCAGCGTTTCCCCGCCATCTACGGCAGGTGTAAGAACTTCTACGTGCGCCTCTATGCCGTAACGGACGTCCTTCAAAATCCGCGAGGCGCGCTGCTGGCGGTGTTCTTCGATGAAAATCCCCAGGGATCCTGTTCCTTTCTTTCTGGCGGCCTCAACGTTCTTGGCCGGGATCTTTTGGTCCAGCTCGTTTCGCCTGATCTGCGTGAACCGGATCGGCGCAAGCACGTGGAGTCGATCCACAATCCAGCGCATCTGCGGCTTCCAGTAAATCGCCTCCAGAATTCCCCTGGCTGCGCTCGGGGTGATAAAGTCGTAAGAGACACGTTCCACCTTCATCTCGGGTCGATTGAAAGAAGCGTAATCGCCCCAGACTTCGAGCTTGATTCCGTATCCCATGGCACCTCCTTTCAAACCGTTAGGACCTCGGGATCGTATGTTTCCACTTCCAGCCAAAGACCACATTGGGCGTGGTAATACGGATCCACACAAGGCAGCACGGCGTAAGTCTCGCCAATCAGTTCGGCTGCGCCGCTGAGGCACTGTATCCAACTCCGCCTGGGCACCTGCACGGCATACCTCTGGAGGGCTCTGGCCAGCGAAACTGGAATCAAGCCTTCCACGTAACGCAGCCGTTCGCACAAGGAGCGGCCTTGCTCGCCCCAGGGGATCAGGACCGTACCACCCTGGTCCCCGATCACCCGGAAATGCCTCGAGATGGATTCGAAATCAAAAAGAAACGGAAGTTTCCTGTTCTGTTCAACCCTCACTTTTTGCAGGATGCCGTGCCTGTCCCACCTGTCTTTCTGCGTCCAGTAGTAGAGTCTGAAATAGTGCTCGACTGCCTCCAAGGAGAGGATGTCATCATACAGCGGCAGCATGTCGCATCCCCCCAGGAGCTGAGCCGCCGCGTTCGTGGTATCACGAAGGAAGGCCTCGGATTCCCCATGCTCGGAACGAAAAACATACGTGAGCCCGGCAGACAGTTCGCCATTGCGGTTGCACCGTCCCGCGGCCTGGGCAATGGAATCGATTCCGGCCAGCGACCGGTAAACGACCGGAAAATCCAGATCGACCCCTGCTTCGACAACCTGCGTCGAGATCACCCTGCAAGGCACACGGTCTTTGACAGCAGCCTTGATGCAGTCCAGAGTTTCCGATCTGTGAGCAGGGCACATGCCTGCCGACAGGTGGTAGACGCCTTCCAAATCTCGGCACCCGAGGTAAAGATCCCTTGCATGTCTTCTTGTATTGACGACGCACAGGACCTGTCTCTGACTGGCAAGACGCTCCCGCAGGTCGGCGTCTGAAAGTCGCCCCAGATCGGCTACCCGAACCCGTTTCAAGGCCAAGTAGAGCCTCCTCGGCTCAGGATAGATTTCCCGGATTCCATCCAAGCCAATCGGGAAATCCTCGCGCAGGTGAACAGCAGGCTGGGTTGCAGTGCACAGAACGACCGTGGAACCGTAATGATTTGCCAGTTCTCGTAAAGCTGTCAGGCACGGGCGGAGGTAATCAACCGGAACTTTATGCGCTTCGTCAAGGATCACCACGGCCCGGGCAAGATTGTGCAGCTTGCGGCATCGGCCCGGGCGGTTTGCAAAAAGGGACTCGTAGAACTGTACGGTCGTGCTCACCACAAGCGGGGCGTCCCAGTTCTCCGCCGCCAGACGGTTCGTGTCCGTTTCCCGTTCCGGATCGAGTGTGCTGTGATGCTCAACGACCGGGTCCGGTATACCCCGGGCTTCGAGGGGAGCAAAAACGTCTCGGAAGACCTTGACGTTCTGGTCGATGATGCTCGTGAACGGCACCACATACACGATTCTGCGCATTCCGTGTCTGAGCGCGTGCCTCAACCCGAATGCCAAGGATGCCAGTGTCTTGCCGCCTCCGGTCGGAACTGTAAGGGAGAAGAGGCCAGGCAAGTTCTGAGCCGCGGCCAGGCAGGCTTGGCGCACATCTGATCGCATTCTGCGAACCAGGGACTCGTGACTCTCCGTTCCATACTCCCTCTGCACGAATTGGTCGAGACAGTGATTCATCTGCCCGAGGATGTCATCCGGCCAGGAGGAGCGCAGACTCGGTGCGCAGCCCAAATAAAAATTCTCAGTATCCAGATAATCTGCGTCCACAAGGCAAGAAAAGATCATCCGCACAAAAAAGGAGAAGCTGAAGGCCGCCTCTTTCCGGTCTCGGCTCAAGGCCTTGTTCAAGAAATCGGGCAAAGAAAGGGGCTCCAAACCGGGTAGTTCATCCAGGCCGTGTTCCCATGCAAAGACTTCTTTCCTGAGTCGCTTCTCCATGCAGGCCCCCTCGCTCACGGCATCCAGGAGCCCTGCGTGATGCCCTGCTATCGCGTAAGCCAGAAGGTGGCCCAATACGTCGAGGCTGCACGCCGCGTGCTTGGCTCCGGCGCTTGTGTGGTCGACCTTGCTCGAAAGCTCTGCGCGATGGTAATCCTCTGAGCCTGCCTCTCTGAGATACGCCTGAAATTCTTGTGAATACTTGCCCAGGTCATGCCAGAGGCCTGCCGCATATCCCCAGTCCCCGGCTCCAAAATCCGCGGCAAAGCGGCGAGACAGCTCCGCCACAGCCTGGAGGTGCTCCCGCAGGAGGTGACGCCTGCCGTCCCCTCTTCCGCTATGAGCAAATGCGCTGTCCGGCGTTGCCTGGCCTGCGTGCGTCATTGGTAGCAGCCTTTCTAAACAAGGAAATTTCGTCAGGGCAAATCGCCTTGCTTCGGCATGGATCCCACTGCGGGGCAGCCTCCTCCTGTGTCGCTCCTTACCCGAATATTACCTTCACCGTGTGACAGATCCGGTCACAGGGGTAAAGTTTTTTTTCACAAGATCTGGAGAGGTCCTGGACGGCCCATCCAAGGGATCCCCCGTATGATTGACAGGCCCATAAGGCATTTCTGCTTGCGAAGCCGCCGCATCTCCAGACGGGTTAGCGCGAAAGTAGCGAGGCCATAAAAGCGTGTCAACCTTCCTGTTGGCCTTGGAGCCTTCATGGCCGGCGGCGTCCTGAGGCGCGGATTTCCCCTGTTGGCGCAGATTTCCCCTTGCGCCGGCGCCGGGGGTTCGTCTATCGTTGTCCCGGGAAAGATCGCCACGTCGCACGCGAACAAGGAGGGATGGCCGTGGACAGGCTCACGAAAAACGTCGTCGACACACTCCTGGAGTGGGGTGCGGACCTGGTGGGGATCGCGCCGGTCAGCCGTTTCGCCAATGCGCCCGAGGGGCACAGGCCCACGGATTTCCTGCCCGAGTGCAAGTCCGTGATCTCGGTGGCTCTGCACATCTTCCAGGGCATGGCGGACGTGTGGGGGGAGTACGACAAGCCCGGCAAGACGATCACGCCGTACCTGTTCTACGGGTACGGGCTCACCAACCTCGAAAGCTCCCGCATGGTCAACCGCATGGCCAAGATGCTCGAGTACGAGGGGTACAAGACCCTGTGCTTCATGCCGACCTGGGTGTCGAGCTTTTACAAGTACTTTGAGGAAACCGTGGCGACCAACAAGGTCAAGGCCGAGTTCTCGCACCGCCACGCGGCTGCAGCAGCCGGCCTGGGCACCCTGGGGTGGAACGGGCTCGGGCTCACGCCGGAGTTCGGCTCCATGCAGCGGTACAACTCGATCCTGACCTCGGCCGAGCTCGAGCCCACCCCCTTGTACGACGGGCCGCCGCTTTGCCGGCCCGAGGAGTGCGGCCGCAAGTGCGCCCGGATCTGTCCCGCGGGAGCCTTTTCCGATACCGAAACCCGGTCCCTTTCCATCGAGAACATGACGATCACCTACGCGGCCCACGACAACATCCGGTGCGCCTACGCCATTCACGCCATGGTCAAGGGCTCCGGCGGCCGCTCGGACATCCGGATCCCGGACGGGCCGGGCCAGGCGCTCCACTTCTACAGCGAGTTCCGCGGCCCCAACGTCCACATGTTCGACCGGGGCATGCTGGAGAACTGCTTCGGGATCATCTGCGGGGATTTCTGCGGCAAGTGCCTGCACCAGTGCCCGGCGAGAAAACTGGCGGCCAAGGACCTGAGGGACTACGATTTCTCGAGGCGGGCAAACTCGGTCCGGCGCACGGCCCTGACGGTATAGGCCCTCCGAAGGATCTGTAAGGCGGAGATCCACTGGCACGAGGCCCACGGAGTTGGCAGGAGGAAAATGAAAATCAAGAAAATCCTGGGATAGGTCCATGGCAAAGCGAAAAACAGAAGAGATGTATGCTCTCTGCATAGAAAACAAGGACTGCGAGGACCTGGAAAAGCGCAAAATCTACCGCGTCCTCCCAGACGAAGCCGCCTCAAAGGAGGGATACGTCAGAGTCATCGACGAGTCCGGGGAGGATTACCTTTATCCGGAGTCCTACTTCATCCTGCTCGAACTGCCCCGCGAGGCGCGGGAAGCTCTTCAAATGGCCCGATAGGAGCGGAAGCCGAAGCGTACGCTTCAGCTTCATTCGTTCATCACCGCAGGTGCGTGCCCTGATCCTGCCGGGGATCAGCCGGCCTCGAACCCGAGTTCCCGCAGCCTCGCTTCCCGGATCAGACCGCGCTCCAGGGCCCTGGCGGCGGCCCGCCCGGCCGGCTCGCCACGCCCCGCAGCGGCGGCGCTGCACGCCTCCCGGGCCCCCTGGGCCGAAATCAGCCCTTCCTCGTACAGGGCAAGAGCGAGTTCGCAGGCGCCCTGCACCGGCACGAGAAGATCTCCCATGGCGGCGAATTGCTCCGGCGGCGTGCCCTTTTCCAGATGGATGAAGATCCGTTCCACCCTGCCCCTGCGGCGGGGAAGCCGGCCCACGAGGTCGAAGACGCACTGCCGGGCCTCTCGGTCCACGCCCTCGGCCGCCATCCTCGCCTGCGCCTCGCCGGGCGAGATCGCGCCGCCCACGATCTGCGCGTAAAGATAAAAAGCCGCGGGGTCCTTTTCCGCGTCGTCGCCGAACAGGTACTCGTCGGCCAGCGGCCGCCTGAGCCTTCCGTCGAGCAGCGCGCAGAGTTTGAACCCCACCTGCTCCCGGAGCCTTCCGGGCCTGAGCTGCCCGAGCGCGCCGACCCAGTCCTTGCACGTGATGCCGTCCGGCTCCACGCCGTCCAGGAGCATCTTGTGCTCGATCACCCCGCGCATCTGCGGCGGGCTTGCGGAAATGAAGTACAGCGGGACGCACCCGTAGCCCGGCCCTGGCCCCCGTCGCAGGGCTCTCAGGACTTCGGGCATGCCCGGGATCGCGAGCTTGTCCACGGCGAACTCGATCGGGATGCGCGCCAGGCCGCGGATGGACGAGAAGGCCGTGGAAAGGTACGTCTTGTCGATGTCCCACACAAAGACCGGCCCCCGGTAGTCCGGCGAAAGCTCCCGGTGCTCCTGGACGCTCAGCGGGTAGGAGACCTGCGCAGCCCCCCCGGCCGCTCCAGTGAGCCGCCTTGCACGGAGTTGTCGCGTCCAAGTCTCGAGCAGTCGAAGCACGCTCTTCCCGGTCTTCATGGAGAGCATTGCGTCTCCCCGGCAACCGCGGCCACGGCCGCACAGCGCAATGTTGCCGCGGCCCCTCGTCGTCAACACGCCGGCTTGTCGTCACCGCGCCGGCTCGTCGTCACCGGTATCGCAGAGAGGCCAGTTCGCTCCCCACCGGAAGCCGCATGAGGTCCGCAAGGGCTTCCAGGGGCGCCACGCCGTCATAAAGGACCGAGTGCACGGCCCGCACGATCGGAAGGTCCAGGCCCATGGCCACGGCCTGGCGGTGGACCGCAGCGGTCGTGGGCACGCCCTCTGCCACCTGGCCCAGCCGCTCGAGGATGTCCGGCAGTTTCTCGCCCTTGGCCAGGGCTTCGCCGACCCGCCGGTTCCGGCTCAGCCTGGAGGCGCAGGTCGTGATGAGATCCCCGATCCCGGCCAGGCCGCCGAAGGTGAACACGTCCGCCCCGAGGGCCACGCCGAACCGGGCCATCTCGCTCAGGCCCCGCGTCATGAGAAGCCCCTTGGTGTTGTCCCCGAAGCCCATGCCGTCCACGGCGCCCGCAGCGATCGCGATGATGTTCTTGAACGAGCCTCCCAGCTCGGTCCCGACCACGTCGCGGCCGCCGTACACCCGGAGCCGGTCGCTCCGGAACAGCTCCTGGATCCGGTCCACGACCTCCTGGTAGCAGGAGGCCACGAGAGCGCCGCCCGGGTGCCGGGCCATGACCTCGCGCGCCAGGTTCGGGCCGGACAGGACCCCGATCTTGAGGGCGCAGGTCTCCTCCCGGAGAATCTCGGACATCCTCTTGAAGGTGTCCACCTCGATGCCCTTGGTGGCGTGAACCACGATCTGGTCTCCCTGAACGAACGCACCCATGCGGGAGGCCACCTCCCGGAAGGACCGGGAGGGAATCACGACAAGCAGGACCGGCGCGGCCCGAACCGCCTCTTCCAGGTCCGTCGTGGCTTCCAGGCTCCGGGGCAGCTCCACGTCCGGGAAAAACCGGCTGTTCCGGTGCTCCCGGTTGATCTCCCGCGCCTGGTCTTCCCGCCGCACCCAGAGCCGCACACGCCTGCCGATATCGGCAAGGAGCGACGCCAGGGCCGTGCCGAAGCTCCCTCCGCCCAGGACGACGATGTCCAGCGAGCCGTGCCCCTTCCTCTTCATGCTCGGGCCTCCTGCCCCTCCAGGCCGAAGCCAGCCAGGCGGTTCTGGTAGTACAGGATCAGGTTCCGGTCCGTGTGGAACAGCCGGTCGCCCCTGCGCTCCATGGCTGGCCTTCGGTGGAAGCTCTTGAGGTGCACGAGGGCCTCGCTCACTATGCGCGGCGCATCCATGCGCCTGAGCGTCCCGTCCAGCCGCAGCCTGCCCTGCTCCTCGGCCCGCCTGAGTCCTTCCAGGGTCCGGTCCAGCCGCTCATAGGCCTCGCCGAGGGGCGCGCTCTCCGAGGCGCCCCCGGTCCGGAGCAGCCGGTAGAGATCCAGGCCCGGGTTCCGCTCCCGCAGCCAGCGGAACATGACGTGGGAGACGAGATTCGTGCTCTTGACCACCGTGGCCCGATGGAACGCGTCGACCACCTTTCGGGCAAGCTCCCGCGTGTATTCCTCGTCCCGCTGGCGGTCGAAGGCAGGCTCTCCGTTGCGGAACACGTACCGGGCCCGGTCCACGACCCTGCCCCTGGCGTCCAGGGAACGGCCCTGGTCGTCCACCTCGTTTCCGAACACGTCGAGGGGTCTGGAAACCACGAAATGAATCTTGGAGTTCAGGGAAAAGAGCTTCCGGACGAAATCGAGCACAATCTGGGGCTTCGAGAACTCGTCGTCCTCGATGATGTACCGGCTCTTGCCCGCTTCCTTGAGGTGGTCCTCGATCAGGGTCTCGGCCTCGAGAACCAGGTGGTAGTTGAGCGTGCAGGGCACGACAAAGATGTCGGGGCGGTCTTTTCGGGCCATGAGATTGTGGGTATAGGCGTCGAGCCCCATGCCGAGCAGGCCCATCTTGAGTTTCTTTTCCACCGCTCCGCTTCGGCTGCGCGTGCCGCCCGGGAAAAACATGTTGTGGTAGCCGAGCTCCAGGGTGCAGCCCGCATAGGTTTTCAGCACGTCCTTGTAGAGTTCGGCCTTCTTGCGCCTGTCCACCTTGTAGGCGCCGAGGTTGTGCATGAAGAAACTGAGCATCTTGTTGGTGAACAGGTTCAGTCCGGCCCCGTACGTGAACGGCGGCAGCCCGAGCCGGTAGATCACGAAGCCCAGAAGAATGCTGTCGAGGTGGCTCTGGTGAGTGCAGACGAGGACCACGGTGCCCAGGCGGGCCGCGGTCTTGAAGGCCTCGGTCTCGCCCTCGATGATGACCTGTTCCCCCAGATCGCTCAGCCCGTTGGGCAGGGACCTGAGGAGGCGCAAGGGACTCAGGGTGTTGAGAAGGGCGGTCAGGGCCGGCGGCACCACCCGGGTGGCCAGGGCGTACACCCGGGGATCGAAGTGGCCGGCCACCTCGCGGCAGAAAAACCGGATCATCTCCCGGAGCACCTCGCGCTGTCCCTCGGGCCCGGCCCGGACGGCCCGGGCCTGCATGCGGTCGTAGAAGGCCGACTCGGCCCTGGCCTTCTTCGGATCCCGCTCGGTCTCGAGCCTTCGGCGCTCCTCGTAGAGCGTGTCGAAAACCGCCTGCTCGACTGCTGCCGGGTCCGCACCGTAGCGGTCCAGAACGCGGTGCTCCACCTCGATCATGACCCGTTCTTTGTCCCGGTCGTTCATGGTTCGTGGCCTCGCTTCGGAGTTGAAAAAACCGCTTCGGATTGTTTATATCACACAAATCGGCAGCAAGGCAGCCCGCGCCTCAAGATCGGAGCCCGGTCATGAATCCGTCGAGCGGCTTCCGGCAAAACGCCCTGAGAAGAGCGGCCGCAGGAGACTTCCTGACACGAGCCGCCGCCCGCCATCCGGAGAGGCGGGCCCTCCGGTTCCGCGACACGAACTATACCTTCGCAGAGCTCAACGACACGGTGAACCGGTGCGACCGGGGGCTTGCGGCCGCCGGCATCCGCAAGGGCGAC
>FWPU01011404.1_pt1 | contig 12473 bp, 10 predicted proteins | sample 2228361 | NCBI WGS metagenome assembly FWPU01 (sample SAMEA103939777, study PRJEB20133) | metagenome | reverse complement strand
AGCCTCATACGTACCAACTCTTGCTCCAAGTCTGCCCAGGAGGCTTAACTTGATACATATGGGGCGCAGTGTACTGCGCCCCTACAGCTCGCCAGGGTGGTACACGTTAATAGCGTCGTACACCTGGCGGCCTGAAGGCCGCCGCTACATTACCGGAATTTTTCTACCGACTTTTAGTTGCCGCGCCGGCTCGGGGCTGATGGCTTGCCGTATCCTCTCCGGTTTCGTTAGGCATTCTAAGGACTACCGGTGGCGTATCTGAGCACCGCCTCAGCAACTTTATAAACATATAATGATCGAGCGTATTCTGATTCCGAGCTGGCGGCCGCCGCCTCCGCCGTTGTCAACTCAACGAACGAAGCGAGTTGCACGCGATATCGCAGTTGGGCCAGCCGCAGCACCTCTCTGCTCTGGGCCACTAATCGCTCGTTCGCCCGGATGGATTCAATCGCGCTCAGCAACTCGTTGTGGGCGCGTTGGACCTGAACGCGTACATCCTGTGCCAGTTCCTCGCGCGCGGCCCGGGTTTGCGCCAGGTTGGCGTCGGCTTCAACGATTTCATTTTTGATCCGACCACCCGTGAAGACAGGAAGGTCGATCCCGAACGCTCCCAGCATCAACCGACCTAGCGATAGATCGCTGAACCGCACCCAACCGGCGCTCCACAGCGCCATGAGTTTTGGCCAACGATTGCTTTTGGCTCGCCCCAGAGTCTCTTCATCGGCTCGGATTTGGGCATCCAGCGCCAGCAACTCCGGGCGCTGCTGCTGGCTCTCGGCGAGCAACGGCTCCAATGCCGGCGGCGATTCAACGGTGATCGTCGGCTCTTCCAGCCTGTAAGCCGGTTCGCCGACAGTGCCCATCGCATGATTCAACTCGGCAAAGGCCGTCCGCAGGAGGTCGCGCGCCTGCACCAGCTCCAACTCTGCCTTCGCTGCACCGACTTCGGCCAGCGTCAGATCAACTTTGGACCTCAATTGTGCTCGGTAAAACGCCGACGCCTGCCGCGCTGTGAGCTGTCTTTCGGCCAGCGTCTTTTCGGCGACCTGCACCAGACGTTGCTGTTGAAGCGCCGTGTAATACGCTCGTTTCACGTTGAGGATCACCCAGGCTTGCCGGGCTTCCAGGGCGTGTTTCAGGGACGCGGTCGCCCACCGGCTCGCTTTCACCTGATGAGCCGTGCGACCGAAATCATAGATGTTTTGGAAGGCAGCGGCAGAGGCCCCGATGTCGCGAAATAAAGGTGAGGTGACCAGGCCTCTCAATCCAAGTACACCCGACGCGCCGGATAGTCCTTGTTTAGCGAACCCCGAGGCACTGATTTGAGGGAAGTAGCCCGCCTTGGCCTGCTCAGTGCGCGCCTCTGCTGCCAGAATCGCCTCGCGCACCCGTCTCAGGCTGGGGTGCTGCTGGAGCGCCGTGCGGATCGCCTCATCGAGCGTCAACCGTGGTGCCGACGCAGCGGGCGGCGTTTGTGCCGGAGCCATCGGGCCAAGGTGAAAAACAAAAAATATGACGACCACAAATTTTCCTAGTGTCTTCGTCATTGTTTGAACCTCATTGAAGAGTGGTACCAAACGATGAGTATTCTTCACCCGTCGCTGATTCGCTGACCTTCACCGGCGCGCCATTGCTGACAGCCGTCTTGCCAGCGACGATGACGGGTTCGTTCCCGCTGAGCCCTTTGATAATCTCAACCCGGATGCCATCATCCAATCCGGTTTTCACCTCCACCCGCTTTGCCCTGCCATCGGCTACCGTATAAACATAAGTCTTCCCTCCTTCGATGAGGAGAGCCCCGGCCGGCACAGCGAGGACATTCTCTCGCCGTTCCAGCGTCAGGTTGACCCTTCCATACATCCCCGGACGCAGCAGGCCGTCTCGATTGGGAATGTCAATCTCGGTTCTCATGGTGCGCGTCTTCGGGTCGAGCGCAGTGGCCGAGCGCGTGACCTTTCCTTCAAATTTTTTCCCTGGCAAGGCATCAACCGCGAGCGTGACCGCGTTCCCCTTTTTGACGAATGGGACCTCCGGCTCCGCCACGTCGATGAAAACCCGCAGCTTATCCACTCGCGCTACCGTGACGATGGGTGAGACGTTCGTCTGTGACAGGGCATGTTGAATGAGCGCGCCGGGATCGACGAAGCGTTTCGTCACCACGCCGGCGAAGGGCGCGCGGATTTTCGCATGCTCCATGAGCGTCGCCAGACGCGCCTGCGCAGCTTCGGCTCTGGCGACTTCGCTCTCGGCGACTTTGATTTTGCTCTCGGCTACGCTCACCATCGCACGGGCGACGTCGAACTGCGCTTTGGCCTCATCGACCTCCTGCTGCGGCAGCACGTCGGGCTCCTCTTCACGGATGCTCTTAAGTCGCTCGTAGGTAATTTTCTTCAGATCAACCTCGGCCCTGGCCCGCACCAGATCCGCTTGTGCCTTCGCCAGGGTGGCTTTGGCTCGTTGCACCTCGGCTTCCGCCGCGTCATATTCTTTGGCTATCTCCGGCACATCGATCTCGGCCAGCACCTCGCCCTTCCGCACGCGATCGCCAATGTCCACCTTAATCCACTTCAAGTATCCGGCGGCTTTGGCATACAGGGTCGCTTGCTCGAAAGCTTCGATGCTTCCGGGCAACGCCACCTGCCGAGAGAGATTGTGCCGCTCGGGGCGAACGACTTGCACGCTCACAGCATCAGTGCCGTTGGTAGCGCCGGCGGGCTCAGACCCGGCTCGCGTCTGAGTCGAATGTCGGAGGTGGCTCCACAACCCTACGCCTCCTAGCATCACCACCACACCTAAAATGCGAGCGACGACAGACCCTCTTCTGGTCATCAATTGTAACCTCCTCTCAGTCGCGAGCGAGCGGGTGCGGGGGCGATTTTTTACCCCTTCGCTTCGCTCTCCCACTCCGCGCTAATTCCCGACGGGATGCCCCATCTGCGCATGCGTCAGCATCGACTTGATTTGCTCGGGGGTTTTCTCCTTGGTAATCTTCCCGAGAACCCTCTTGCTTGGCCACTCTATGAGGAACATAAAACCGGTCTTGTTTGCATTTTCACGGTAGAGGTCCTCCAGGCCGAGCAGCGCCGCATAGCGGGCCGCTTGATCCTTGGTGAAGTCGTCCGTCAAATCAAACTGCGTGAAGAGGATCGGCTGGCCCTGAAAGTCCTGCTTCACTTTAGCAATCTTCGGCTCCAGCGTCTTACATGTGGCGCACCAATCAGCGTGAAGCATCACCGCCAGCAGCTTGGGCGGCTCGATTTTGGGCTCTTGTCCCAAGAGTTGGAATGGTGTGGTCAACAAGCCGAACACCAAAAGAGCAGATGTCATAAACTTTTTCGTCTCCATCTCTTTGTCCTCCACGATTAGATTTATTGTCAGGTGTTGTCAGGTGTTTTCACGCGGAGCATTGGTTGCTGTCGGTTTTCGCTTGAGCAGCGTGTACAAGATCGGCACCACCACCAGCGTGAGCGCGGTGGAAGCCAGCACGCCGCCAATCACAGCGCGAGCCAGCGGAACGTTAGCGCCGCCAGCAATGGCCATCGGCACCAGGCCCAACGTGGCGGCCAATGAAGTCATCAAAATGGGCCGCAGCCGGATCTTGGCCGCTTCCAGGACAGTCGCTCCAGCTCCAGGCCTTCGCCTCTCAGCCGATTGGCGAAGTCCACCATCAGCAAACTGAACGCCACCACAATGCCCACCATCATGATGATGCCCATCAGCGATTGAATATTGAAATTCGTGCCGGTCAAAAAGAGCATCCACAGGACGCCGACGATTCCCAACGGCACGGCGAACATGACGATGAATGGATCGAGGAACGACCGGAACTGAATCACCATCACCAGGTAGACCAGCATCACCGCCAAGATCAAACCAAACCCGAGACTACCGAACGATTCGCGCATGCTCTGCACCTCGCCCCGCATGCGCACAAAATATCCTTCGGGTGTCTCCAGGTCTTTCAATTTCGCTTCGATGTCGGCGGCCACCGACCCGATGTCGCGCCCCTCAACGTTGGCGAACACGTCAATGACCCGCGTGATGTTCAGGTGATTGACCTCGGCTGGCGCTGCCGTCCGCTCGAAGTCAGCGATATTTCGCAGAGGGATCGGCTCAGGCTGCAACGGGCCGTTGATGGGGATATTCTTCAGCGTCTCCAGCGACTCGATGTCCTCTTCGCGATATTGCGCGCCGATGAAATAATGGTTGCCGTTGCGGTGGTCGATCCAGAAGGCCGGATCGAAGTTGATGCTGGAGTTGAGCGTGGTGACGATATTCTTCACGACATTTTCCTGCGTCAGACCGAGATAGGCGGCCTTGACCCGATCGACGTTCACCTCGATCTGCGGATAGTCGAGCTTCTGCTGAATGCGCACATCGACCGTTCCTGGCACTCGCTCAACCCGCTCTTGGATTTGGCGCGCAATATCGTAAGCCACCTCCAGCTTGTTTCCTTCAACCTGAATGTTGATGGGTGACGGGCGGCCGAAGTTCAATGCCGCCGTGATCAGACCGCCGGCGTCGAAGGCGAACTCGATGCCGGGAAACTGCTCGCGCAGTCGGCGGCGCAACGGGTGGGCATACTCTTGCGCCGTTCGGGTGCGATCTTCCGCGAACTGCAAATTCACGAATGCATCCATCGGCCCGGAGTTTGGGGTGTAGGCGGCAGGCCAATCGTAGAGCACCCCGATGTTGGAGATCATCATCTTCAGTTCTTTGGCCGGGACGGTCTGGCGAATCACCGCTTCCATATCCTCTACTATTCCCTCTGTGATCTCCACGCGAGTGCCCGACGGCGCGCGCACGCGAATCATGAGCTGACCGGCATCAACCGACGGAAACAGTTCCGTGCCGATGAGGGGGTAGAGGGCGAGCGAGCCGAGGAAGACCAGCGCCGCCGCCATCAGCACCAGCTTTTTCCGGGCCAACACCAACTGCAAAAATCGGCCATATCGCTCCCTCGCCGGATCGAACCAATGCTCAAATGCCGAGCGCTGGCGGTCATCATGTGTTTTCACTTTCAGAAGCCGCGAGGCGCAAGTCGGCACCAGCGTCATGGCCAGGACGTAGGAAGCGGCCAGCACCAGGATCACACTCAACGCGAGCGGCGTGAATAAAAACTTGCCGATTCCTGAAAGGAAGACGACCGGGAAGAAGACGACTGCGATGGTCAGCGTGATGATCAGCACCGGAGTAGCCACTTCGCTGGCTCCGTCCAACGCCGCCTTGAGCGGCGTCTTCCCCATTTCCAGGTGGCGAGAGATGTTCTCCAGCACGACAATTGTCTGGTCGATGAGCAACCCCACAGCCAGCGCCAAGCCGCCCAGCGTCATGGCATTGAGGCTCTCACCGGTGAAGAACAGAGCCGTACAGGCCGCCAAGACTGCCAGCGGCAGAGACAGGATAACTATGGCCATGGAGCGGACGCTGCCCAGAAAGAGCAGAACCATCACAGCGGCCAGCACCGCGCCCAGGACGCCTTCCTGAATCAGGCTGGCGATGGCCTTGCGCACGTAGACCGACTGATCCATCACCACGTCCAGATCGATGCCCTTCGGCAGCCGCTGCAGGATCCCCCCGATGGCCTCTTTAACCCCATCGACAATCTGAATCGTGTTGGCGCCCGGTTGGCGATAAATGGGAATGTAGACTTGACGCCGGCCGTTGACGCGGACGATGTTGGTCTGAATCTGATGCGAATCTTCGGTGTGGGCAACATCCTTGACGAACACCGGTCCGCCGCCATCGATCTTGATGGGGAAGTCGTTGATCTGATCGACCTCGGGCACCATGCTGTTGGCGGCGATCTGATAATCGAAGCGGCCAAATTTAGCGTTGCCGGTAGGGATCATCAGGTTGTGCGACTTGATTGCCTTCACTACGTCCATCGGCGAGAGGCCCCGCGCCTGAAGTTTCTCGCGATCTACATAGGCCAGGATGCGGCGCAGCTTCCCGCCGTAGACGGCCGGCGCGATGACGCCGGTGATCCCTTGCAGGCGATTGCGCAGATCGAAGTAAGCCACGTCGTAGAGCTTCGTCTCATCGAACCTCGGGCTGCTGACGGTGATCAGGGCCAGCGGGATCGTGGCCGTCGGATCGAACGGCATGACCATCGGTGGGATCGTCCCCGGTGGCAAGTAGTAGAGGTCGGACATCGCCAGCGACGTCACTTGCGACATGGCCGTGTTGGGGTCGATGTCTGGGCGGAAGTAGTCTTTAACGATGGAGACGCCGATCAGCGACTTGGATTCCTGGCGCGCCACCCCGTTAGCCTGGCCCGTCCAGCGCTCCAGTCGCGTGGTAATGTCCTTCTCCACAATCTCCGCCGGCATGCCCGGATAAAACGTGAGGATCTGCACCGCCGGCGTCCTGAAGATGGGCAGCAAATCCGCAGGTATGCGCTCCAGCGCCGTGACGCCGAAAATCAAAATCGCCAGCGCCATCACAATCACGGCATACGGGTTTCTCAACGCGAGTCTGATCATAACAGGCTCCCTGGTTAGCTTTCAGCGGTCAGCTTGCAGCCTGTGGGAAACTGGGAATTGGGGATTGGGAATGAGCCGTTCACATCGAATTCCCGATTTCCAATTCCTAATTTCTAGCCCCTGATGGCTGATGATCGACAGCTTCTTTCAGAATTTCCCGGCCAGTTGCAGCAGGTCAGCGCTGGGAACATCCGAGACCAGACCATAAAGCAGTCCGCGCTCCTTCCACAGCACCACGTTGTAGCCCTTCTTCGCTTCCACCAGGCAACGCTTCCCGTCGAGTGTCACGAGCCGATTCTCTGGCAGTTCAACATCACTGCCATCAAAGATGAAAAGCGACACCGTGCTCTGAGGATGTTGATAGAGGATCAGCGCGGCGCGCTGACCTTGCAGGTGACAGAGCCGTCCGCCGATCAACGGCGGGTCGCGCATCGGCGGTAGATGGAAGGTGAAATCGACCTTTCCACGAAACCAGGACTGCACGACGGTGTGATCGGAAGAGGTGATCTGCGTCACGCCCGGCAGATTGTGCGTATGATCGTCAATCAGGATCGAAGCTAATTGTTGGAGGGGCGCCTGGTCGCGCCGTGCGCTCAGCCACAAGCCGCCTATCAGCACAGTGATCATCAGTAAACCCGCCAGCGCCAAGGCACTCCTCCGACGGCGCACCCGCTCGAACCAGTGTGACACCTTCGCGGAATGCTCGCGCTCCTGTGCGATCCGAGCGAACGCCCGTTCGCGTAGAGCCGCCGATGCCTTTTCTCGCGGCGCGCGTTCTCTCAAAAAAACGATCAGCCGCTCCTCGGCGGCGAAAAATTCCTGACAGGCAGCGCAGCGCGCCACATGCGCCTTGGCCTGTGCCACATCCGCCGGAGTCGGGAGGGCCGCTCCTTCAAAGCGGTAGAGATACTTTCTTGCCGCACCGCACTGCATAACTCACTCCTTTATCAATCCCCGCCGCCGGGCATACGAGTGGAGTTGCTCGCGCAGCAGGCTGTGCCCGCGATAGAGTCGCGAGGCGACCGTTCCCAGGGGACAATCAACGATCTCGGCGATCTCCCTGTAATTCAGCTCTTCCACATCGCTGAGCCACACCACCGTACGAAACTCGACCGGCAGCGCATCCAGGGCTTGCTGTACCTCGCTGTCGAGCAGTTGTGCGAAAAGTTGCTCCTCAGGCGTCGGGATCGGTTCCGCTCCGGCTGATTCTAATAAGGCGTCGCTCAGTTCAACATCGACGATTGGCGGCTCGTATCTCTGTCGGTGAAATTCGTTGATGTGTGTGTTGACCAGTATCTGGAAAAACCAGGCTTTAACCTTCTCCGGCGAGCGCAGGCTCTCATAATTCCTGAAGGCTCGGAGACAGGCTTCTTGTACCAAATCTTCCGCTCGCTCGCGCTGCCCGCCCACCAATCGCACGGCGAAGGCGAATAGGTTGTCCAGGTGAGCGACCAGAGCCTCCTCAAAAGGTATTGGAAGCGCCTGCGATTCCGGCGTCTCCGACCCGCGTCGAGCCGACCGCCCGCCCCGAATCACTTGAAATGGTTGTTTCACGTTATCCCTTCACCTAAATAAGACAAAAATTTTGCCGGATTTCTTCCCGCGGTGGAAAAATTTCCCGGTTTTGTTTTGCGCGCCTTAAAACTGCTATGCACCGGGAAACCTTAGCACTACGTATCCCTTCGGAGCACTATGTGGTTGAAAATCTAACCGCCGCGCGTCACGATCAGATACGTCAGCTTGTGCGGGCGGACCATCGCTCCCGCCAGCCGCGATCTTTTCACCAGATGGCGCAGCTCGCGCCAGGTGTAGGCGGCGCGCACCGAGTCCTCGAAAAGCTTTCGCATCAGGCCTGCGTAATGGCGTCCGAAGAGATCGACGTGCAGCCTGAAGGTGAGCCGCGAGGGGCGGCGCAGGTCGCGGATGAATACCGGCCCCTTCGATACCCGCGCCATCTCGTCCAGCGCCGGCACCGGGTCTGAAAGATGGTGGAGCAATGAGTTGGAGATGACCAGATCGAAGGAGCGGTCGGGATAGGGGAGCCGCCTGGCATCGGCCAGCTCGAAGCGGAGTCGTTTCTCAAGCCCCGCGCGCTCTGCCGCCTGGCGGGCGCGGCGCACCATGGCCTCGGAAAGATCAACTCCCGTCATCTCCACTCCCGGGAGGCGCCTGGCGATTTTAACTGGAATCTGCCCCGGCCCGGTGCCGACGTCGAGCAGGGAGCGCAACTCGATCTGCCGGGCAAATCTTTTGACTACAAACTCGACGAAGGCGTTGTCGAGCTTATCCAGATAGGCGGCGGCAGCGGCCGAGGCGTAAGCTTCAGCCTCATCCTCCTCTGCCATCACCTCAGGCTCAGGCACCCTATCGAGAAGGATTATCCCCATCCTCAACCCCAATCGCTAGTCCTCAGTCTACGACTAGCGACCATCATTCTGGCTCCTGGCTTCTTAATTCAAATTTTCAGCCAGCACCACTCCCTGGTCAGCGGCGTTTTGTTCATGCGCACGCCGCGCTCCCTGGTTACCAGGATGTTGTTGGAATGGTTGTAGCCGAAGCCCCCTTCGGGGTTATAAAGGCCGGGCTCGTTAGAGAACATCATTCCCTCTTCGAGCACCGTGTCGTCGCCGAGGGCGATATAAGGGGCCTGGTGTCCCTCCATGCCCTGGCCGTGCGCCGGGCGGTGATAAACGTATTTATCGACGCCGGCGCGCAGCGCCACGGCCAGCACCTTCTCGGCCACCTCCTGGCAGCGCACCCCGGCTTTTGAGAGGTCAGCCTGGAGCAACGTCATCTCGGTGTGCGTCTCCCAGAGCTTGCGGTGCAGGTCGGTGGCGGGCTCGGTCTGGAGCGCGCGATACCCTTCGCCGCCGTAGCCGCCGATTTGAATCACGGCGGCGATTTGAATAGCGTCCCCTCTCTTTATCTTGGAATGGAAAAACTGGTTAGGGTGCGGATAGGCCGTGGCGATTCCGGTGCGGCAACTGAAGCGCAACGATATGCCCACCCCCTTGTGCGGCCGGCCGTCGAGCGCGAGCGATTTCATCAGCTCGCCGGTGCCGAACTCCTCGGTGCGGCGGGCAACCTCCCAATCGGTGGCATCGGTGCCGCGCTCGATGATATAGTTTCGGGCAAACTCCAGCATCCGGTCGTGCAGGTCGATCGCCTTTTGCGTCAGCTCGATCTCCTCCTTGGTCTTTACCTGGCGCATCTTGAGCATGACCTCGCCAATCGGCTCGAATTTAGCTTCGGGCAGGGCCTCCTTCATCTTGGCCGCAGTCTTGGGCCCGACCTCATCTTCTATTCCAAGTTTCGCCTTGCCGAAGCCACGTTTGCCCAAGCCCCGGAGCATCCACTGCATCAGGTCGACCTTGGGGCCGGCCCTGTACTGGTTCTTGTTGAATTCCCCGGCGTGCGGGAAATCGAAGTACCACTCGTAATCTTTAATCCACCAGCTTTCGATCAGGTCGCGGTCCAGGCCCGGAGCGAAGAAGGTCGGGTCGCCTTTGGTGGGAATAAACAGCCAGAAGGGGCGCTCGGTTGAGGTGTGGAACAGGCCGGAGAAGTAGATCAGGTTCCACCGGTCCTTGAGGATGACCCCATCGAGCCCCTTTTCCGACAGCTTCGCCTGAAGCCGTTTGACCGTATTGCGATACCAGCTCTCGGGAAGCCTGAACGGTTCGGCCAGGGGAGCAGCAGCCGGCGGGGCCGGAGCGCGGGCCGGCAGCCCGACTCCGAGAACAGCTCCCGAAACGCCAAAAGCCTTGATGAAATTCCTGCGCGAAACCAGCATCTTCACCCTCCTCGGTTTGCGTAAAGCTTTTCTAATTTACCACTGGACTTTTCAAATTTGAAATTCGCCGCTCTATCCTGTAGCGGCGAGCTTCGGCTCGCCACGTTAGTGCTCCGAAAAAGTTCCAGCTACTTGCCTGAAGTAGCAGGCGCTGGCTTCTTTCTCGATTCCGCCACCATTCGCTCCACCTCGCCCATCAGGGCAGGCGCATCGATCACTATCCCATCTTTTATCGTATACTTTACGCCGCCTTTGCGGACCATCCTGCCGCCGGCATCGAGCGTATCGGCGCCGAAGGCGTACAGGAAGCGCATATTATAGAGCGGATTTCCATCCACGATTACCAGGTCGGCCAGGTAGCCGGGCCTGACCAGACCAAGCTTCGGCTCGCCGAGGATGCGCGCGCTGTTGTAAGTGGCCGATTTGATCGCCTCGAGCGGGTGAAATCCGGCTTCGAGCAGGAGCTGGAGTTCGCGCACGTTTGAAAATCCGGCGGTGGCCCAGATGTAGCTGTCGTCGGTGCCGTAACCGACCAGCCCGCCCCGATTTTTGAACTCATTGATAAAGGGGAGCCAGGTTCTGTAGACATAGGCCCAGGTCGCCTCGTCGTCCGAGGTCCAGTCGTAGTGATATGCGCCGTGGAAGGCCGGGTTCGGCCGATTCCAGTTCATCAGCGCCTCGTGCGTGTAGCTATGGTGCCAGGGGAGGCTCATGGCGCGGATGATATCGCGGTTGGCTTCGTACACCACCATGGTCGGCACCATGGCCACGCCGCTCTTGACCAGCCTATCGACAACCTCTGTCATCAGGCGCTCGACCTTCGCCTGCCGCCAGACCTTTCCGGCGTGGCGGAAGCGGTCGAGTTCGTTGTTGTAGTTATAAGTCCCGGGGAAGTCCTGGACCGTGCCATCCAGGGCAGCCTCGGCGTAGCCGTAGTGGTGTTCGATCATGGTAACTCCCAGCTCGGCTGCCTTGACGGCATGCACGACCGCGTTTGTCGAAGGCGGCAGGTGTACTGTGGTAATGGCGCCCGCCGCGCGCACCGCCCGGCAAGCGGCCCCGAAAAGCTCCGCGCTCCAGGCGATATTGCCGACGCTCACCACACGCGCCCCCCTTGCCGCCAACTGTCGCGCTAACTCGGGCGCCCGCGCCGGGTCCTCCCAGGCCGGATCCCGGCCCTCCGTCGGTCCCCAGTTGTAGATCGGATAAAGTCGCGGCGCGAGGATCTTGTTCTCCGCGCTGAGCCTGGCCTGCTCCTCGGCCTGCTTTAGCCCGCGGTCGGCCGCATTGACCATGGTGGTCACACCGTGGGCCAGCTTGAGATAGTAAACGTACTCCAGAGGCATCGGGTCGTTTCTTATGTGTGTGTGCAGGTCGATCATGCCCGGCATGACGTACATACCCTCGGCCTCGATCGCGCGATCGCCCGTCGGACGAGACTTTTCCTGCCGCCGCTCGAGCGATACTGGATCGAGCGGAACTATCTGCGCGATCGTATTCTTCTCGATAACGATATCGGCCGGGCCGAGCGCCGGACCGCCGTGGCCCGGAATGATCATAGCCCCGCGAATGACCAGCCGGTTGTATGGGCCGTCGGCCAGCTTGGCCTGGCCGCTTCCTGAGGTCTGGGCCGGCGCAAAATGTAAAGCGCAGAGCGCCGCGACGGCGAAAAGTGCCCGTAGTACTACCGACCTGGCGATTAGCTTCCCGTTCATTTCCTATCCTCCCTGCCTTATGCGCTAAGTTTACAGTAGTGGCGGGCTACAAGCATAGCAGAATTTTCGTCTCGAAACGGCTCTGCCGCAAGAGGATGTGGTAAGACATGGCCACGCTAATGGAATTCCGGCTCCACTGAAAGAACCGTCGCGCCTTTCTTTTTTGGTCGGGGGCTTAACTGCAAACATTTTATATTCAATGTATTAGCTTTACCAACCCAGCATTGATCCGGCTGGCACATCTTTTGCTAAATCTATTGCACCTCGCTCTGCTGCCAAATTTTTAACCGCAGAGAGCGCTGAGAAATGTAGAGCGCACGGCCGTGCACTACCACTGCGGGCTCTATGCCTTCTACTCTGGGTTATATTCGTCCGCCCTTTTAAAACAAGGAGAATTAGATGAACGCACAGTGCATTTCCCGAAGTGGTAAGATGAAGGCAAAAACGGGAGGTGCACGATGCAGAGGTATGTGGGGGTGG
>FWPU01011403.1_pt1 | contig 12474 bp, 8 predicted proteins | sample 2228361 | NCBI WGS metagenome assembly FWPU01 (sample SAMEA103939777, study PRJEB20133) | metagenome | reverse complement strand
GAAATTATACCAGAAATTGTATCCTATTATAAAAACATAAAATTTGTTTTTGCTGGTGATTGGATGAATAAAGATGAAAAAAGACAAGCAGAAGATTTTATAAAAAACAATAATCTATATGAATATGTTGAATTTCCTGGTGTGATTTTTGGTAAGAAGAAAAAAAACTTACTTTTGAATTCTTCTCTTTTTCTTCTTATTCCCATCTCACCTCCGTTTGAAGGACAACCTTTGGTAATTCTTGAAGCAATGTCAGCAGGTTTACCAGTAATTTCAACAAATAAAGGAGCAATCGGAGAAACAATCATAGATGTGGAAAATGGATATTTAGTTAATATTGATAATTCTCAACAATTAATAGATGGAATAAAGTATTTAATTTCAAACAGAGATATTTGTGAAGAAATGGGGAAAAAAAGTAGAGAATTGTATTTAAAAAAATTCACTAAAGAAATATTTATAAGCAATTTATTAAATGTTTTTTGCTCCGTGTTAAAGAATTCTAAAATAACCAATGTAAGATAAATATCTGATTTTATGATATTATAATGAAACAAATAATCCAAAACTATAAAACAGGGAAGTTAGAAGTGGTAGAAGTGCCTGTTCCAGAAGTGAAGTATGGTCATTTATTAATTAAAACGGAAACCTCACTAATTAGCGCCGGGACCGAGCGGACAAAGATAGAAACTGCCAGGATGAATTTAATTGAGAAGGCAATTTCGCGTCTGGATTTGGTTAAGATTAAGACCAATAATATCAAGCAGGAAGGGTTAATATTTACTCTTAAAAAAGCGTTTACTAAACTTGATACACCAATTACTTTAGGATATAGTTGTGCTGGAACAGTAGTTAACACAGGTGAAAATGTTACTGAATTTAAAACTGGAGATAGAGTCGCTTGTGTTGGAGAAAACTTTGCTACCCATTCAGAGTTTAATGTTGTTCCACAAGATTTTGCTACTAAAATTCCTGAAAATGTAGATTTTGAATCTGCAAGTTTTGTTGGCTTAGGAGCAATTGCACTAAATGCAGTAAAAATTGCGCAGTTAAAACAAAATGAAAAAGTTGCTATTATTGGTCTTGGACTACTTGGACAATTAGTTTTACAAATTGCACAAATTTATGGAACTGATGTTGCAGGGATAGAAATTGATAATAAAAAAATTGATTTGGCAAAAAATTTTGGTATAAAATTAGGATTGAATCCATTAGAAGATGATATAGAAACTGCTGTAAGAAATTTTACAGATAATAAAGGAGTGGATGCTGTTATTATCACTGCGGCAAGTAAAAACAATTTACCGTTAGAAATCGCAGGTAAAATTTCTCGCAACAAGGGAAGAGTAATTTTAGTTGGTGCAATGCCAATTTTAATTCCAAGAAAAGATTATTATGAAAAAGAATTAGTTTTTATAATCTCAAGAGGCTTTGGAGCAGATTTATATTATCCTGTAGAATACAATCGTAATTATGCGTACAATTATAAACCTGTAACTATTTTAGAAAATATGCGAGATTTTCTAACAATGTTGTCTAAGAAAAAAATTAATGTAAAGCCACTTATAACACATAGATTTAAAATTGAAGAAGCAAATAATGCATATGATTTAATTAAAAGTGGCAGTAATTACCTTGGGATAATTTTCAAATATGATAAACAATCTTATGAAACTAAAAAAATTATTCAAAAAGAAAAAAAAGAAACAGAACAACTAAGAATAGGGTTTATTGGTGCAGGAAGTTTTGCTCAGGGGTATATTCTGCCTGTACTTAAGAAAGATAAAAGGACCACTCTTTTAGGAGTAGCCACATCACATGGATTTACTGCTAAAAATGTTGCAGATAAATTTGATTTTTCGTATTTTAGTACGGATTACAAAGAGATTTTGGATAATAAAGATATTAACTGTGTTTTCATAATGACCCGACATAACCTTCATGCAAAACTTGTGGTTGAAGCATTAAATAAAGATAAAAAAGTTTTTGTTGAAAAACCGTTGTGTTTGAATGAAAATGAATTAAAAGATATAAAGGACGCTTATATAAACTACATGGAAAAATTTAAAGAAGAACCTGTGTTAATGGTAGGTTTCAATAGAAGATTTTCACCTTTTATTCAGGAAACAAAAAAATTTTTTCGAAATCGCAGTGGTAGTTTGTCTATAATTTATCGTGTAAATGCAGGATATCTTCCATCTAATCACTGGTTGTATGACCCAGATGTAGGTGGTGGTAGAATTTTAGGTGAAGTTTGCCATTTTGCTGACCTCTTACAATATTTAGCAGAAACCCAACCTATAAAACTATATGCTACTGGTTCTGAGGATAACTTGTTAGTGACAATTGAATACTCTGATGGTTCTAAGGGGATAATAAACTATAACTCTATTGGAGATATTTCTTTTTCAAGAGAGAGGTTAGAAATTTTTGGTGAAAACTCTGTAGTTATTATAGATAATTTCCAAAAAGCGTTATTTACAAGAGCAGGAATAAGTAAAAAAATGAGATGCTTTTCTAGAGATATGGGCCATAAAAATGAAATAAAGTTATTTATAAACAATTTAATATCAAATTCAGGTTCTTTAATAAAATTTAATGAATTGATAATTAGTACATTGACTACTTTTGCAATAAAAAAATCATTGGAGTCTAAAGAAATTGTAAAATTAAATTTTCAGGATTGGTTAATATGAAAAATATTGAATCATTTAATCTATTTGGGCTAAATTTTCATTTATTAAATATGTCTCAAGCAATAGAACTGCTTGAAGATTTCATAAAAGAAAAAACTAAACCAAGAATGGTTTTCACTCCTACTGCTGAGTTAATTGTTCGTGCCAATGAGGATAAAAATTTAATGGAAATTTATAACAGAGCTGATATTCTTACAATAGACAGTTATGTAGTTTATTATGCCTCTCGTTTGTTAGGGGTTAAAGTTTCTGAACCTGTCAGTGCTGCTCGTTTAATGCTTAATTTTTTACCCGTAGCAGATAAAAAAAATTATTCAATTTTTTTATTAGGAGCAAAAGATGAAATAGTTAAGAAAACTGCAGAATTCACAATTTCCGGGAATAAAAATTGTTGGCTGGCATCACGGGTATTTTAAATTTGAGGAAGATTCTGAAATAGTTAATGAAATTAAAGATAAAAAACCCGATGTTTTGTTTGTTGCTATGAGTTCTCCTTTAAAAGAAAAATTTATCACTAAAAATTTATATAAGATGAATGTACCTGTTAGTATTGGGGTTGGGGGAACCTTTGATATAATAGCAGGAAAATGTGCTCTTGCTCCTGGCTGGATAAGTAAATTAGGCCTAGAGTGGTTTTACCGTTTCTGTCAAGAGCCAAGAAGATTATGGAAAAGATATCTGATTACAAATAGCAAATTTATATGGTTAGTTATTAAAGAATATTTAAAACAAAAGAGGAGGTAAAAACACAAAATGGAAGAGTATAAAAAATATTATGAAGGTAAAAAAATATTAGTCACAGGTGGTGCAGGAGCTATAGGTAGTAATCTTGTTAAAGCATTAGCAGAGTTAGAGGCAAAAACAGTTATCATTATTGATAACCTTTCTTCTTCTGAAAAATGGAATGTGCCTTCTTATCCAAATATACTTTTCATAGAAGGAGATATCCGTGATGAAGAAATGTTAAAAAGAGTATTTTTTGAAGAACCTGAAATTGTGTTTCATCTTGCAGCATTTTTTGCAAATCAAAATTCTATTGATTATCCCGAAACGGATTTATCTGTAAATGGGTTAGGGACGCTTAAATTATTAAGATATTCGCAATTAACTAAAATTAAAAGGTTCATATATGCCTCCAGTGGATGCTCAATTTATGGAAGTAAAGCACCTTTACCGCTAAAAGAAGATTTTATGTCTTTACATCTTAGTACTCCCTATCAGATTACAAAAATGTTAGGAGAATTATATTGTAATTTCTTTTATCATCAATATAGTCTTCTTGTTGTAAAAACTAGATTCTTTAATTCATATGGCCCCGGAGAAATTCCTGGTCAGTATAGAAATGTAATACCCAATTTTATATATTGGGCTCTTAATAAACAGCCATTGCCAATTACTGGCACAGGTGATGAAACAAGAGATTTTACTTATGTTGGAGATATAGTTGATGGGCTTTTAAGAGCAGGATATTATGAAAAAGCAATTGGTGAAGAGTTTAATCTTGCAGCAGGGAAAGAAATAAAGATTATTGAATTGGCAAATATGATAAATAAACTAACTGGAAATCTTTCAGGAATAAAACATCTCCCAAGAAGGAAATGGGATAATAAAAGTCGTATCCTTGCTTCTATAGAAAAAGCTAAAACACTTATTGGTTACAATCCTCAGACATCTTTTGAGTATGGGCTGACTAAAACTATAGAATGGTTTAAAAATAACTGGGAAAGCATAAAAACTTCTGCTAGTTTTCCTCCAGGGATGTCTTCAGCTGTAAGAAGTTAAACTCTTTGGATTAATTGAATTCCAAAATAATGGATTTCCAATTCCCTAATCCAATAAAAAACGACACAGGCAAATTGGTTCTATATTTCACTGTATAAAAATTTCAATGATTATTTAATAGAACATAACAAAATCATCTTCCCCTTTGGTAAAGGGGGACCGAGGGGGATTTTGTAGTTGGTGAGTGGAGAGAAGAGTAGGTGAGAAGATAAAAATCTCACCATGCCCCTCTTTTTCAAAGAGAGGAGAGCAAATTTTTTCCCCTTTTCGTAAAGGGGGATTGAGGGGATTTTGTGACAAAATTAAAAAGGATATTATGATAATCTCTGAAATTATGTGGTTAGTAAGAAATGGTTTTAGTAGCATCTGACAACAAAATATAGTTGACAAAATTAGAACAATTTTGTAAAATAATAACCGACAAAATTGTATGAAAAAGAAAATATTTTCTCGTAAATTACGGCCACTATTGATTGAAGAGATAAAAAAACCAGATATAGTCGTTCTTACTGGAATGCGTCAGGTAGGAAAAACTACCCTTCTTACTGATATATTTCAACATGTCCCTTCTGAAAATAAGGTTTTTCTTGATTTGGAAAATCCTCTAAACCAGAAAATATTTGAAGAAGAAAATTTCGATAATATTCTATATAATTTTAAAAGACTAAATTTAAACCCAAAAGAAAAGATGTATGTTTTTATAGATGAAGTTCAACTTGCCCCTCAAATAGTAAGAGCGGTTAAATATTTATATGACCATTATAAAATAAAGTTTTTCCTTACTGGTTCAAGTAGTTTCTATCTTAAGAACTTGTTTCCTGAATCTCTGGCAGGAAGAAAAATAATCTATGAACTTTTCCCTCTTGATTTTGAGGAGTTTCTTATCTTTAAAGAGAAAAAGAGAAATTTTTATAATGAATTCAGTAAAAAAGATAAAAACAAAAATAAGATTGAATATGAAATGTATTTTAAGGATTTTGAGGAATATCTTAATTGGGGTGGTTTTCCTGCAGTAGTTTTGGAAGAGGATATAAACAGAAAAAAGAATATTTTAGGTGATATTTTTAAATCTTATTTTGAAAAAGATGTTAAAAGTTTAGCTGACTTTAAGAACTTAAACAAATTTAGAGATACAATATTGCTTCTTACTAGTCGTGTTGGTTCAAAGATAGATATTTCCAAGATTGCTGCGGAAATAGGTGTAGCCAGAGAAACCATTTATTCTTATCTAAATTTCCTTGAAAAAACATATTTCATCTATTTAGTCTATCCTTATACAAAAAATATAGATATTGAAGTTAGAGGTGCAAAAAAGATTTATTTCTGCGAGACAGGTATGCTGAATTATTTAGGTAAAATCTCAGAAGGAACTATCCTTGAGAACGCCATATTTTGCAATTTAAAGAAAATAGGAATTGTTAACTACTATCAACGTTATAAAGGGCCAGAGATTGATTTTATTCTAGAAAAAAAGATTGCTATTGAAGTGAAATTAAAACCATTGGAGAAAGACATAAAACGACTCAAGAATTTAGCAACTCAACTAAATTTAAAAGAATTTTATCTTATCTCGAAATATTTCAAGCAGGGCCCACAAATTATCATTGCCCAGGACCTGTAGAAAAAGATTGGAAAAACAAGTGACTTATTGAAAATAGTGTAGTTCAAGGTCTGAGAATTAACTGTAAATATGGTGCAAAGGTTGATTTTATATTAAATAAAAATAGCGATGCTTAAGTAGAAGTGATAGGTTAGAAATCTCCTTCAGTCCCTCTTTTTCAAAGAGGAGAAAAATATCCACTTTTTTATTTAATTATGTGGTTAGTAAGAAATAGTTTTAGCAGTATCTGCCTTTGACTGTCTTGGATTATTTTTTGATAATAGTAATTTGAAAAGATGATGAAAAAAATGAGAAAAGATATCAGAACTAAAATCTTAAACAAAAAATCAATAGCAGGGGTTATAGGTTTAGGTTATGTAGGATTGCCACTTGCGATGCTTATCTCAAGAAAGGGATTTAAAACTTATGGATTTGATATTGACGAAAACAAAATTGAGAATTTAAAAAAAGGCAAAAGTTATATATCACATATTCCATCAGAAGAAATAAAAAAGTTAAGAAATTTTTATCCTACAGATAATTTTTCAAAACTAAAAGACTGTGATATTATAATTATTTGTGTCCCAACACCTACAACTGAATCTAATGAACCAGACCTTGCGCCAGTGATAAATACAACCCAGACAATTGCAAAATATCTTCGCAAAGCTCAACTTGTTGTTTTAGAAAGCACAACTTATCCTACAACAACACGAAATGTTGTAAAACCAATCTTAGAAAAAAAAGGACTTAAATCTGGTAAAGATTTTTATTTAGCATTTTCGCCAGAAAGAGAAGACCCAGGAAGAAAAGATTTTAATACTGAAACAATACCAAAAGTTGTTGGAGGAATAGACAGAATCTCGGGTGAAATCGCAACTTTATTTTATTCACAAATTGTAAAAAAAGTTGTTTCTGTGTCTTCAGCAGAAGTTGCAGAATCTACAAAGATGTTAGAAAACACTTTTCGTGCAGTAAATATTGCTATGGTGAATGAGTTAAAGATGCTTTTTGACCGTATGGGAATAAATATCTGGGAAGTAATTGAGGCAAGTAAAACAAAACCATTTGGTTTTATGCCATTTTATCCAGGACCAGGGTGGGGTGGACATTGTTTTGAAAAGAAACAAACTATAATTATAAAAGATTATAATGGGATAAGAATTTTCAATATTGAAGAACTTTATGAGTTAATAAATGCTAAAAAAGAAATAAAAAAATTTTCTTTTGCAAATAAGACAGGATATTTCAATAGTGATGTTGAAGTTATTTCGCCATCTACTGAAATAAATACTTTGTCCTATGATTTTAAAAAAAATGAAATTGTTTTCCAGCCAGTAAACTTTATATCAAAAAGAATTGCCAATAATTTAATTTCTATAAAAACACACTATGGTTATGAATTGAAACTAACAGAACTTCATCCTGTATATGTATTTGATGGTTTAACAAAAGAAATAACTCTTAAATTTGCTAAAAATGTAAATAAAAATGATTTTATTTTATTGCCTAAAATTTTGCCTTGTATATATAAAACACTGAATTATGATTTAATAGATATGATATTAAAATTCTATCCAGATATATTACATAAATTCAGAGTCAGACACCTTAATAAAAATTGGAAAGAGTTTAAAAATACAATTTACTCAAATATTCATTCTGAAAAAAAGTATGAATATATTAAAAAAAATTATTTACCTTTAATTGAATATGTGAAAGTTGAAAATGAATTAGGAGTTAGAAGAGATGAATTGTTAATTTTAAGTGGGAAGGGCAACTCAGTTAATTCAATAAATGCAATTATTACCATTGATAATGACTGGGCAAGATTACTTGGTTATTATTTAAGTGAGGGATGTCTAAGTGAAGATAATAGTTTAAGGATAAGATTTGCATTCAATAAAGATGAAAAAGAATATATAAATGATGTTAAAAATATTTTAAAGAAAAAGAATATTGGGTTTTGTGAATATAAAGATAGGATTTTTAAAGCATATCATATAAAAATTTCGTCCCTGTTATTAGGATTGTTCTTCAAGAATTTGCTAAAAATAGGAAAAGATTGCTATTCAATGAAAATTCCTGAACAAATATTTTTTTCTACACCAAACTTAAGAACAGAAATATTAAAAGGTTTATTAAGAGGTGATGGGGGAATTTACTTAAAAAAAGATGTAAGAAAATATATTAAAAATGGTAAAATTTATAATTACAAAGACAATTCTATAGAAATAAGCTATTTTTCTTCTTCAGAATTATTGTTGAATCAATTGCAATTGATTTTACATGAAAAAGGTATTTTGCCATTACTAAAAAAACGGAAAGGTTTATTAACAATTTTTGGTAAAAGAAATGTTGTTAAATTAACAGAGTTTTTCAAGGGCAAAAAGAAAAGATTGTTAGAGTTCTACTTAAACAGAGTTCCAAAACAACCTCAGTATAATTTTATTATTGAGGATGAAAATTATTTTTATGTCAAGATAAAAAATATTGAAAAAATTTCTTCTATTGAACCTGTGTATTCCATAGAAGTAGAAAATAATAACCTTTTGATTAATCAAGGTATATTGGTTCACAACTGTATTCCCGTTGACCCATTTTATCTTTCATACATAGCAAAAAAATATGATTTTCCAACAAGATTTATAGAACTTGCTGGCCAGATCAATATTCGTATGCCGGAGTATGTTATAGAAAAAGTTATAGAGGCACTAAACAAACATAAAAAGACACTCAATGGTGCAAAAATACTTGTGCTTGGACTTTCTTACAAAAAAGATATTGGCGACCCAAGAGAATCACCTTCGTTTAAGATAATTGAACTACTTGAACAGAAAAAAGCGCAGGTTGACTACAATGACCCGTATATACCTTTTGCTCCAAAGATGAGGAAGTTTAAAATCCAAAAAAAATCAGTCCAAGTTACACCTGCAAATCTTAAAAAATATGATTGTGTAATTATTGTAACAGACCATTCGGTTTATGATAAAGATATGTTATTAAAATATGCAAATTTAATAGTGGATACTCGCAACCTAATTAAAACAGACTCTCAAAAGGTTATTAAGGCGTAAAATAAATGGAAAATGCTTGGAACTCAAGAGCAAAAAAGATTCTTTTATATATTCTTATTATTCTCATTCCTTTTCAATTATATTTTACAGTTCATTCAAATAAACATTTAACGGTAGCATTAGTCCTTTCTTTTTTGCTTCTCTTACTAAATATAAAAGATATCAAGTTTCTTTTTGAAGATGACTCAATAAAAATTTATATTTTATTTTTATTAGCTATTGGTATAAGAGGAATATTTTCAAAAGACAAATTGGAAGGACTAAAATATATTTTATATCTTGGTAGTGGTTTAGTTTATTATTTTGTTTATTTACGCTCTCAGGTTAACAAAGAAAATATTGTTCTTACTTTAACTCTTGCAACCTTACCAATGGTCTTTTTAATGATTTATACCTATCACAATGAAAAATATGAATTTACAATCTTAAGATATCCAATAATGAAACTTTTTATTGAGCCAGATACTTTGCAGGAATGTCTTGCAGTTATAATTTATCCCAACATTCATTATTCAAATAGAGTTGGTGGTTTTTTTATAAATGCTAATATCTGTAGTTTATTCTTAGGCTTAATTTTTAGTTTAATTTTCATAACTTTTATTTATTCTAAGAGTTTATTTAAGAAAATCTTGCTTTCAATTTCTTTAATTTTATTTCTGATATCTATAATTTATACTGGTTCTGCAGGAGCGATTTATTCTTTTGTTATTTCTTTTAGTATATCAGGGATAATTTTTCTTATTAAGAAAATTCAAGGTGTTTACAGAAAAATTTTATTTTTTATATTTGTTTTATTTTTTTCAATTTCTATTGGCAGATTGTTGTTAAAATCAAATCCAAGATTGATACAAATGCAAAAAAGTGAAGATTTTCATGGAAGAGAATTAATCTGGAAAGCATCCTGGAAAGTAATAAAAAATGTCTGGTTTTTTGGTGTAGGCCTAAGTGGAAAAGAATGGGCCGAAAAATACAATCCAATTGCAAAAGAAATTGGTGCTACTGAAAATATGCCACCACATAATATGTTTTTATATATCTGGGGAAGAGCAGGGATAATTTCATCTGTATTATTCGCCCTATTTTTTATTGTAAAGATTTTTACTTCAATAAAAAATTTCTATCTTAATAATAATTTATATTCAATTGCTGTGGTTATTGCAACTCTATGGTTTTTAACACAGGGTATGGTAGAGAATTTTCCTTTGATGGAATTAAGAATTTCTGCAATTTATTGGTTAATTTTATCTCTTGAGAAAAACAAATGACTTCACTTAAAACTGCAACCTTTTTCTTGATTGTCTTTGCTATATTGAGTAAAATCTTAGGCATACTTAGAGAAATACTTATAGCATATTTTTTTGGCACATCTTCTCAACTTGATGCACTTCTTATAGGAATGACAATTCCTAATAATATAATGCATTTAATTGTTGGCAGTACCTTTCTTGTTGCATTTATACCTGTTTTTAGTAAATCTCTTGCAAAGAATGATGAAAAACAGGCATGGCAGTTTGCATCAAGTATAATAAATCTATGTGTAGTCATATTTGGAGCAGTTCTTGTGCCAGTTTCTATTTTTGCTTCAACATTTCTTGTGAAATTATTTGCACCTGGATTTTCTGAAAATACCTATAAACTTGCGGTATCTTTGACAAGAATAATGTTACCCTCAATGCTTTTTTTCAGTTTAACAACTATTGCTCAGGGAATACTTAATAGTTATGAACACTTTACAACTCCAGGGCTTAAAGCAACTGTTTTAAATCTAACAATGATTTTTGTTATGTTAGTTGGATATAAATTTATGGGAATATATTCTCTTGCGTTTGGTTTTCTTCTTGCATCAATTTCTCAACTTTTAATCCAGGTGCCTCAACTTTTATCTAAAATAAAAAATTATATTGTGTCTTTAAATTTTTCAGAACATAATTTTAAGAATTTTGTAAATCTTTTTCTACCACTTAGTATAGTAATGGGCATAAATGAACTCAATATTCTTGTAGATAGAATCATTGCTTCAACCCTGCCAGAAGGAAGTATATCTGCCTTAACTTATTCTTCACATCTTATACAGGCAACAGAAAACATATTTGGTGTTTCTTTTGCAACTGTCCTTTTTCCTCGCCTGACATTTACAAGTTATAAAGGGGATTGGACTCAATTTGAATCACTTCTTTCAAAAGGACTTAAAATTTTGTTCTTTTCAACACTGCCTATAACTTTTGCATTTATTTTTTTTGGAAAGCCAATAATAATGACTCTTTTTCAGAGAGGTTCTTTTAATCAGAACTCAACTTTAATTACAAACTCCGCCCTTTTTTATTATGCTTTTGCAGCATTTTTTATGTCAGCAAACTATGTTTTGTTAAGGGCACTGTATGCTCTTGAAAAAGTCAAAATTACAGTTGTCATAAGTTCTGTTTCGTTAATATTGAACATTATCTTGAATATTATACTCTCAAAAATTATGGGCATAGGTGGAATTACTCTTGCAACAAGTATCACTACTGGTGTTTTATTCTTTTTGGCAATTAAAACAATTGCTAAACAGGTTGAAATAAAAGATTTTGTTCAGATTAATAGAAGATTTGTAGTTATTTTTTTAGTTCAATTTGTTTCATTTATAATTGGCTGGATTTTATATAATAACTTAAAATATTCATATCTCATAAATTTTTTGATTTCAATTTCTGTGACATTTGTTGTGCTTAGTGTGATTTCAAAAGTATTAAAAATAGAGGAATATAACTGGATACTGGAAACTGTGGTCTCTAAGTTGCTGAAAGTCAATAAATAGCCGAGCAAGCTCGGCAACTACATATTAAACTAAAGATAGAAATGTTGAAATCTCTTGTATTGGTTTTTTCAAGAAGAAAAGAAAACACTGTGAAGTTAACCATTCCCTTTGCCATCATCCCCCTTTGAAAAAGTGGGATAAGAGGGGGATTTTTAAAACAATGAAAATTGCTATTGTTGTTAGGGAATATCACAGACAGGGTGGAATAAGTAAAGGAACAGCAGAAGTTGCTGAAAGACTTGTAAAATTAGGCCATGAAGTCCACATATTTACAAGTAAATGGGAAGATGTAAAAGATAACAGAGTTATATTTCATAAGGTTCCAATATTAAGATTTTCTTTATTACAGAAACCAAAATTTTATAAATTAAATAAACTATTAAATGGTGTAATTTTTCTTTTGACAAGTAAATTTTGTGTTAATTATGAAGAGTTTGATATTGTTCAAATAAAGGGCGATAGTTTGGCGAAATTTGACATTGTATCAGCACATAGCTGTCATAAAGCATGGCTTAAAATGGT
>FWPU01011400.1_pt1 | contig 12476 bp, 9 predicted proteins | sample 2228361 | NCBI WGS metagenome assembly FWPU01 (sample SAMEA103939777, study PRJEB20133) | metagenome | reverse complement strand
CTAGTCTCACCCCTCCCCTCTCCTGACGGAGGTCAGGAGAGGGGAGGGGACAGGGGGAGGGGTGAGGCTGAACAGATACCGATTTTGTTACCATCAGCGTGTGAGAGGGTGGAATGAACTGGAAGCGTGGGATAGGACTGGGATCGGTGATCGCCTGTTTGCTGATGATTGTGGGGTGTGGCCCCACACTACGGCCGGCGAGCAGTGGCAGCGATGTGGTCACGTCGGCCTTGTCGGCGCCGGCAACGCCGACGCCGACATCTGTGTGGACGGCCGCGCCCCCGATGACGAGCGGGGCGCCGTCTGCGACGCCTTCGCCGACGTCTCAGCCGGTCGCGCCGGCTGCGACTGCGACTTCTACGGCGACAGCTGTGCCGTTGGTCACCCCGCCACCGACTGCCAGACAGCTGGCCGGGCCCGCTTCACCGACACCATCGCCGGCGGCTGCTCTGGCGCCCCGGATCGAGACCTTCGTCGCCGGCCTGGATACGCCCTGGGCGATTGATTTCGCGGCTGACGGCCGCATCTTCATCAGCGAGCGGCCGGGGCGTATTCGCGTTGTGACCGATGGCAGATTGTTGCCCGAACCGTGGATCACCCTGCCGGTAAGCGAGGTCGGCGAGGCCGGCCTGCTCGGCCTGGCGATAGACCCGGCCTTCCTCGACAATCGCTTCATCTATGTGGCCTATACCTACAGCACGGGGACCGGTCTGCGCAATCGGCTCGTGCGCCTGCGCGAGGACCTCGCTACCGGCAAGGGCATTCTGGATGCGATTCTGTTCGATGATGTGCCGGGGAACACCACGCACGACGGCGGCCGCGTCAAGATCGGCCCCGACGGCAAGCTGTACTGGACGATGGGAGATGCGCAGAACGCGGCCGCTGCCCAGGATCTGGTGTCTCCTCTCGGCAAGATCCTGCGCTTGAATCGGGACGGCACGATACCGGAGGACAATCCGTTCTCCGGGTCACCGGTCTATTCCTACGGGCATCGCAATCCCCAGGGGCTGGCATGGCAGCCCGGCACAGGTCGCCTGTATGCCACAGAGCATGGTCCCAGCGGTGGACAGGGCTGTTGCCGGGACGAAGTCAATTGGATCGAGCCGGGCAAGAACTACGGCTGGCCGGTGATCACCGGCGATCAGACGCGGCCGGCGATGGTTGCGCCGGTGATCCACAGCGGGACAGGTGAGACCTGGGCGCCGGCCGGCGCCACTTTCGTGACGGCCGGACCGTGGCAGGGCTCGTTGCTGTTCACCGGCCTGCGCGGCCAGACATTGTATCGGCTGACGTTTGATCCGGCCGATCCGGCTCGCGCCGTCGGGCTGGAGCGGCTTTTCGCGGGCCAGTTCGGCCGCCTGCGCGATGTGGTCGAGGGACCAGATGGTGCCCTCTACATCTTAACGAGCAATGGCGACGGTCGCGGTGTACTGCTGGCCGACGGCGACCGTGTGCTGCGGCTGACCTTTGGCCGGTGATGGGGCAAGGGCCGTCTGAACGCGGATGAGCGCGGATAGGAAGAAAATCTGCGTTCATCCGCGTCCATCCGCGTCCTGTTTTCACCCGCCGTGGTGGCGCGCACGGCATGAGTATCTAGCCCGCAAACCGGGCTTCGCTTTTGATGGCTTCTCAGCTTCCTCTCAGTTTCATCTTAGTTTCTCCTTAGGCCGGACGGATATAGTCAAATGGTTGCGTTCGGACGTAACCTGAAAAATCGTCGCCAGGCATGCTACGCACCCTCGCCGGTGCCTGGCATATGGCTGCAGCTCACTTTCATGGCATGTTGCTTGCTGAGCCGCGCATGGACAGCAGATTTCCTGCTTCATGCGTGATCATCTTCGTGCCATGCCTGGCGAGGCTAGATCTTACAGTTTGCGGCGTCTGATCTCCACCTCTATCCCTGCCCCGGTGGGGGGTGGGGCGAATTCCGCAGGGGATGAGAGAGGGCCGATAGCACAGAGCAAAATCCATCTGTGAGTCGGTAAGTCCTTCGTATGACAAGACGAATATGGAAGGGCCGCTGCTTCGATCCGCTCCTGATCGTGTGCGGATTGCTCGGCACCTTGCTCTTTGCGCCGCTTCTCCAGCCTGGCTTGCCGCAGGCACCCGATGCTGTGCTGCATCTTTATCGAGCGGCTATCTGGCGCTGGGCCTGGGATGACGGCGTGTTTTGGCCGCGCTGGCACACCTTGCTTCATCAGGGCTATGGTTATCCGGTGCTGAACTTTCAGGCACCTTTGCTGTACGTGCTCACGGTACTGGCAAGCTACGTGACGTCCGACCTGACCGTGGCTCTGAAAGTGGGGCTTGTTTTTGCCTGCTTGCTGTATCCGGTGGGCATGTATCTGTGGGCCAGGGCAATCCTGGGCCGCTTGGGCGCTATTGTCGCTGCAACCGCGTATACGTTTGCTGCCTTTCGCTTCCGTGAACTCTATTTCCTGGGCGGATATCCCCAGTTTCTGGCATGGTCACTTTATCCTTTGGTGTTCTTTTTCTTCCTGGAGCTTGCCCGGCGTCCGTCAGCCGGTCGTTTTCTGGGCGCCGTGCTGACGTTGGCCGGAGCGGTCGCTGCGCATAATATCGGTGCCATGTTGTTCGGCCCGGTGGTGGCTGCATATCTTGTGGTACTGATTGTTGTGTATCGTAAGCAGCGCGCCTGGGTGACGATCAGCGCGGCAGTTGCGTGCGCGGCGCTGGTATCGGCGATCTTCTGGCTGCCGGCCTTGGGCGAGATGGAAGCTACTCAGGTGAGGACGCTGACGCAGGGTTATTTCGATGTCAGCCTGCATTTTGTGCGCCTTGCCGACCTGGCAGCGGCCATGCAGCCGCTCGATGCTCGCGCCGTCAACCCGGTATTGCCGTTCACATTCGGCCGTTGGCACCTGGTCCTGGCCGGTGCCGGCGCGCTGACGATCTTCCGACGCGGCGGAGCACGCTTCACGGCCTGTCATCTCGGCGCGGCGGTGGTCGTAGTTGCCGGTTGCGTGTTCATGATGCTGCCGCCTTCGCTGCCGGTCTGGCGAAACGTGCCGCTGATCGCTTTCGCTGAATATCCGTGGCGCCTGTTCGGCGTGGCCTTTCTCGGCTCGTCGCTGCTAGCAGGTGCTGCCATGGATTGGTTTCGCGGCCCGCGATCTCTGCAACGGATTGCGGCCTGCATTGCCATGGCCGGTCTGCTGCTGGCAGTGGCCGTATATCAGTTCCCCAGGCCCTTTCTGGCTATCGGCGCCACGGCCGACGATTATCTGGTGTATGAGACAGCCTTTCGCGGGATGGGTACCACCGGCGCCGACGAGTTTCTGAGCCGTTGGACGGAGAAAGCACCGGACGCACCTGCACTGCAGCCCGGGAAGCCGCGCATCGCCCTGCTTGACCCACCGGACGGAGTGACTGCTGTGGTGCACGAAACCAGAACGCGGTCGCTGAAGCTGGCCGTGTGGGCAAGGCAATCAGCTACGGTCACGGTGGCGCAGTTCTATTTCCCGGGCTGGAGCGCCTGGGTGGATGGGGAGAGAGTCGAGGTGTGGCCGGCGCCTCAATCCGGCCTGATCCAGCTAGCCATCCCGGCCGGTGAACACATGATATGGTTGGATTATCAGGGCACATTGGTGCAGCGCATTGCCGGCTGGCTATCGGCTGGCGGCGGGTTGATGACGATCATGCTGGCGCGATGGTTGCGCTGCAGGCCGTATGACTTGTCGGCAAGGTGATCGGCGGTGTGAGGAGAGGGGCTGATGCAATCCCAACCGGCGCATGAGACTTCGGACATGCGGGCGGTCTGGCGAGATGCCCTGGTGACGGGTATTGTGCCGGCAGCTGCGCTGCTATTGGGCTTGCTCTGGATTGGCCCGCACACGTCGTGGTTCAGGCTGACCTCGCCTCCGAATCAAGCGCTGCCGGCAACGCACCGGGCGTCATTGCCGCTCAACGAGTCGGTGATGTTGATCGGCTATGACCTGGCGCCGACCGTTGCGCGGCCGGGACAAGAGGTGCACGTCCGCCTGTACTGGCAGGCGAGCGAGGCCCTGGGCCGCGATTATGCTTCGTTTGTGAAGCTTGTTGCCGGTGTCCAGAGAGAAGAATTCGCCCAATCCAACCACCCGCATCCGGGCAACATCCCCACCGCGACCTGGCCGACCGCGCGCTACGTGGTGGACGACCATTACGTAGCGCTGCCGGCCGATATGCCGGCACTGGCACTGCGGGTCCTGGTTGGGCTGTATCGGCCAGACACACTGGAATGGTTTGGCGCGGCAAGTCTGCCCGAATTGGTGCATGTGGTTCGGCAGGTAGATCTGCGTCAGGCGCAGATATCGCGGGAATCGGCGGCCCGCTTTGGCGCCAGCATTCGCTTGTTGGGCCACCACGTGGAGGAAGGCGAACACGGCTTGCAGCTCACTCTCTTCTGGCAGGCGACTGCGTCGCCGGAGCGCGACTACCAGGTATTCGTCCATGCTCTGGACGCAGCGGGAGCGCTGGCGACCCAGGCCGATGGCCCGCCGACAGGCGGGCTCTATCCGACCTCGGCCTGGCTACCAGGACAGGTGATCGTTGACACGCGCCTGGTGCCGTGCACGGCACGCAATGTGGCCACGCTGCGCGTGGGCCTCTATGATCTCAGCAACATGGCGCGCCTGCCGGTCCAGCTGGAGGGTGAACTGACGTCGTCACGCGATGCCGTCACGATACCGATCCATCCCTGATCTTGTGGGTTGGTATTTCATTGGGTTGGGCCTTGTACTTCGTTGAACCCCTTTCGTCCCCTTGCCCCCTCGCCCCTCCCGCGGGAGAGCGGAGGGGGAAGCTTTCTATGAGAGTCTTTCAGGCGGATTCGCCGCCCGAAAGACCCCTTCCGCAGTCCTGCCCGCCCTCTGTCAGGGGGCGGCACTGTTATTTCAGCGCGCCCACGTTTCTTTTAACACGCGCAGAGCGTTGAGTCCCAGCACTTTGGCAATTTCCTCTGCTTTGTAGCCGTGCGCTACCAGCCAACGGGTTACGTTGGGAAAGACCTCGGCCGGGTTCTCCAGCCCCTTGACGTAGGGAACCTCCTCGAACTGCACCTTGCCGCGCGCCGCGCTGATCGAGAGGGCCGCCGCGAACGCGTGATGCAGCCCCACATGGTCGCCGAACAGGGTGTCGGGGCCGAACGCAACATGATCTATGCCGACCAGGTTGGCGACGTATTCGAAGTGCTCCATGTACGATTCGATGGAATGGTGCGGGTGCCTGGCCGTGAGCGTGGTGTGCGGCGCGGCCTCGATGCCGATGACTCCGCCCTTGGCCGCGCAGGCACGGATCGCATCGTCGGTCTTGAGTCGGTTCGTGTTCCACAACGCGCGCGCGCCGGCATGGGTGATGAAGGTGGGCTTCTCGCTGGCTTCGATCGTGTCCAGGGTGGTCTTGTCGCCGCAGTGCGAAGTGTCTATCGTCATGCCGAGCTGGTTCATGCGGCGCACCACCTGGCGGCCGAACTGGGTCAGGCCGCCGTCGTTGGCCTCCCGCAGGCCCGAGCCCAGGGCGTTGGATTCGGAATAGGTGATGCCCATGATGCGGATGCCCAGGCCGTAGAGCACATCCACGCGGTCGAGCTCGTTCTCGATGGGCGTGGCGGCCTCCAGGCAGGGGATGAGGGCGATCTTGCCCTCGCGCTTGGCGCGATATAAATCGTCCAGCGTCTGGGCCACGAAGACCATGTCCTGATGCGCGAAGTCGCTGAAGCGGATGCCGATGTCGTGGATCACGTCCGTCCATTTCCAGCCGGCGCGCGATGTGATCATCGCGGTGCCGTCCATGAAGTTCTCGACAACGATGTCCAGCCCGGAGACGCTCAGCCCTTCGTAGCCGGTCCAGTTGCGGCCCAGCCGGTTGTACTCGAAGATCTGGCTCACGTCTTCGGGGGTGACGAAGGTGTGGTCGTGGAGCGAGAAGACGATGTTTTCTGCCAGCAGACGCTGGACTTCGGCTTCCTGTTCGGGTGTGACCGGGTAGATGTAGGGCTCGACACGGCCGACCTGGCGGGCCAGGCGGAAGGGTTTGTAGTCTATGCCCGGTTCGAGATATTGGAACGACTGATAGCCGTTGTACGGTTTGGGCTTCATGGATGTGCTCCCTGAGCGGTGGCCGAGATGACAGGCAACACCGCATAGTGAAACGCCCGGCCTCGCCGAGGCCGGGCGCGTTGGACGGGTGTGCGGCCGGGGGCGCAGACATCTCGCCCCGACGACGCCGGCCTACTTGCCGTCAGACACCCACCATTCGTGCACGTTGCGCAGCAGCGCGTTGGTGGTGATCATGTGGCTGGCGTTGTTCACCCGTTTGTTGATCGCCACCAGGCGCAGCGGCCAGTAGAGCGGCACGATCGGCATTTCTTCCAGGAATTGCTCCTGAAATTCATCGTAGATCTTCTTGCGCTCAGCCGTGTCGGCCGTGTTCGCGCCTTTCTCCAGCAGGTCGTCCAGCACCTTGCTGCTGAACTTGCCGAAGTTGTACTGGCCGCCCGTCTGATACTGCGAGCGCACGTCGGGGTCGAGCACGCCGCCCCAGCCGACCAGCCCCAGGTCAAATTCTGCCTTGCCGAAACGGGCCATCATCGTGGGGAAGTCCATCTTCTCGATCTTGACCTTGACCCCGGCCGCGGCCAGGTTCGCCTGGATGATGTCTGCCGAGAGCTCGCGCACGACGTTGCCGGTCGGTACCAGGAGCGCGTATTCCTTGTTCGCGTCCCAGTTCGCTTCCTTCAGCAGTGCTTTGGCCTTCTCCACGTCGTAGGGATATTTGCCTTCGACCTTGGGATTGTAGTAGCGGGTCACCGGGATGATCGGCCCCTGGCTGACGACGCCCTGCCCTTTGAGCAGCTTGTCCACGATCAGCTGGCGATTGATCGCGTAGGCCAGGGCCTGGCGCACCCGCTTGTCGGACCACACCTTCGACGGGTCGCCGTTGATGATCATGTACTGATAGCCGTTGTCCTGGTAGCTGTAGGCTTTGACGTTCGGCAAGCTCTTCACGCGCTCCCAGTCGTCCAGCGGGATGTCGCCGATGCCGCCGCCGGCCGCGATATCCACCTCGCCCTTTTCGAGCTGCGCCACCATGGTCGCCGGCGTGACGATGCTGACGATCAGCTTGTCGAGATGCGGCTTACCGCGGTAGTAGTCGTCGTTGCGCACGTACTCGACGAACTGGCCGGTTTCATACTTGACGAACTTGAAGGGGCCGGTGCCGACCGTCGGCTTCATCCAGAAATCGGCCTTGCTGAACTGTTCGGGCGGGACATCCTTCAGCACGTGCTTCGGGATGATCCAGATGCCGGTGCCGATCAGTTCCAGCAAGAAGAGGGGATCCACGGGACTCTTGGTGATGAATTGGATCGTGCGCTCGTCAATGACCTTGACACCCTCGACGGTGTCCACGCCCTCGGCGCGTTTGGAGCCCTTCAAGCCTTTGAGGGACGAGACATTCGCGCCGCGGTTGGATTCGATCTTGGGATGCGTGATCGCCCAGATGGTGAACTCCACATCAGCGGCTGTAACCGGCGTCCCATCATGCCATTTGGCCTTCGGGTTCAGATGGAAGGTGAACGTCGTATTGTCGGCGCTCACCTCCCATTTTTCGGCCAGCCGCGGCACGAAGTTGACCTTCTCGTCGAACGTGACCAGGGTGTCGAAGATCAGGCCGACGTTGAAGTAGCCATAGCTGGAATCGGTGTTGATCGCGTTGAAATTGTTGGGCGGACTCCACATCGCGATCGTGACCTTGCCACCCTCTTTGACGGCGGCCGCAGCGGGCGCCTGAGTAGCGGCCGGCGCCTTCGTGGCCTCAGGCGCTTTGGTGGCGACCGGCGCAGCCGTGGGCAATTGCGGCGCGATGAGGGTGGCCGGTCGCGTGGCGGTGGGTTGAGCCGCCGGCGTAGGTGCGGGCGCGCAGCCCGCGATGACGCTCATCAGCATGGCGATGAGCATCAAGGCCGACATCAGTTTGAACGTCCGATGGGTCTGCATCTCTGCTCCTTTCTGGTTGGTTGATGAATCATGCCACACCACTTCATCGGCGCAACTGCGGGTCGAGCGCGTCGCGCAGGCTGTCGCCGATGAAGTTGATGCTCAGCACCGAGATCAGGATCATCAGGCCGGGCGGGATCCACAGCCATGGCTTCGACTCCAGGATCGTCAACGATTGCGCGTCGTTGAGCATCTGGCCCCAGCTGGCGGTGGGCGGCTGCACGCCCAGGCCCAGAAAGCTGAGGGCCGACTCGGAGAGGATAGCGCTTGCCACTCCGAAGGTAGCGGCCACCAGCATCGGTCCCATGGCATTCGGCAAGATGTGATGGGTGATGATGCGCCGGCTGGGCGCGCCGATCATGCGCGCGGCCCACACGAAATCGTGTGTGCGCAGCCGCAACACCTCGCCCCGCACGATGCGCGCCACCTGAGGCCAGCCCAGCAGGCCGAGCACCAGCATGATGTTCTGCAGGCCCGGCCCCAACAGGCTTACCAGGACCAGGATCAGCATCAGGGTCGGAAACGAGAGCACGATGTCTATGAGCCGCGAGATGACGGTGTCCACCCAGCCGCCGTAAAAGCCGGCCAGCGCGCCCAGCACCGTGCCGATCACCATGTAGATGCTCACCGCCACCACGCCGACCGACAGCGAGATCCGGCCGCCGTGGATGAGGCGGCTCAGCACATCGCGGCCGATGCGATCGGTGCCCAACGGATGCGCCGGTGTCGGCGCCTCATCGAACACCAGCGGATCAATGAAGGCCGGATCATACGGCGCAATCGCATCTGCGGCCGCCGCGCTCAGCACGATCATCAGCAGGACGATGCTCGACACGACGGCCAGGCGGTGACGGATGAAGCGCCGCCAGATGAGCACCCGCATCGGAACGGCGGGATGGCGCTGGAGATCGGCCAGCAGCGTTTCGCCCGGCGCGTTTCTTTCGTCCTGTGCGGAGATTCGTTCGTAAAGCGTCACACGCAACTCCCCCCTTTTGGCGGTGATCGGCGCCTAACTGCCTTCCCCGTACCGGATGCGGGGATCAACCACGCCGTAGAGCAGATCGGCCAGCAGATTGCCGATGATCACCATGACGGCGGCCAGCAAGTTGATTCCCATGATGGTCGGATAATCCCGCTGGGTGATCGCTTCGACGGCGAGGCGGCCCATCCCCGGCCAGTTGAAGATCTGCTCGGTGATGATCGCGCCACCGAGCAGGAACGGGAATTGGAGGCCGGCCAGCGTGATCACCGGGATCAGGGCGTTGCGCAGGGCGTGGCGGAACAGCACCACGCGCTCGCGCAAGCCTTTGGCGCGCGCCGCCCGGATGTAATCCTGATGGATCACATCCAACATGCTGGAACGCGTGTAGCGCATCACCACGCCGGTGTTCTGCAGGCTGAGCACCACCATCGGCAGGATCAGGTGCGACAGGCGATCGAACAGCGAGAAGCCGGCGCCGATGGTGTGCGTTCCGCCGGTCGGGAACAGGTCCAGCTTGAGCGCCAGGAAGTAGATCAGCAACAAGCCGAAGAAGAACGATGGGACCGAGACGCCCAGGAATGAGAAGACCGTGGCGATGTAGTCCCAGGCCGAATACTGGCGCACGGCAGCCAGAACCCCGATCGGGATGGCAATCAGATAAGAGAAGAGCAGCGACATGAAGGCCAGTGTCAGGGTCGCACCCAGGCGCTCGCCGATCCGTTCGGTCACCGGCCGGCGATTGTAGAACGAGTAGCCGAGATTGCCCTGCACTAGCTGGCCCAGCCACCGGCCATACTGGACGATCACCGGCTGGTCCAGGCCGAGCGCTTGCCGCTTCAGCGCGATATCCTCCGGGCTCAAGCCGGGGTCCACCAGCATGTCCACGGCGTCGCCGGGCGCCAGGGTCATGATGAAATAGGCGATCACCGTTACGCCGAACAGCACCGGGATCGAGATGAGCAGACGACGCAGGATGTAGCGGGTCATGATGGGGCGGCCAGATGGAACAGGAAGGCAGCGATGGACTTTTCGCACATGCGGATGCCATCTACTGTTGCATATTCGTCCGGGCTGTGCTGGCGGCCGCCGTGACCCAGCCCGCCCATGACGACCGGAATGCCCAGCGTCTCGGTGAACAGATAGAACGGTGCCGATCCGGCCAGGTGCGGCCAGATCTCCGGCTCGTAGCCGAGCTCCCGATAGGCCTTCAGCATGGCTTGCGCGGCCGGATTGGCTGCCAGGCCGGCCTTGCCCGGCGGATAACCATCGTGTACCAGCACCTCGATTTTATCGGCGTAACCGTGGCGCGCCAGGTGATCTTTCACCAACTGCAACATGCGTTCCGGCCGCATGTTGGGCACCATGCGGATGTCAATCTTGGCGCGCGCCTCGTGCGGCAGCAGGGTCTTCGTGCCCTCGCCTGTGTAGCCGGAGATGATGCCGTCAATGTTGAGCTGCGGCTGGTACAAATATTTGCGCAGCAACGGCACGCCGGTCAGGTCGTATTTGAAGCGCCGCGCGTCGTCCCGGATCAGCTCGGTCTCAGGGGTAAAGGTGGTGATCAGGCGCTCCAGCAACGCCTCGTCCTCGGCGCTGGGCGGCACAATGTCGTCGTAGAAGCCGTCAATCAGCACATGTTTTTGATCGGGCGTGAGCATGCTGGCCAGCGCGTGCACCAGCACCCAGGTGGGGCTGTGCAGCCAGACGGCGTTCGAGCCGTGGATGCCGCGCGAGGTGGGGCCGCCCCAGTCGCCCCCGCGGGCGATCAGCTCCAGGAAGAGGATTCCTTTGACGCCCAGGTACATGATGACCTTGCCGGTGAGGTCCTGCGAGAAATGGGCGAAGAAGGCATAGTCGGCCTGCAGCCGCTCGCGGTTTTGGGCCACGAAATCCGGCAAATGGCGGCTGCCCAGCTCTTCTTCGCCCTCGATCATGAACTTCAAGTTCACGGGATAGGGCTGGCCGGTGGCGCGGAAGGCCTGCAACGTGTTGAAGAAGCTTGCCAGGGGCCCCTTTTGATTGGCAACGCCCCGATTCACCAGGCATGTGCCCAGACCGGGCATGTCCAGCAGATGCCCGCCGAACGGGTCGGGCACGCTCCACTTCTCGCCGGCCACCGGCTGCACGTCGTACATGCCGTAGACCAGCAACGTCTTCGCCGCGCCGACGTTGATCTCGCCGTACACCACCGGCCAGCCGGCAGTCGGGACGATCTCGGCCGAGCCGCCTGCCTCCGTGATCAGCCCGGCGACCATGGCCGCTGTCTCGGCCATGCCCGTGCCCTCGCCACTGATCGAGGGCTGACGCACCAGGGCGCGCACGCGTTCCAGGTGATCGGCGAAATGATCGTCAATGTAGCAATAGATGTGCTCCAGAGAAGACATGGTCTCTCCTGAGTATGAGTATAAGAATGAGCGATTACCGAGCGACGGCGATGGCGCTGGAGGGAACAGAAGGAGACCCGATGGGCCTCCGTCTCCGACGACGAATCGTGGGCTGCGGCGCCGAACCTGAACGGTCTGACGCGAACACACTTCAATGTGTCCCGATCAACAAGTCGGCAACAGACAAAGGAGAACAAACAGCGTCATATTGTAACCGATTTCGCAGTCTTGTCAAACGCAAATCGGTCTCGGTGCAGGCCCAGAAGGCCAGATGACGCCGGGCGAGGGCATCCCAGTCGCAGGTGGGGCGACTGGCAACAGGTCGTTAAGGAAACATGGCGATACCTTTTCGTATGGGCTATGGCGGCAGCGAAAGAAGACGACGACATCGGCGTCAAGGTCGGCGCGAGTGAAAACGACGGCTGTGGCGCCAACCGGTCATCTGTCGGCCGGCTTTCGTTCATCGTCTTGCGTTCCCTTCTATCATCTCCTCACCGATCCAAGAAGACACGGATGATCCTCGTCGTATCTGTGTTCGTTTCTATCCGTGAGGCTCGACTCCATCTAACCCCGCCGGTCGGCTGATCTTCACTACCAGGGGGTTGGGCCAGTCCCACATGTTGTACAGCCGATGCGCACTCATGATCGAGATGTGCAGGCCTTGCTCGTCCTGATGCCAGCGCGGGGCGGGATCCATCGCATCCCGGTATTCCAGCGTGCGACCGGCATGGCCCAGAACCTCGATTTGCGTGGCGTCGGTTGCGCGAATTTGGGTGAGTGTGAAGGTGATCCGCCGGCCGTAAGTGTTGACCCGGCCGCCGAAGAAGTTGGCGTCCCGTACTCCAGATGCGTCCTCCGCAGCCGCCCAGTCAATGTGCGTCACGATGGCATAGATTGCGTCTTCGGTTTGGCTGCGCGTGAACCAGACGTCGCCGTCGCGGATCACCGGGCAGGGCCGCGTGCCGTAGATCGCCTCGCCGTTGACGAAAGTCCAGAGTCCGATCTCCATCAGCCGATCCACCTGTTCCTGGGCTAGGAGAGTGCTGAAAAAGTCCGTGCATGGGCCAGGCCAAAACTCGCGCGAAAACGCGTTTTCTGGTAGAGTAGGGCTGT
>FWPU01011397.1_pt1 | contig 12481 bp, 6 predicted proteins | sample 2228361 | NCBI WGS metagenome assembly FWPU01 (sample SAMEA103939777, study PRJEB20133) | metagenome | reverse complement strand
GTGTGCTCGGCGCCGAACAACTTGACGGTATCCTGCGAAAGCTTCGACCCGACGCTGTGGGCCTACGGTTTTGCTACGGGTGCGGACAACTGCTGCATTGACACCATCACGCAGACGGTGAATTTGGCGCTGTTCGACACGCTGTGCAGCCGCGGCACCATCACCCGCACGTTCCGCGTGCTTGATTGCGCCGGTAACTCGCAAACCTGCTCGCAGCGCATCTTTGTGAACTACGAACAGGATTACTTTGTCCGCTTCCCGAACGACGTGGTCGTAACGGTGTGCGACGGCACGGGTAACTACGGCGAGCCGACCTTCTTTGGTAAGGACTGCGAAGCCCTGGGTGTGTCGTACGAAGACGAGATCAACAACATAGTGCCCGAAGCGTGCTACCTCATCCAGCGCCGCTGGACGATCATCAACTGGTGCACGTACAACCCGAACGCTGGGTGCGTGCAGGTGCCGAACCCGCAGCCGAACGCGACGACGCTGAACCCGGCGAACTTGCCTGGCCCGGTAGTGTCGCCATTGGGCACGCCAGCGCCGTGGAATCCGACGGTGGTGGCGGTAACGCCTGGCGCTACGCCGACGAACTACTCGATGTTCTGGAGTGCGAATGCGAACTGCTACCGCTACACGCAGTTGATTTGGGTGATAGACAATCAGAAGCCGGCCATTGATAGCTGCCCGTCCATCCCGGATACGGTATGCGACTTTACGGACAACAACCCGCAGTTGTGGAACGAGATGTACTGGTGGGACAACAGCATCGGCAGCCACGATTTGTGCGAGGGGCCGACGGATCTGACCATCACGGCTACGGATTTGTGCTCGGGTTCGTTGGTGAATTTCCGCTACCTGCTGTTCTTGGATTTGGACGGCGACGGTACGATGGAGACGGTGGTGAGCAGCACGAACCTGCCGGGCTTCAACAACGTGAACTTTGGCAACGCGAACAACCCGAACTACACGGGAGGTACGCCTCGCCAGTTTGACTTCCGCACGGTGCCGGCGAACCAGAAGTACGGCTTTGCGCTGCAGGTAACGACGTCAGGCAACAAGAAGACTGCGGCGGTTCGGTGGAACACGCAACAGAACCCGAACACGTACGTGGTACCGGAGTTGCCGTATGGCAAGCACAAGATCAAGTGGATTGTGGATGACGGCTGCGGCAACGAGGAGACGTGCGAATGGGAGTTTGAGGTGAAGGATTGCAAGAAGCCGACGGTCATTTGCAAGAACATCGGGGTGAACATCATGCCGACGAAGATGATCACCATCAACGTGAGCGATGTGCTGCAGAGCACCTCGGACAACTGCACGCCGACGAATCTGTTGGTAACGGCGATACAGAAGGCTGGTGCGGGCACGGTGTTCCCGACGCTGCCGAACGGACAGCCGCAGAAGACGGTAACGTTCACGTGTGCCGAGTTGGGCGAGCACTCCGTGGAGGTGTGGTCGCGCGATGTGGCTGGGAATGCGGACTTCTGCGTGGCGAAGGTGAATGTACAGGACAACATGGGCAACTGCTCAGCGACGAGTGCGAGCATAGCGGGTGCGCTGAAGACGGAAGCCAATAATGGTCTGGAGGATGCGCAGGTGAACCTGAGCGGCAGCAGCCCGACGAATCCGTCGGTGAACGTGTCGGCGTCGTCGGATGTGAATGGTAACTACGCGCTGGGTGGCATTCCGCTCAATGGCGACTACACGGTTACGCCGCTGAAGGACGACGACCACCTGAACGGTGTTTCGACGTTCGACTTGGTGCTGATCAACCGCCACATTTTGGGACTTGAGCCGCTGGGCAGTTTGTACAAGATGATAGCTGCGGATGCGAACGCGAGCCGCTCCATCACGACGTTCGACATAGTGGAGTTGCGCAAGTTGATCTTGGGTATCTACACGGAGTTGCCGAACAACACGTCGTGGCGCTTTGTGGACAAGGACTTTGTGTTCCCGGATGCGACGAACCCATTCAAGACGGTGTTCCCAGAGATGAAGCAGTACGCTGGTTTGGTGGGCAGCCAGATTGACCAGGACTTTGTGGCCATCAAGGTAGGCGACGTGAACGGGAATGCGGTAACGAGCAGTCTGACGAGTGTGAACGACCGGACGAGCGGGATGCTGCTGTTTGACGTTGAGGAGCGCCGCGTGAAGGCGGGTGATGTGTTTAGGGTTCGCTTCAGCGCTGATGAGTTGGTGGAAGGATATCAGTTCACGCTGTACTTCCCGAACTTGGAGGTAGTAGAAGTGAAGCCGCTGTCGGAAGGCATGACGCTTGGCCACTTTGGGGTGTTTGCGAGTGAGCACAGCCTGACGACGTCGTTCAACAGCGAAGAGGTACGCGGTGAGTTTGAGGTGGTGTTCCGAGCGAAGGCGTCGGGCGAGTTGAGCCGGATGCTGCAGGTGTCGGGTCGCATCACGAAGGCGGAGGCGTACCGTTCGGGTGGCGATCGTATGGCGGTTGGTCTGCGCTTCAACGGCGCACAAGGGCCGGTGGTGTCTGGAGTAGGCTTCGAGTTGTACCAGAACCGCCCGAACCCGTGGGTGAACCGGACGCAGATAGGCTTCCACTTGCCGGAGGCGACGGAAGCGACGCTGACTATCTTCGACGAGAGCGGACGTTTGGTGTGGACGCAGCGCGGACAGTTTTCGAAGGGCTACAACGCGTTCAACGTAGATAGGTCGCTGCTGGAGGTTTCGGGTGTTCTGTACTACCGTGTAGAGACGGCGACGGACAGCGCGGTTAGGAAGATGATCCAGACGAAGTAAGTGAGGGATAGAGAAGCCCTTGCTTGAGGGATAGAGAGCGACCGCCCTGCCTCGGGATTTCCGAGGCGGGGCGGTTCTTTTTTGTGATGATGGCGCGGTGCTGGGCGGCGCGGTGGGGCTGCAGTTGCGCCGTTATTAAGGCCCCGGGGCGGGCCAGGGCAGCTGCCGGGGCCAGACAAGAGCCGCGGAGGTAGGGTGAGGGCCGCGGAGGTAGGGGTTAGACGGCGGCCCGTTTTTTCCCCAAAAAAACCTGGACGAGAGAAAGGTATGGGGGGAATGGGGCTGAGTTGTGCGCGGCGCGGTGAGGGTGTGGTTTCGCCGTTATTAAGGCTCAGGGGCGGGCCGAGTGGATGCTGGGGCTGGGCAGGAGCCGCGGGGGTAGAGTGAGGGCTGGGAGTTAAGGGTTAGACGGCAGCCTGTTTTTCCTCAAAAAAAATGGGAGGAGGTGGAATGCAGTGTGTTGACGACGTCGGGATTTTCTCGGTATCGGACGGATGGGCGAGACACGGGAGATGCCGTAGGGTAGGGGCTTTTAAGGGGTTGATGGCCGCCTGTTTTATGGGTAAAAAGATGAACTTTGCCCGACTTCTTTACGCTTCACTACGCATTTATCTCCATGAAGAACATCACAGTTATTGGCGGCGGAACGATGGGCAATGGTATTGCTCACGTGTTTGCTCAGTATGGTTATGAGGTAACGCTGGTTGACATTTCCACTGAAGTGCTGGACAAGGCCTTGGGCACCATTAGTAAAAACCTCGATCGCCAGGTGGCCAAAGGGGTGCTTACGGAGGCTGAAAAGGCTGCTGCCCTGCAGCGGATTCACCCGATGACGGATTTGCGTCAGGCGGCTGGGGGAACTGACTTGGTGGTGGAGGCGGCCACAGAGCGGACGGATCTGAAGCTGAAACTTTTTGCCGACCTTGACCAGTACGCTCCTGCCAGTGCCATTTTGGCTACTAACACCAGCAGTATTAGTATTACGAGGATTGCGGCGGCTACCCGGCGTCCGTCGCAGGTTATAGGCATGCATTTCATGAACCCTGTGCCGGTCATGAAGTTGGTGGAGGTGATTCGGGGTTATGCCACTTCTGATGCTGTTTGTCAGGCCATTATGGATCTGTCTTGTCAGTTGGGCAAGGTGCCTGTGGAAGTGAATGACTATCCTGGTTTTGTGGCCAATCGGATACTGATGCCCATGATCAATGAGGCTATTTATACACTATATGAGGGGGTTAGTGGAGTGGAGGAAATTGATACGGTGATGAAGCTGGGGATGGCGCATCCGATGGGGCCGCTGCAGTTGGCGGACTTTATAGGACTTGATGTTTGCTTGGCCATCCTGCGCGTGTTGCACGAGGGCTTTGGACAGCCTAAATATGCGCCATGTCCGTTGTTGGTCAATATGGTAACGGCGGGCAAGTTGGGTGTAAAGAGCGGTGAAGGCTTTTATGTGTACACTCCTGGTAGCAAGGAGCTCGTCGTTGCTGAGCGTTTTCGTTAATTTTGGATAATGTCATTATGAGCCATACACCTCACCCTGATCATCGGTACATAGTTGCTCTGTTGGAAAATGATCACCGTCTTATTGCGGAGATTTACCAGCGGTACGCGGGGCGTATCGAGCGTTTGATATGCGCCAATAGCGGAACGCCTGAAGATGCTCGGGATATTTTCCAAGAGGCATTACTCACAATTACTCGCCAAGCGCGCAATCAGGGTTTGGTGCTCACTTGCCCTTTTGAGGCATACCTCTATCTGGTTTGTCGGGGTAGATGGCTCAACGAGTTGAAGCGGCGCAAGCGTTCTGGGGTAACAATACAGGAGACGGAGAGATTTAAGGATGTTTCAGAGGCAGATGCGTTGGCAGATGCGGCCCTCATTAACGATGAGCGGCAGCGCCTCTTTCAGTATTTCTTTGAAAAATTATCCGACTCCTGCAAGGCATTGTTAAGGCTCTCTTGGAGCGGCATTTCCATGCAGGAGGTTGCCGAGCAGTTGGGCTACACTTACGCGTATGCGCGCAAGCGCAAGTCAGAGTGCGTTTCCCAGCTCACTACTTGGATACAAGCCTCTCCACACTTTAAGACATTGAAGCAATAATTGGTCATGGCTCAAGATTTATTCATCCGTATCGAGGACTATCTCGATAACGTGCTCTCCCCCGCCGAGCGACAGGCTTTTGAGGAGCAGCTGCGCGCTAATCCTGAGTTGGCGCAGACGGTTGCCATAGTTCGAGAGGCCCGCGAACGACTTGTTCGTCAGTGGGCTAATGAGCCTGCAGATACTGCTCTCATTGAGACGCTTCGCCAAATAGGACAGGATTATTTCAAGGGTGAGATGGCTGAACAGCCTAAAGCATTGAGTGTGCAGCTGTTCCAGCGCATATGGTGGGCTGCAGCGGCGGTTCTTGTGCTGCTCACTGCAGCGTGGCTCTTCTTCCTGAGGCCGCCGCAACACGAGCGGCTTTATGCCCAATATAGGGATCTTCCGAAGGCATCGTTTGCTGTTCGCGGTGCGGATGGCATCATCACTGCTGAACGCGCTGCGGAGGCTTTCAATCGGAAGCAATACGAAGAGGCCTTGCTTCTCATAAGGGAGTACCTTGCACAAAACCCTGAAGACGTGGAGGCTCGCTATTTTGAAGGGCTTAGTCTGCTGGAATTGAGCCGCTCAGCGGAAGCTCGGGCGGTTTTGGCTCAGATAGAAAAGGTGCCTGCCTGGGCGGATGAAGCTCGCTGGTATGTCGCCTTGTCTTACTTGCGGGAGAATGAGATGGAATTATGTCGGCAGCAGTTGGAACAAATTCCGGCAGAGAGTGGGCGCCATGCACAGGCACAGCAATTGTTGAAGAGAATTTCTCATTAGCGTTTTGGTATTTGGGTAATGAGCAAACAGCGCCTCTCGCATGCTTTTGGCGATACGCGAGGCGCTGTTTTGTTTTGTGCGGTTGCTTAGTCCACTATTGTTATATCTCCTCTCATTTGTGTACGTTCTCCGCTGGCAAGTTCGATATCAGCCCACCAGGTAAAGACTTCTGGATTTAGGCGATGGCCGTTATAGGTGCCATCCCAACCGTTGCGAACATCATTGGGCAGTATGTCATCACGCGAGAAGATGAGGTTCCCCCAGCGGTCGAACACCTGGAGCCGTCGGATGGCAGTGACGGCGCCTTCGCGGGCGAAGATGGCAAAAGTGCTGTTGAGGCCGTCTGCGGCACCAGGCTTGATGACATTGGGTACATAGATGTCAGGGTCGCCGACGCGGATGACAAGGGAGGCCTGGGCTGAGCAACCATCTTTATTGACGAGCGTAACCTTGTAGCGCGATGATTGGAAGGGGCGTGCTAAAAACATATCCGGCCTGTCGGTAGGTGCAATGCCTGTGGGTGGCGCCCATGTAGTGCTCTCTACTTCCACGAGTGGAATGTTGATGTTCAGGAAGATCTGGGTGCTTTCGCCATAGTTCAAGCTGATTTCAGGTACTACGCTTACCTCGGGTTCGATGGGTGGATAAAGGGTGAAGGAAGTCTCATACTCGCAGCCATTGGCGTCTTGTACCACAATGTTATAGGTGCCGGGTTTGAGGCCATTAAACACTTCTTGAGCGAAGAAATCGCGCCCCTCATTGATAGAGAAGACGAAGGGGCCAACACCGCCCTTAACGCCGAGGATGCTCACGGAGCCGGGTTGGTTATTGCAAGCGGGTTGTTTTATAGCAAGGTCAAGGGCAGTGGGGTAGTTGGTGTTTTCTGTTACCTGAGCCTGAGCGGTGGCGGTACAACCATTGGCAGTATTCGTTACCAGCAGTTGGTAGGTACCTGGTGCGCCAGCGCTGATGGAGGCGCCATCGGTGGCGGTCAGGATGCGCCCATTGGGGGTACTCCAGCTGTAGGAGAAATTAGGCCCTGAAGAGGAGCCGCTGCTGGTTACTATAATCTCACTGACGGAGCAGGTTAGTTCCCCTCTTGCCTCAGCGGCTGCGTTTGGCGGAGTGATGTCTTTTGACACTGCCGCGCTGCCCACAGCAGTACATCCGTTAGCGTCGGTAACTGTGGTTACGTAGGTGCCGTTTTCGGTAAAAGTGGTGGTTGGGCCGTTACTGGCGTTGCTCCATTGGTACTGATAAGGCGGCACACCGCCCTGTGCAGTTGCGCGTGCGCTGCCGATGGGGGTGTAGCAGTTGATGTTCACGACGTCTTCGACCTTGGCAATGAGCTGAGGCGGTTCCGTAAGTGAAGTAACGGCAGCAGCCGTGCAGCCTTGCGGCGTCGTAACGGTTAGGGCATAGACGCCAGCGAACTGGTTGACCAAAAACGATGAACCAGCGCCGGTGCTCCACTGATAAGTAACCGAGGTAGCATTGGTAGTGGTGATTGCTTGAATGGTTCCTCGCCCTCCGAAGCATTTTGAGTGGGTGGGCGTAAGGCTGACAGCAATAGAGATAGCTTGTGCGGTAGCAGTGCCACTGACAGTGCCCGTGCAGCCTGCCTGTGAAGTTACCGATGTCAGGGTGTAGGTTCCGCTCTGGGATACGGGAAAGGTAGCCGTGGGAGTAGTGAACTGCTGAGTTACGGGTGTGCCGGCAGCATTAATGCCCACCAGCCAGGGGCCGTTTCCGGTAAAGCTGAGGTTAATCTGGCCTTGTGTACCGGTGCAGAATTCTGCGGTACCACTGATTTGGGCGGTAGGAGCTATGTCCACTGTGGCAATGGCCGTTGTCACAGCTGCTGCTCCGCAAGCATCGGTTACGGTTACGGTGTAGCTGGTGCTTCCTATGTTGGTTTGGGTAATGGAAGGCGTCGTCGAGTTATTGCTCCACGAATAGGTATAAGGAGGCAAACCGCCGTTGACTGCCGGGGTCAATGTGGCGCTTCCGCTACAGCCTAATTGGTTATCCATGGCTACCTCTAAGGGCACCTCGTCTTCAACAACGACTGTGATCTGTTGCTGTTCGCAGCTACAAGAGTTTTCGATGGAAATCTTGAACCATTCCTGGACTTCTATCAGTTGGTCCTTGACAAGGTTGATAGGCACCAGTACTTCTGTCTGCCCTGCCGGAATAACGATAGGGGTGGGCAACGATGAGAAGTCCACGCCCGCTTGGGCTGTGCTGTTGGGGTCTATGGTGTAATTTACGGTAAGTGGCTGGCTGGCATCGCCACTGCCGCGGTAAAAGCGGATAAAAGTGCCATCGCAACCTTCGCGGGCGACGGGCACCAAGGGAGAAGGGTAAATCACTTCGGCCAATACCCGACCACCGGCACTGAACGAGTTGGCACGGAAGAATACTGCCGAAGCAAAATTGGCATCGGCAATATCGGCCAAGGCCAGCTTGATATGATAGGTAGAGCAGGGTATGAGATTGGCCCGGGCTTTCAGCACGGTGGTAAAGCCATCCAGTTGGATGTCGTTCGTATTCACCACGGGTACCAGAGAGCAAATGCCAGATTGGTTGTTGTTTCGATAGTACTGCTGATTTTTCAGGTGGTTGACGTTGTTGACGGTAATGGGCGTGTTTGAACCGGGCAGTACAGCCAGATTAAGCGTGCCGGTGATGCCAGGGCCGCTGATGAAGAAGCCGAAGACATCGTTGTATTGGCTGTTGACGTATTCGCAGTACTCCTCAGAGCCAAATACAAAGTCAAACTCCACCATGTCGGTTGTAGGGCTAAAGTCGAATTCGATAATCGTCAGGTCGTATTGGTTGCCCGGGGCAAGGCTCTTCAGGTCGGGGTCGTCAGGAGAGTCTGAGCCAAAGCCGCTGTTGGCGTTGGGCAAGTTGTTGGGGCCAGGCAAGATACTGGTAGGGCCAGTGCACATTACGAGGCCATTAGAGATGTTAATGGTTGTCTGACCGTTAGCAAAGGTACCCCGAGAGCGAGGGTCTCCGAAACTCTTGATGTTTTTCACATCGAAGCAGTCGCCTCCAATGAGTACATTGGTAATCAAGTCCGACACGCCGTTACCTTGGGTAGTAATCATATTTGCGGCGCCAGACTCCGTCATTTTCTCCAGAAGTTTCTGTTGGGCTTCTACACGTTCGGGGCAGTCTAAGCAGCCGACCGACAGGTAGATGGGCACTTCAGTGTTTGGGCCATTGCCAGCGTCGGCTTGCACTTCGAAGGTCAGGCAGTCTGTGTGCGCGGTGATGCGAAGGGCCTCTGGGCGTCCAGATAAAGATTGCGCGGCTGTGGCATGCTCGACAGCACGGAGCACAAGAGAAGCCTGTTGGCCCATAAAGGCCGGGTTAGCAATGACCTGATAGGTTCGGCCAGCCTCAAAACCGCATACGCGGAGCGGTGTCTTGCCAGGGAAGACGTTCAGCGGAGCGCGATGGGGTAGGGTAGGCAGTGTAACATTTTGTTGCTGGTTTTGCCCGTATGAGGCGGTTGCGAAGAGGAGGGTGCACAGCACGTGGAGTAGAGTTTCCCGTTGTAACATAATGGTGCGCGATTTAAAAGAGAATGTGAGTGGATTTGCTTGTGCAAAACCAGGCGCGGGGACGGGAAGAGCAGATTATCGCGGCTGAAAAACAACCTTTTAATCAGACCTCTTCACAAGAAAAGGGAGCGGGAAAGAATGGAATACAGGTGGGATTGAAAAGACCGACGACCGGTGAAAACAACCTTGGCCATATCAGTCGGCAGCCTTAGCGACAAGTAAACTCGCGAGGCGAAAGTAAGAACATTTTACAATTCAGCTGAGGCCATATTTTTTGGGCCTTGCAAAGAGTACATTTTCCAGAGCGTCCGCAAGGCCTCTCATTTTGAAGTGAAAAGTGATAAGTGATAAGTAGAACCAGCCACTTCCTACCATCGCCGCCTTTTTCACCTCTGTTTTTTTGGGGGTGAAAAAATGGCTGCCGGCTTCAGAGCGGCTGCTGCGGGCGTAGTGGCTGGGCGCGTGGCTCCTGTTTGGCCCTGGGCGTGTTTTCGTCCCGCTTTTGGGCCTTAATAATGGCGAAACAGCGGCCTCCCGTCTCCGCGTCTGCAAGCACGGCGACGCTGCGGTGCCGCTCACGCCGTTATTAAGCCCCCAGGGCGAGACGGGTACATGCTCAAGCCCAAGCCGGAGCTCCGCAGGTGCAGGTGCGCCAAAAAGCCAAGCCAAAGCGCTGGAGCCGTTTTTCCCCAAAAACGGCCTCGGTAAGGGAGGTGTAGGTGGCGGCGAACGCAGCGCGGATGGTTTGAGAAACAGCCCTCACCGGAAAATGTGTACCCTTTCAAATTTGGGCCTTTATCGGTAATTAGGGCAGCGGATCTCGCCGAAATAATACTGCAGACCTACGCCGAGGAAAAGGTACACGTCATTGTTTTTGCCGTTGCCGCGCTGGCGTCCGGGTGCCCCGAGTGCAGCCTCGCCCGAGCGGTCCGCTAAGGCGACTGCCAAATCGCCGCGCAAAACGCGAAGATCTCTCGAGTCGGCGTAGGTACCACTGACGTCATCGAGGTAGTCCGTAAATAGCTTGCGGCTGTTGAGCTCGACGCTCATGCTCCACCGGTAAGAGAAATCGAGTTTAAGACCCACTCCGTAGGCAATGGCAAATTGCACTGTGCCATACTCTTCCCCTCGAAATTGCCCTTCTGTACCCAAAGGAGCAAGATCATACCAGCGGCCTTCATATTCTGCCTTTGGGTTGAAGTAGAAAAGCGCCGGCCCAGCAAAGACGTAGGGAGTGAAATAATAGTCCCGGTGGCCGTGCATGTAAGGCATGAAGTTGAACTCTAGCAACACGGCACCATCCACGATGTCGCTGCGGAAGGAGAGGTTTCGCGTACGCTCAAAGATGTTCTTAGAGTCGGCGTCCGTAGCACTGACACGGCCATAGCTGGCTCCAAAACGCATCGCCACGCGCTCGTTAAAATTGTAGCGCGTCAGAATTCCAGCTGCTGGGTGGATGCGGTTGAGGCGGTAATTGGTGTTCAGATCGCCGAAATAATTTGAGGCCCCTATCCAGCCACCCAGTTCCCAGCCTTTCATTTGAGCAAAGGCAGGAACGGCGAAAGCCAGCAGAGTAATAGAGAGAGAGGTGAGAAATCGGAGAAAGCTCATGTTATCAGTTGAAATGCCGTGATGTGGTTCAAGAAGGAAGATTGGGCTAGGGCATGTTCGAGTTGCCCGAAAGGCCAGCGGGACGCGCAAAAATAGGCGGAGTTTACGGCCACGAGGCTGCTTTGCTGAATTCGGGCCACAAACGCCTGTGTTTTGCCCTGTCGTATGGTGCGCATTCAAAAAGGCCGGCTTCAAGGGAGGTGGAGCAGAAGTGCTTTAGAATACAACTACTTGCACGCCCTGATGGGAGGGTATCTTGCGCACGCGTTGTCGCCTGCCATTGAAATACACCTCCACGGGCGTGCGGTCACCAGGGTTGAAAAACACATCGGCACCAGCCAGAAATGGAAAGCGGGCGAAGCGGTTAATTGCGGCGCCATCGGTCTTGCCGTTGCCGTTTTCGTCAAAGAGGAAGAAAGAAATAGCCGTCTTCTCCGCAGGGGCGAGGGCGGGAGTGGTCAGTGTAAGGCCATCTATCGCCAGGCTATCTCGGCCAGCTACAGCAGCCTGTAAGGAGACGTAAACGCTTATGACTGACTGAGCTGAGGTGTCTGGCAAGCCAGATAAAAGCATGCTCACCATGCTACTGCCAGTGGGCAATGCACGCAGGTACACCAATGGCTGGACATGGTCAAAACCCGCAAAGAAGTAATGCACTGGGCGGCTCGCTTCCGAAGCGCGCAAGACCAACTCTACCGGTGTGCGGGCGCGGACATTAGGAAGGCTCCAGCGACCCTGCCCGTCAGTATAGGTGCTTATAGATGAAGGTGAAGGCAAACGCTCACCAGTGGCAGCTTCCAAATAGTACAGTTCAATATGCGCGCCGGCAACTGGTTTGTTGTCGCCGAAGAAAACAGCCCGCCCGCCGATAGGCACTTCAGTTACTTCTGGGAGCGTTCGCATCGAGGGCAACGAGTCATTCAGAAAGCGGTAAACTCCCTTGAATGCTTCCGGATGAGTAGCCACTTGATAGTGATCCAGCCCGGGTATCATGAGGTTGGTGGCTCCCTCGATATCACCTCCAGTAGCAGTACGGTCTCCATCTGACCACAGGTTGAGCGTAGGTATTTGACCCTCTGGACCAGCTGCTTGCTTCTGACGCATACTCCCAATGTGCACATAGCGCGCTACTTTGGTTGCACGTATGCTGTCGGCCAGGTAGCGATATGCCAGACCACCTCCTGCCGAATGACCAATTAAGTCCACTTGACGCGCACCTGTTCGGGCTAAAGGAGTATTTATAGCCTCATCTAACTCCTGCACATGATTGCCCTGCGGGTTAAGCGTGTTCCAATCGTGTGCGTGTACATAATCGGGACAGTACCCAGCAGTTGTAAAAAAGCGCTGAAAACTCGACCACGTATCACCCGAGGCCAGAAAGCCATGTACCATAATCACTGGACGATGAGTGGCATTACAAGGAGTGGACTGACTACTTAGCGGGATGGACGCAAAAAGCAAGCTGGCGGTAAGGAGAAGAGATGGCTTCATATGTCGCTGTTTTCCTTTTCGAAGCAAATGTCCATACGAGTGAGTACCGTTCGTTGGGCCAAGCCTCACTTCACTTGCTCTACCTGCACCTCATGGCCCACCACAACCATCAGCCAGCCCAGCACATCGCCCTGGCGCAACACGTCCTCGTGGCTCAGCCGCGC
>FWPU01011395.1_pt1 | contig 12482 bp, 10 predicted proteins | sample 2228361 | NCBI WGS metagenome assembly FWPU01 (sample SAMEA103939777, study PRJEB20133) | metagenome | reverse complement strand
GCTACGTAAAGCAAGCGTCCCCGCTTGCTCAGGCAGGCCAAACCCGTCCGGCAGTTCTGCACAAGCGAGGACGCTTATGCTACGCTAGCCGCGTTGCCCGGAGGTGGTGGAGCCGTGACCGGCGGTCTCGCCGCCTCCACATTCCTTTCCCTCCTCAGTTAGGGGGCGTAAAGGCACACTTGCCAGCGCGGATCGGCTAACCCGGGCCTTTGCCGTTGAGATTCCCGGGGCGGTATCATCGAAGGCGGCTTCCGTGCCGCACCGGCCAACATTGGCTTTAGGGCGCGCTCGATCGAACAGCCTGCCACACGGCCGAACAGGCCCCAAACGTGCTATCAATCCACATTCCGCAACGCGCAGTCTTCACATCGCGTCCCTATGCTTCCGCCACCTCGTGCTGTGGTATTGTTGAGCGGCGGGTTGGATTCGGCCACAACGTTGGCCATTGCCCGTAGCCGCGGCCTGGAGTGCCATGCCCTAAGCTTTCGGTATGGCCAGCGGCACGCGATTGAACTTGAATCTGCCGCACGCGTGGCAAGTGCGCTGGGTGCGGCGCAGCATGTAGTGCTAGACATTGACCTGCGCCGCTTCGGCGGCTCGGCGCTAACCAGCGGGATAGAGGTCCCCAAGGGCCGGAGTTTGGAGGAGATGCAACAGGCGATCCCTGTCACGTATGTGCCGGCGCGCAATACGATCATGTTGGCTTTTGCGCTTGCCTGGGCCGAGGTGCTCGAGGCTGGGTCGATATACATAGGCGTGAACGCGCTCGATTACAGCGGTTACCCCGATTGCCGGCCGGAGTACATCGAGGCGTTCGAGCGGCTGGCGAACCTGGCCACCAAGGCAGCGGTGGAGGGCCGCGCGATACGTATCGAGGCACCTCTGATCATGTGTACCAAGGCCCAGATCATCCGCCAGGGTCTGGACCTTGGGGTCGATTATTCTCTTACCACCAGTTGCTACGACCCGTCGCCTGACGGTGCCGCGTGCGGCGGGTGCGACGCCTGCCTGCTGCGGCTGCGCGGCTTCGCAGAATGCGGCGTGGCCGACCCCGCCCGCTACCAACAGTCATCGACCCGCCCGATCCATTGAGGAGATCGCACCGTGAGACGCCTGCTACTGGGCTTTTGTGCCAACCGATCTCTCGCCCGCTGCCTGTGCATGACACTGGCTTGGTTCGTTGTTGCACTGCGGCCGGCCCTGGCCAGCCAGCCAGAACAGGCCAGCGCCCCAGACCTGGCACACGGCAACTGGCCGGTAGCCCGCGCCCCGGCCGACGATCTCGAGCCGCTCTCTTACGATCCGCAGCTCGTAGAGGCCCTGCCCCGCGAGCTGCTGCAAGACTATCCCGCCACCTACCTGGTCTATCGCGAGCAGCATGCCCTGCAGCCCGACGGCAAGGAGGTGACGGTTGTGCAGCAGCTCTTGCGGCTCAACAACCGCCTGGCCGTAGAAGAACTGGCCGAACAGCAGATCGAATTCCTGCCATCGAGCCAGACCCTAGTCTTGCACACGGCCCGCCTGCACACGGCCGACGGTAAGCGGGTCGAGTTGCTGGCCCACCAGGCCCACGTGCGAGATGCAAACACAGATTTCAAAGTCTACGACCAGGCCCAGCAGCTTGTGCTCTCTTTCCCCGCACGCACGCCTGGCGACGTGCTCGAAATCCAGTACAGCGTGATCGACGCCAATCCCCAGGCAGCCGGCCAGATGTTCGACATGTACCTCTTCGGCCACCAGAATTTGCCCGTGGGCAACGAAGAACTGGTGCTGCGTTTGCCCGCCGATCGCACCCTGCGCTATGCCACGCGCGGCCTGGAACAACAGCCCGCAATCGAACGCATGGCCGACGAAGTCGTCTACCGCTGGCGGCTGCACGGCACGCTGCCGGCAGGCGAAGAAGAGCGCATGCCGCCCGCATCCAGCCTGCTCCCCTGCCTGGCCTACTCGACGTTCGCTTCTTGGGAAGAGGTGGCGGAGTTCAACCGGCGCGTCCGCCAGGATCTCACCAGCCTGACCCCCGAGTTGCAACGCCTGGCAGCCGAGCTGGCTCCCCCACACGCCCCCGCCTTGCAAAAGGCGCAGCGGTTGGCCGCTTGGGTACGCGACCACATCCGCTACCTCTCGGCCAACCACGAGCCTCAGGGCTACTCCCCCCACCCGCCCGCTAAGGTGTGCGCCGACGGCTATGGAGATTGCAAAGACAAGTGCCAGCTCCTCCTCGAGCTGCTCCAGCACGTCGGCGTGCCCGCCTCCCTCGCATTCCTGAACACCGACGAAGAACCCCAAGTGTTCGACGAGGTGCCCTCGCCCGGCGTCGATCACGTCATCGTGCTCGCGGAGATCGATGGGCAGCAGATCTGGATCGATCCTACCGGCAGCCTCGCCCCGTGGAATGTGCTCTCTCCCAGCGTTTGCGGCCGCCGCGCGTTTGTGTGGGACGGGCAGAGCATCCGCCTGCTCACCACGCCCATGCTTCGTGCCGAGCAGACCCGCGTGGACCAAGAGAGCGAACTGGTGCTCGACCCCAGTGGCACTGGCCGCTGGCGCGTACGGCGTACCTTGTACGGGCAGGAGGCCTGGACGGCTCGCGAGAATCTGCTGGCCCAGAATGCTGCCCAGCGGCGGCAGAACCTGGCCGGGGAGTTCCAGGGTGTGTATCGCACGGCTCGGCTGCTGGAATTCAATTTGGACGAGTCTGTACTTGCGGACCCAGATCAGCCACTCACTCTGCAAGCCGAATTCGAGATTGCCGACATGGCGGCCGGCGCACCGGCCCTGCACCTGCAAGTGGCCAACGTGCTCTCGCACGGCCTGCTGGCCGAGGATGTCTCTCCGGCCCGCCGCTGGCCGTACCTGCTTGATTGGCCGCTCGAGGTTCGGCACCGCATAAGCGTGGTACTGCCCGTGGCCTACGTGTTCGGCAGCCTGCCCGAACACGCATTCGTGCATTCCAAGTGGGGAAACAGCACCCTTACTGTCTCTGCGGGTCCTGACCCGCGCCGCTTGCAGATCGAGTGGCAGCTTTGCTTGGAACAAACCCGCATCGAACCCGGTGAGGTCCCAGAGTTTCTCGACTTTGCGCAGCAGGTGTCTGAACTGGCGGTGGTCTACCTGGAGCTGGTCCCCACCAGCGATCCAGCCGATGTACCGGCACTGCTGGATGCGCTCTCTCGCAACGAGGCCGACGCCCCAACGGCACGCGTGCTGGCGGCACTGCTGATCGATGAGGGCGAGCAAGACCAGGCGCGGCACGTTCTCGCGCGTGCCCTCGCGGCCACTCCGGAAGATGCGGCACTGTGGGAGTTGTTGCTGGAGTGCTTGCCTGCCGGAGAAGACGCTCTCGATGTGCATCGCAAACTTGCGGAACACTGGCCCACAGAGGGAACCTACCTGCTGCAACTGGCCCTGGCACTATTGGAAGCGGGGCAGACTGCTGAGGCCCGGGAGACGCTCCAGCGCCTAGCAGCCTTGGAAGATCCTGTCTGGCAGGTCGAGGGGCGGTACCAACTTGCGCGGCTGCACGCGGCGGCGGGCGAAGATGCCAAGGCAGCCGACGAACTGGCCGCAGCACGGCAGGCCGATCCTAGTCTGTACGGCTCGCACGTGCAGGCCCGACTACTCGAGGGGCAACTAGCTCTCAAGGCCGGTCTCGCCCAGCGGGCCAGGGAGGTATTCGACGAGGCCTTGCAGGCCGATGCGGCTGCTGCCGAGGTCAGGCTTGGCCTGGCCCAAGCCTGGCGTGCGCTTGGCGATGCTCGAAGGGCCTGGCACGAACTAGATCGCTACCTATCGCAAGAGGACGTGGGCCCAGACGGGCTCATCGAGGCTGCGGAACTGGCCCTGGCACTGGGCCAGCGCAGCGCCGCACTGCTGGCGGCCGAACGGGCCTTGGACGCAATGCCGGACTTCGCCCCGGCACAGCGGATGCTAACACGCGCGTGCCATGTTCTGGGACGGTGGGAACAGGCCGTAAACGCGCTGGGCGAAGACACGCCGCTGGACGACGCCGCCACGGCCAAGGCGTTTTTAGAATCTGCCTTGCGCGCCGGCCGGTTGTCTGCGGCCGTGAAACGCATAGCGGAGGTGCAAAGCATATTGCCACAGGCCGAGCCGCAAGAGCAACGCCCCGAGTTGGAGCGATTGCTGGCAGCCGTGGCGTATTGCGAGCGCCGTCTCCAGGCGCTTGCCAAGCAGCTTGGCACGCAGGGGTCCGTGGCCAAGCAGGCCCATGGCCTGGAGGCCATGGCCTGTGCCGAGTGGCTGGCGGGCCAGGGAGATTGGGTGCGGGCTGAAAAGCTGGCAGTGCAGGCACGCTCTGCCGGCCTGCGGCTGCCAGGCCTGGACGCACTGACTGGTCTTGTGCTCCTGCACACGGGCCAACTGCGCGAGGCCCGCAAGCGGGCTGCCAAGGCCCTTCAGCAAACGGAAGATCCTATGGCCTGCTTCTTGCGCGGCCGGCTGCGTTATGAGCTGCAACAAGAGGGCGCCGTGTCCGACCTGCGCAAGGCCGCCGAGTTGACCGAACACGAGGCTCCCATGGTCTTGCACGCTCTGGCTGCCGCACTCGCCGCCGAGGGAGAGCTTACCGAGGCTCTCAAGGTTCAGCGCGAGGCGGCGGCCCTTGCACCGCAGCACCGGCAGGTGCAATTGCAACTCTCGCGTTTGCAGGCGCAAGGAGAGCACGGCCGCAAGGAGTGAGCCGCGCTGTGGCAGCCGGGTTGTGGCGCGGGCATCCTGCCCGGTGTTGCAAGGTCGGTGCCCCGTAACGCGGCTGCACAGACCGCGGGCCCATCAACCCGCGGCGGCTCAGAGACCCACAAGCGCGTGCTTGCCAATGCAGGCATGTGCGGTAGCGGCCCGATCACCCCCGGCGGCGGTCGGCCACGTGTGCCAGTTCTTCCTGGATCCAGGCCTCGAGTTCGTCCCAGTCGACCGGGGGCAGCTTTGAGAGGTCGGGCCGCAGAGCCGCGGCGTCGCGAATGTACACGTGCACGATTTCGTGTGCAGGCTTGTTCGTATTCCAGTGCACCAGCACGCGCACGCATCGCGGCAGCGAGCCGGGTACGGCGATCTCGTGTGTGCAGAGCAGGGCCACGTCCAGCCAGCCGAGCTGGCGGGCGGCCAGGGCTGGGAATTCGGCGTCCAGATCGGGCGTGGTGGTAAAGATGGCGCTGGCTACGTCGGCTGGGTCGATACCGTTCTGCCGAATCATCAGGGCCAGCAACTGCCGCGTGGCGCGCAGTATGTCTTCTCGGGTATTGCTTTCGACCGTCGTGGCACCACGCACGCCGCGACACCGCATTGGGCTATCTCTCACGCCAGTATCAGGCCTGCCGGCGGCAGAAGGCCGCGGACAACTCTCCGTCCAACACCAAGGTCGTGCCGCCCGCGGCCAAGACCGCATGGAGCCGGCACGCCATACACGCGCGGCGGCCCCACACAGCGAAGTTTACTTTGCAATCGCCGGCCGCTCCAGCGGCGGCGGCCGCGCAAGCCGTTGCCGCTGCTGCTGCGGCTAGGGCCGCTACCCTAACCTGCAAGCCCGGGGGCTTGCCATTGCAGGCCAGCTCGTGCCAAAGCGCAACAAGCGCTCAAGCCAGCCGTGCACCTTCTGCCTGTGCGGTTGTGCACGACTGCCCAACAGACCGCCGGCTGCGTGCTATAATCGGTGCGCGGCTTGTGTTGCCTCCCGTCCTTACCGATAGGGTTTTTGCATGCGCATTACCGGTGTGCCTTGTAGCCGTTGCTTCTTGGCCGCAGGTGTCTTGCTTGCCGCGGCCCTTGCAGGCTCTGCACTAGCGCAGCGTGGAGGGCAGGCTGCCGCACGCATCGAGCTGGAGCTGGCCGCCGCACGCGAGCTGGCGGTGGGGGCACACCGCGAGTGGTACGAGCTGCTCACGAGCCTGAAGGTCGACAATCTTCGCATCCGCGCGCCGGCCGCCGGAGACGAGGTGGGCATTACCACCGCCGGCGCGGCGCAGGCGCCCGTCTATCGGGTGCTTGGCCAGATTACTGCCCGTAACGAATTGGTGCTGCCCGGCGGCAAGTTCTCGATTCGCGACCGGGGCGGCATTTCCGCCTGGCTGAAAAAGCTGCGCGAGGGCGGTCCTAGTGCATTGCAAGGCGAGGGCGAGTTGCCCTTTGGGCTGCGGCAGGAGCAGTTCATCGAAGTGAACCGAGACCTGGCGCGGCCGATCGAGTTCGAAACGAGTGGGGGGAAGCTGTCCGAGGTACTAAAGCAAGCGGGCGAGGCGCTTGAGTATCGGCTGCTGGTAGAACCGGCGGCGCAGCGGGCGATAGAAGAGGCGGAGCCGGTGCTGGACGATGTGCGTGGGATCAGCACGGGTACGGCGCTAGCATACGTGTTGCGGCCCGCGGGTTTGATGTTTGTGCCGCGCCGTGGTGCCGACGGGCAGCCCGAGTACCTAGTGGCGTTGGCCGATGCAGAGCGGCGGTCGTGGCCCGTGGGGTGGGAGCCGCAGAAAAAAGAAAGCGAGGTGCTGCCGGAGCTGTTTCAGGTGTTGAACGTAGAACTCAAGGATGTTCCACTGGCCGACGTGCTGGCTGCCCTCAGCGAGCGGCTGAAGGCGCCGATGCTGCTGGACCACCATGCTTTGTTGTGGCACGAGATCGACGTGCACGAGGTGCGCATCAATCTGCCGTCCAAGCGTACGAGTTACGTTCAGGCGCTGCGCAGGGTATTGGCCCAGGCGAAGCTCAGATACGAGCTGCGATTGGACGAGCAAGACAAGCCCTTCTTTTGGATTACGACGCAGTATTCCGTTCGCGCTGCTGCACCGTGACGTGCGTGCGGCCGGCCGAGTGCCGCCGATTCGTTGCTGCTCATGCTTACTGGAACAGAAGCCGCTGCTGCCTGCATTGCCCTAGGCGTAACGCATGTGGTGTGGGTGCCAGATTCGACGCTGGGGGAGTGGGAAGCAGCGCTAGTTGCCAGCCCCAGCTTGCGGCTTGTGCGCGTGTGCCGCGAGGGTGAGGCGTGGGCACTGGCGGCCGGGCTGTACATTGGTGGACAGGAGCCGCTGGTGGTGATGCAGAGTACGGGCCTGTTCGAGTCTGGAGACGCACTGCGGAACGTGCTGTTCGACCTCGCCTTGCCGTTGTGGTCGGTGATCGGCTACCGCAGCTATCTTGTAGCGGAATCGACCGACACGGCCCGCCGCTACACCGAGCCGATTCTGGCCGCTTGGGGCTTGGAGTGGCTGCTGATCGACGCGCCGGGCGGTGGCGAACGCATGGTCAAGCACCTGCAAGCCGCTCGCGCCGCCCAGCGGCCCGGCGTGGTGCTGCTGGCCGAGGGAAGGGGCTAGCCGTGGCACAGCCGCATGCAATGCCAGGTGCACCGCCCCGGGCCATGCCCTTGCGACCAGCGCTTGAGGTGCTCGCACGCCTGCGCACGCAGCAGGTGGTAGTCACCACCATGGGTTCAGCCCGAGAGTGGCCGAAGCTGTCTGACCACCCGCTCGACTTCCACTATCTGCCCAGTGCCATGGGCCAGGCGCCGCTCATCGGGCTGGGCCTGGCGCTCGCCAGGCCCGAGCGCGAGGTGATCGTGCTCAACGGAGACGGCTGCATGCTGATGAACTTGGGCGCCCTGGTTACCATCTCGGCATGCCGGCCCGCGAACTACACCCTCGTGGTGCTGGAGAATGGCGTGTACGAAGTGACCGGCGGCCAGCGCACCGCCGCGCCCGCCGAACTCGATCTCGCTGGCCTTGCCCGAGCCGCGGGCATTCGCAGCGCAGCCGCCTTCGACGAACTTGCCACCTGGCAGGCACATGCCGCCGATGTGCTCGCACTTGCCGGACCGCGGTTCATCTCGCTGCGGGTAGAAACAGTCAGCGATTATCAGCTCCCCACGCCCCGGCCCATGCGAGAGCGGCTGGCACGCTTTCGGCAAACGTTAGATAGGGCGAATGACGCGTGAAAAGCCGCTCATAAAGACCAGCCATAAAGACCAGCAGGTGAACAACGGCTTGCCAATTGCAGAGCTTGGGTGCCGTTCGTAGGGATTGGAGGGTAAAGACAGGTGCAACACGCGGGGCGATTGGCAGGCCAGCACCCTGTGCTGCCGCGTGCGCGGGCCGCGGCGGTGTGCGAGACGGTGGTGCATGGCGAGCGGCGTTGCACGTCGATGTTGGGGGCGTCAAGGTCGCGTGTGTCGCGTGCGGCCCTGGCGCGGCTCGCGGCGTGACAGGCAAGCTGTTGAACCGTCGGGTTGTGTGCTGCGCATCTAGGCCTCGGCCTGGCGATCTGCGGCCCATTCGCTTTTCCAAACGCCTACGCCCAGTGGATCCGTGGGGTCGCATTTTAGCAGCACGTCGAGCACAGCTAGGGCCTCGGCCCGTTTGTTCAGTTTGTGCAGGCACCAGGCGAGTCCCTTTGCCGCCTGCAAGAAGGGCTGGTTGGCGGGCAAGCTATAGGGCACAACCGCCCCAAGTGGTTCGGGTAGGGCCGAATAGCCCAGCTCGAAGGCCCGCCCAAAGTGTGCCCGCGCCAGGCGCAGTTGATTCTCCTCCAGCGCAATCTCCCCCAACATCAGGTGCGCCTGGATGAAATCGGCACAGCCTTGCAGCAGCCAGCGCAGTTCGTCGAGGGCGACATCTACCTCGCCCGCGTCGAGCATGTGTTGCACCTCTTCGATGTCTTCGGCTCGTTCGCGGGCACAGCGGGGGTGGACCAGTTCCCAGGCGCCGTCTTGCGGTCTGCGCCGCGCCTGCACGGCGGTGGGTCGCCGCGGCAAGATCCCTCTGCGCATGGCCGTGCCAGGAGGCCGGCGTTTCTTGCGTCTGCTCATGGGAATGCTCTCAAGGTGCCGCGAGCCGGCCCGGTTCGCGCACGCCGCGGCCCTGGCGGCCGGTAGCGGTGTCTCCCAGCTCTTCCCTGGCGGCTTCAGCCAGTTGCAACAGGCGGGCCACGACGTCGGGGTGATGTGCGGCCACGTCTGTGGTCTCGCCGGGGTCGGCCTCGAGGTCGAACAGAGCCAGCTCGATGCGTGCTTGCTGGTATTCTGCGGGCTGGCCGCCGCGCCCGCCAGCTCGTCCGGCAAGCGTGCGGTATTCGTGCTCGAAGTGCAGCTTCCAGCGGCCGCTGCGAACTGCTTGCAGTGCTTGGTCCCAGTAGAAATAAAGCGCCTCATGGGGCGAGGCGGCCCCCGCTTCGCCTACGACAAGCGGCCAGATGTCTCGCCCGTCGATGGAACGCTGCGGCAGCTCGGCTCCCACCAACCGGGCCACGGTCGGCAAGATGTCGATCGTCATCGCCGGCTCGCTCACCACGCGCCCGCCCGGAATCGTCCCCGGCCAGCACATGATGCACGGCACGCGCACGCCCCCCTCGAACGTCGTCCCTTTACCCTCTCGCAGGCCGCCGGCGCTGCCCGCGTGATCGCCGTAGCTCAGCCACGGGCCATTGTCGCTGGAGAAAACGACCAGCGTGCGCTCCGTCAAACCGTGCCTTGCAAGCGCCCCCACAATCTCGCCCACAGACCAGTCGATCTCCTCGATCACGTCGCCATACAGCCCGCGAGAGCTATGCCCGCGAAACTTGTCCGACACGTGCAGTGGTACGTGCGGCATAGTATGTGGCACGTACAAGAAAAACGGTTGCGCCGCATGCCGCTCGATGAACTGCACCGCTCGCTCGGTATACCACGTGGTAAGCTGAGACTGGTCCGGCATGCGGCCGACCACCTCTTCTCCCGCAATCAGCGGAAGTTCAGGGAAGTCTTTGATCGTGGGGTGCCGCGGCCACATGTCGTTCGAGTAGGGCAGGCCAAAGTACTCGTCGAACCCGTGCCGCGTGGGCAAGAAGGGCGGGTGATGTCCCAAGTGCCACTTGCCGAAGATGGCCGTGGCGTATCCAACCGACTTGACTAGCTCGGCCAGCGTCTGTTCATCAGCATGAATGCCGTGCTGTGCACGCGGAGACAAGGCACCCAAGATGCCCAGGCGGTTGGGGTAGCACCCCGTCAGCAAGGCGGCGCGAGACGCCGAGCAGACCGCCTGCGCCGTGTAGAAATGCGTCAGCCGCACGCCTTGCTCGGCCAGGCGGTCGAGGTTTGGCGTGGCAAAGCCCTGCGCTCCCTGGCAGCCCAGGTCTCCCCAACCCATGTCGTCTGCGTAGATGATCACTATGTTGGGCCGCTCGGCCGCACGGGCGAATGGCGCCAGAGCCGCCTGCGACGTCGCGGCAAAGGCAAGCAACGTGGCGAGGATCGCGGTGCGCATGGTTGAGAACCTCCATTGCGTTGGCTGCGGGTGGAGTATAACCGGTTGCCGGCGAACGGGTGCTCTTCGCCGAGCCGTTCCCGCGTGTATGTGATAGCAGCAAGTCTCGGCACAAGCGAGCCTGGCCGGCGGATCCCAAGCCAGGGCCAGCATCGGCAAACAGTGCGGCGGCGCGACCATGCCGCCCATTCTTGGGCGAATGCGATATGCAGAACGCTGCGCACTGCCGTCGCTTCCGCCCGGTGCTGCGTTCACGTCCGGCTGCGGGTCGGTATCATAACTCCCATGCAAGGCCCCTGGTTACGTGTCGCGCGCTGGAACGACGAACTCGGCTATTGGGAGCAGTCTCGCACTCCGCTTGCCAGCCTGGCGGCGGTTGCACCGCTGGTGGTGTTCTACGAGCTGGGTGTGCTGCTGCTGGGCCCCGGAGAGGTGCGCAACGGCGCCGAGGTTTGGTTGCGGCAACTTCTCTCGTTGATGGGCCTGGGCGAGTATTTCCTGCTGCCGCTCGTAACCGTGGGAATTCTCGTGGGATGGCATTTCTTAGCCAAGCGGCCGACGCGGCTGACGGCGGGATTGCTGGCCGGAATGATGCTAGAGTCTTTGGGCTTGGCTCTGCTGCTCGTGGGGATTGCCCACTTCCAAGCTTGGCTGATGAGCGTGTACTCAGATCAGCCGCCGGGGACGTGGCTGGCGGGCGAACCGCAGGGGCTCTCCTCACGCTTGGTGTGTTTTGCAGGTGCGGGCCTGTACGAAGAACTGCTGTTTCGCTTGGTGATGCTGCCAGCCTGCTTTGCATTGCTTGCGGCTTGCAAGCTGCGGCCCGCACCGGCAGCCGCTTGGGCCGTGCTGCTCTCGAGCCTGGCGTTTTCTGCCGCCCATTATCTGGGCCCCTTGGGAGACGAGTGGCAGATCTCGAGTTTTGTGTTTCGCACGCTGGCAGGTGCGATCTTCGCCGTGGTCTTCTTGGCTAGGGGGTTCGGTATCGTAGCCTGCACGCACGCGGCTTACGACGTGCTGGTTGGAATCCTGGGTCTCTGAGTTGCACGACGCGTGCGAGGGCTTCGCCGATAAAGGCAAGCGGTGCGCCCGGCATCGGCCATGCTGCCCTCACGTGTGCCGCTGCTTTCGGCGCTGCGGCAAGCATTGCTCATCGCATGCTTGAGGGCACTCTTTGAATGCGGCCGACCCATGCGTGTTGTGTTAGAAGAACGGGCTTGCGGTCCGCATGCGACGCGCGGCGCACGCGGATGCCTGGCCGCAGGGGTGTTTAAGTGAGGTTTTGTCAAGTCCGGTTGGCCAAAATTTGCGGTTTTGCGCAGCGTTATGGGCACAAACGGGCGTCTGGCAACAAACTCCCTTGGTGCAGGTTGCAGCGAGGGTTTATAATAGCCTCGCAGAAGGAAGAAGAGGCCATAATCAAGAAGCAAAGTTGCTGGCCAACATACGAGGGAATGTAGCCGTGTTGTCGGTTCGTCCGCGTGTCACCGAGCTGGTGTATCAGCTTTACGGGCGTTCGTTGCACCCGGAGCTGTTTGAGATCTGCGATACGCGAACGGTGTGCCGGGGCGAGTACACAGCCACGATTTGCATTACCACGGCCGGGCACCTGGTGACTTGGCGTTACCACGGCCAAACACTCACCGAGGTGGCTACCAGCGCGCATCATCCTCTGCCTCAGAAGAGGCGGCTGCTGAGCTACCGGCTTAAGGGAGAGCGCAGCGACCGCATGGAGTGCCGCGGCGGGGCCACGTTCCAGGTGAGCTTTCAGCTCGAGCAGGTTGATCCGGAAGTGTTCTGGACCTTTCAGCAGGAACTGACCCTAGACGGCCAGCGGCAGGGCATGCTGCACCGCTTCGGCCCCAGCGGCCGCATGGCCCTGGGCGCCCTCTCGTACATTAACATCGAAACCCGCAACCGCAGCCTGCTTGTGCAGGCCTTCCATACGTTCCCCGACGACCACGCCATCGTCAAAAGCCAGTCGTTGTACGAGATCCCTTGAAGACCGGCCCTGTACTGCTGCGGCCATGGCGGACCGGTCACAGCGGCAAGCGCGCGTGCCTGGGGCGCTGACTGACCGGCTACAGCCGCACGCCCAACCCAAGATCGCTGCTCGCCGCCGGGCGCCAGCCCAGCGGCGGGTGTGCCACTGCTTGACGCGACGCGTCAAGCAGTGCGAACTGCGAACCACGCCACCGCCTACCCCGTGTGCCACTGCTTGACGGACAGCGA
>FWPU01011394.1_pt1 | contig 12483 bp, 7 predicted proteins | sample 2228361 | NCBI WGS metagenome assembly FWPU01 (sample SAMEA103939777, study PRJEB20133) | metagenome | reverse complement strand
GCCCACCAGGGCTGGCCCGCGCCGGATGCCGGGTCGCAAGACGCCGCTCATGATGTCGTCGAGGGTGGCCTCCAGGTCGCGGAGGCCCAGAAGGTGGCCGAACTCGTGGGCGACGGCCGACACGAGGTCCATATGTCCGTCGGCGTCCGAGGAAGGCTGGGCCACCGCGGTCCGACTGCCGGCCGGGGTAAAGAACTCCTCGTTGAGGCTGGGTGTGGGATCGACGAACCACCCCCAGCCGGCCGCGTCGCGATCGAGGGCAATTCGTCCGGGCTGGGCGTTGGCCAGGAGATCGCCGGGCAGATCGGCCAGGACAACCGCGGTCTTGCGGAGCGAGGCAAGCTGGGGTTCCGCAATGCCTGCCGCAGCCCATTGGGCCAGGGCGGCATCGACGATCTGGGCGAGTTGTTCTCGGGCGGGCGGCGCGACAGGGCCGGCCAAGGGGCCACGGGTGCTGGCCCGCAACGCGGCGTTGCCTCCCGGCAGTTCCCAGGTGCCCACCACCGGTTGCCACCCCGTCACGTTGCCGCCGTAACCAAAGTGGGTGACGTCGGAGGGGTCGGCGTTGTTCGAGTTCTTGAAATAGAAATGGGTGGTGTAGGGATCGAACACGCCGATCGTGTCCGTGCCGCTTTGGTCCCAGTCGCCGGCGATGGGGAACCAGCCCCGCACATCCGTGCCAAAGCTGAATACGTTCAGGTCCCCAAGGTCCGTATTGTTCGAGTCCTTGAGATAGAAGGTGTTGGTCGCCGGGTCCCAGACGCCGATGGTCTCGATGCCGTCGCCGTTCCAGTCGCCCACCACGGGGTGCCAGCCCGTCAAGTCATTGCCAAAGCCGAAGACGGTTACGTCGGCCGGGTTGTCATTGTTGGAGTTCTTGAGGTAGAAGGTGTTGGTGCGGGGGTTCCAGACGCCGATGGTGTCGGTGCCGTCGCCGTTCCAGTCGCCCACCAGGGGGAACCAGCCGGCCAGGTTCCCACCGAAGCCAAAGCTCTGGACATCCGCGGGCGAGGAGTTGTTGGAGCCTTTGAGGTAGAACCACGTGGCGTAAGGGTTGAACACGCCGATGGTCTCGATGCCGTCGCCGTCCCAGTCGCCCACCAGGGCCGACCAGCCGGCCAGGTTCGCGTTGAATCCGAAGTTATCCACGCCGCCGGGCTGGTCGCCGTGGTTCATGGTGAGGTAGAAGTGGGCGCGTGCTGGGTCGAAGACGCCGACGGGGTGGGGGGGCTCGAACTCCAGGAATCCCGTGGGTGTAAGATCGCGCCCCACCAGCCCCGGATAATTGGGGGCGTAGCGGTACGAGCGGAACACGAGGTTTTCATAGACCTCGGGGATGTTTGGGATGTTCAAGGGTGGCAACGCGGCCCCCTGCGTCAGCGGCCCAGAGGCCGTGATGGGATTGACGTAATACCACACCACCTCGCCGGCGGGGGTTACCTCGAAGATGGTTCCCGAGGTCCCTTCGGTAATCAGAGTATTGCCGTTAGGCAGGCGCTGGGTGCCGGAGATGATGGGTGCAAAGAAGTCGGAGGGGTTGGGGCTGCGGTAACTCCAGACCAGGCTCGTGGGACCGAAGGCGGCACCCTGGCGGGAGTAGTTGCCTTGGGCATCGACCGGGGGCTGGAACTCGTCGGCCGACGAGTAGTTGCCATCGGGCCGGGCCCACCCGTTGTTGAAGAGGAGAATCGTTCCGGCATCGGTCCACTCGGCATTGTGCTGGTAGAAGAGCTTCTGGTCGGCCGCGGTGCCGGCGCGGTACGTGCGCGGGTTGCCCCAGCGGTACAAAAGGTCGCCCCCTTTTCCGCTGTTGCCGCCGGTATGGCCGGCCGCCTCGGCCGTGGTGGTGCTGTGGTCGATGACCCACACCTCGCTGAACTCGCGGACCGAGAGCAGTATCTGATCAAGCTGCGGGTTGTAATCGATGCCATTCATGTGGGTCCAGTCGGACGGCACGCCCCCGGCGCCCTCGCCGGTGGGGACGTAGTTGATGTCCACCAGTTCGGGATGCTGGGCCACATTGCCGTAATTGGCCTTGTCGGGGAAGCGGTCTTGGATCAAGTGGTCCCACACGTGCCATTCCCACACGATGTTGCCGCCGGAGGCGCCGGTGGGCTGGACCTCGAACACAGCATCAGGGATGAGCTTGCCTTGGGCCAACATGCCCGGATCGCGGCCGGCTGCGATGGCTTCGTCGGCCGACTTGTACTCCCACACCAAAAGCAGCACATTGCCGTTGGGCAATGGCTCGATGTCGTGGTGGGCGGCGAACTGGGTGTTCAAGAGGTCGTAAGACCATAGCAACTGGCCGTCCCACGAGTACCGTTCGATCCGGCCACCCAAGCCTGGCGCCCAGTTGGCCACCTGGCCGGGCTGTGGGGCCGCCGTACGGAGCAGGCTTCCATCCTCTAGCAGGTAGGCGGATTGCCCCGGCGTGTAATTGCTTTGCCAGGTGTGGACCACCCGGCCCTGGCTGTCGATCAAGTACGTCGTCTTGGATCGGCTCGGTGCAAAAAGGGTGTACCCCTCGAACATTTTTTGGGGGTCGCTGTAAAGGAGGCCAAGGGTTTGCCCCTCGGTCGTTGGGGTTACCATCGAGAGGAGGGTGCGTTCCTCGAGCGGTTCAACGCCTAAACGGCGGAAGCGGCGGGTGGAACCGCTGCCGGAGCCGCCCCGATCGTGGTGGGTAAACCTGTCAGCCGCGACGCGCCGATCGCCGAATAGCCACTGTAACATCTTGGCATTCCCTGTGTTGGGTTACTACGCCGATTTTCGCGCGAGGTCTTGGCCGTTGAAGGAATCGCGACGTCCCCTTCGTGCAACCTTGTCGGAAGGGGACGACTGGTCAATTTAGCAAAACAAGGGACCCTGCACAAATTGGAAAAATCGTTCCGCCTGCGTATGCGGCGTAATCTTACACGCTGCCGAATGGCTGGCCAATTGGGCTGCGGGGACGCGGGCCGAGCAGCCCTCTGCTGTGTTATCTTGCCCGGCGCGCCGAGATCGGGGCTGGCCGACTGCCAGCCCTCGCGGCACGCGGCCGTCCCAGCGAGCCTGGGGCGCCATCTGCTCTTGATTGGGTAGCATGGACACACTTTGGAGGGGTCTATTGACGCCGCGGGGGTGGCCAGAAGGGGGGCACGGTGCCGGCTGGGCGTGCATCATATAGCAGGGCCGGCCGGATCCACGGTAAAAGCGGTTGAGGGGTAACTGGGCTTCCTGCGCTTCGGCGGTGCGAGGAGAGGCCGGCCAGGCCGGCTCCACGGAAGAAGACAGGGAAGGCCGGGACAGGCGCCGTGGGCTGGTCCTGGTGGACTGGCCGCTTTACCCAAGCTTGCGGTTTGGCTGGATTTTTTTGGTGGGCCTTGTGTTTTCGGCCGCGTGGGCATAGGCTTGGTTTTCCGCGCCGTCGTGCCCGTGGGCGGCGGGGGTATACTGTTGTGGGGGCGCGTTTGTCGATGATGGGCGTATGAGTACCGAGACTCGACCGAGCAAGGACGACGTAACCTGGAGCACGCGTTCGCGGACCGGCCGGCTGATGGGAGTGCAGATTGCGGGCCTGGGCAGTGCGGTGCCTGCCGAGCGGGTTCGCAACGAGGACCTGGCGGCTTTGGGTTACGACGCCCAATGGATTCTTCAGCGGAGCGGGATCCGTGAGCGGCGGCACGCGCCGGCGGGCATGGCCACCAGCGACCTGGCCGCCGAAGCCGCCCGGGTGTGCCTTGCCCGCAGCGGGGTGGATCCCGCGGAGATCGACCTGGTGCTGGTGGGCACCTACACACCCGACATGCCGCTGCCATCGACCGCGTGTCTGGTGCAGGCGCGGTTGGGGCTCCAGGCGCCTGCGATGGACTTGCACGCAGCGTGTGCGGGGTTCGTGTTCGGGTTGATTACCGGGGCCCAGTTTGTGGCCAGCGGGTGCAGCCGGCGCGTGCTGGTCATCGGTGCCGACTGCAATTCGCGCGTAGTCAATCCGGCCGACCGGCGCACATTTCCGCTGTTCGGCGATGCGGCGGGGGCGGCCATCCTGGCCCCCGGCAGCGCCCGGCAAGGGCTCCTGGCATATGCCTTCGGGTCGGACGGCTCCGGCGCCGATCTGCTTTGCCAGCGTATGGGCGGCACGCGGATGCCGTTTCGGGCGGATGCCTCGGCCGACGGACTCTACTTTTTGCACATGGAAGGCCGGGCGATCTTCAAGTGGGCGGTGCGGGTGCTCAAGGACACCGTGGGCGAAGTGCTCCGCGTGGCGCGCTGCGGTCTGGGCGACGTCGACCTGGTGGTGTTCCACCAGGCCAACCGGCGGATCATCGACGCGGCGGCAGACGAACTGGGATTGGATCCGGCCAAGGTGTACAACAATCTGGAGCGTTACGGGAACACGGCGGCGGCGAGCATCCCGCTGGCATTGGACGAGGCGTTTCAGCAAGGGCGGATCGAACCCGGCAGCCTGGTCCTGGTCAGCGGATTCGGGGCGGGGCTGGCCTGGGGCACGGCGCTGGTGCAGTGGTAGCCGCGGGCCGGCCGGTTCGTTTGTCCCCGGGCAGCGGGGCGTGCTGGGCCTTGGCGGCCCGAGCCGCGCGCTTCGATGCAAACGCATGGTGAGGGACTAGCCTATGGAACCCACGCCGACTGTCCCACTCCGTAGCGAGCGCGATCCGGCCGATTGCTGGGACCTTTCGAGCTTGTTTCCGGGGGACGAGGCCTGGGAGGAGACGTTTCGTGGCTGGGAAGCGCGGATTCCGCAGTACGCGCGGTTTGCGGGTCGGCTGGCCGAGGGGGCCCACATGCTCGCCGAGGCCCTGGACTTCCATCTCCAGATGGAACGAACCGGCGAGCGTCTGGGGGTGTATGCGTTTCTGAAGTCGGCCGAGGATACGACCCACAGCACGTACCAGCGGATGCACGGCCGGTATCTGGGGGCGGCCAGCCGGGCCGCACAGGCGGCGAGTTTTTTGCGCCCGGAGATTCTGGCGTTGCCGGCCCCCCTTCTGGCCGCGGTGCTGGCCGAGGAGCGCCTGGCCCCCTATCGCCTTCTGGTCGAGCGGATCGTGCGCGAGAAGCCGCACACGCTTTCCGAGCGGGAGGAGCGGCTGTTGGCGCTGGGGAGCGAGATGGCCCAGACGGCCAACCACACCTTCCGGCAACTGCACGACGCGGACCTTCGGTTTGGGACGGTGGCCGACGAACGGGGGCAGCCGGTGGAACTGACCCATGCGACGTACGTCACGCTGTTGCACTCTCCAAGCCGCGAGGTCCGCAGGGCGGCTTTCCATCAGTATTACCGCCAGTACGAGGCGCACCGGCATACGCTGGCGGCGACGCTGGCCGGGGCCATCCAGCGGGACGTGTTTTACGCGCGGGCCCGCAATTACCGCAGCGCGCTGGAGGCGGCCCTGTTCGCCGACAACATCCCCCCGCCCGTTTACGAAAACCTCATCGCCTCGGTGCGGCGGCACCTGCCTGCCCTGCACCGGTATTACGAGGTTCGGCGCCGCAAGATGGGCTTGGAGGAGCTGCATGTCTACGACACCTATGTCCCCATCCTGGCCGAAATCCAGGTGCATCACACCTGGGACCAGGCCGTGGGCCTGGTTCTGGACGCCCTGGAACCCCTAGGCAGCGAGTACTGCGGCGAACTGGCGCGGGGCCTCCGCGGCCGGTGGTGCGACCGCTACGAGAACCGCGGCAAACAGAGCGGGGCGTTCAGCGCCGGCTCGTACGATGGGGATCCGTACATCCTCATGAACTACCAGGCCCGGGTGCTGGACCATGTGTTCACCCTGGCCCACGAGGCCGGCCACTCGATGCACAGCATGCTTTCGGCCCGGCATCAGCCATTCCAGTACTACAACTACAGCATCTTCGTGGCCGAGGTGGCCAGCACCTTCAACGAAGAACTGCTCAGCCGGTACCTGCTTCGGCAGGCGAGGGATCGCAAGCAGCGGGCGTACCTTGTCAACCGGCAGATCGACGCCATGCGGAGCACCATTTTCCGCCAGACGATGTTCGCCGAGTTCGAGAAGGTCGTGCACGAGCTGGCCGAAGCCAACGAACCCCTCACCGTGGACCGTTTCCAAGAGGTGTATGGCGAGCTATTGTCGGCTTACGGCGGGCCGGCCTTGACGCTGGATGATCTCCTTGCGCTGGAATGCCTGCGCATTCCGCACTTCTATCAGGCGTTTTACGTGTACCAGTATGCCACGGGCATGTCGGCGGCCATTGCCCTGGCCGATCGCGTTCTGGCCGGCGGGCCCCAGGAACGGGACGACTATTTGCGGTTTCTGCGGGGCGGCTGCTCCAGGTGGCCCCTGGAACTGCTTTGCGATGCCGGCGTGGACCTCCAGTCCCCGCAGCCCACCGACCGGGCTTTGGAACGTTTCAGCCAGTTGGTCGAGGAACTCGACGCCCTGCTGTAAATCGGCCCTCCCGCCGCGCGGCTGCCGGCGGGTTGCTTGCGGGGCGTGCCGGGCGTTATAAGAGGTTGGTGGGCCTGCGCTCATCATGGGGGCCGGCCAGAATCGATCTGTCCGCGTTCCAGTCGCTTGCAGGGGATCTCCTGTGAAATCGCTTGCGGGGATCACGCTAACCGATGTGCAGGCCGTCTATAGCGGCCCCGAGGGGGAGCTGTGGGAACTGCTGATGGGGGAGCAGATCCACCTGGGGGGCTTGGCGTCGTCGCGCGAACTGGCCGCGGCGGCCGGGATCGCACCCGGGATGGTGGGCGTGGACTTGTGTTGTTGCACCGGGGCGGGCATGCGGTTCTTGGTGCGCTATTGCGGGGTGGCGGAGATGACAGGTGTGGATGCCACCCCAGCCGTGATCGCCAAGGGGCGCACCCGGAACGAGGCGGCCGGGCTGGCCGACCGGATAGCGTTTGTGCTGGCCGACGCCTCGGCCCCCCCGCTTGCCGACGGCGCCTTCGACTTCGTCTGGGGCGAGGACGCCTGGTGCTACGTGGCCGACAAACGGGCCTTGCTGGCCGAGGCGGTGCGCCTGCTTCGCCCCGGCGGTATCCTCGCATGTACGGATTGGGTGGAAGGGCCTGCCGGCCTGACCGAGACCGAAGCCCAGCGCTGGCTGGGTTTCATGAAGTTCCCCAGCGTGCTGGACCTGGCCAGCTACCCTGCGCTTTTGGAAAGTGCCGGGTGCGCGCTGTTGGTGGCCCGCGATACGGGACGCTTTCCCCGCTGCCTCGATTTGTATCTCGACATGATCCGCGTGCAGTTGACCTATGACGCCCTGCGGATCCTGGGCTTCGATGCAGCCAGGTTCGAGGCCCTGGCCGGCGAGATGCAGTTCATGCAGCAACTGGCCCGGCAGGGCAAGATTGCGCAAGGGATGTTTGTAGCCCGGAAGAGAGGTTGAACGTGGCCGGCCTGGATGGCGGAGGATCGACCAGGGAACCAACCGGCTGCCCCGGCGGCGATAGGCCAGCCCCCTTGCCAGGGGCCGAGCCGTGCGCCGCGGCCGGCCGGCCTTGCAGCACGGTGCAGGGCGAGCATCCGGCCGCCTGGTTCGACAACATGCTCGACCATTGCCACCAGTACGCCGTCCAGGCCAAGGCCAAGGGGCAGCGCGTCGTCGGCATCCTCTGCGAGTTCACGCCCCGGGAGCTGATCATGGCGGCCGGCGGCGTGCCGGTCCTCTTGTGCGGCGGGTCGGCCAAGACGATCCCGGCGGCCGAAGAATACCTGCCGGCCAACCTCTGCCCCCTCATCAAATCGACCTTCGGCTATCACGTCCTGCGGAACAATCCTTTCCTGGAAATGGCCGACCTGGTGGTGGGCGAAACCACCTGCGACGGCAAGAAGAAGATGTACGAGCTTATGGCCCAGTCGCGCCCGATGTACGTGCTGGAGCTGCCGCACAAGCCGGACGACCCGGATGCCCGAGAGCATTGGTATCGCGAGTTGCTCAAGTTCGCCGCGGAGCTCGAGCGGCGTTTCGGCACCCGGATCACCCCCAGCGGTTTGCGCGAGGCGATTCGGGCCATGAACCGCCAGCGGGCTCTGCGCCGACATCTGGCCGAGCTGATGGCCAGCGACCGCCCGCCATTTACCGGCCGGCAGTTGCTGCGCTTTAAGAGCAGCATCGCGGCCCTGCCGGCGGCCTTGGAAGAGTACGCCAGGATTCTCGATGATTATCGCGCTGCACCTCCCCTGCCGGATGCCGCCGACCGCGTGCGCGTGCTGTTGACCGGAGCGCCGATGGTCCACGGCGCCGAACGCGTGCTGGAAATCATCGAGCAAAGTGGCGGGCTGGTGGTGGCCATGGAGAACTGCACCGGCCTGAAACCCCTGTTGGAAGACGTGGACGAGCGGGCCCCGGACCCGTTGCGCGCCCTGGCCGAAACCTACTTCCACCTCCCTTGTTCGGTCATGACGCCCAACCAGCGGCGGTTTGAGGTGCTGCGGGACCTGGCGAAGGGCTACCGGGCCGAGTGCCTCATTGAACTGATCTGGCAGGCCTGTTTGACCTACGATGTCGAGTCGTACCGCGTGCGCCGCCTGGCCGAGGACGAGCTGGGCGTCCCATACCTGCGGATCGAGACCGATTACTCGCCTTCGGACTCGGCCCGGATCGCGGTGCGGGTCGAGGCATTGTTCGAGACGGTTCGTGCGCAGCGGGCCGAGGATCTGCGGTGAACCCCCTGTTGACGGCCACCTACTGCCATCCGCTGGTGCCGCCGGAGTGGATCGCGGCCCACGGGGTTCGTCCCCAGTGGTTGCGCCTGCGGCGGAGCTCCGGGTCCCAGGAAGCCATGCGGCGGGGCGTGTGTCCCTATGCGGCCGCATGGATCGAAGCCGCCGCCGGCCGGATGCCGTACGAGCCGTCCCCGTCGCCGGCGCGCCCCAAGGTTCTGGCCATCGCAACCACGACGTGCGATCAGATGCGGTATGCCGCCGCGGCAGCCAGCCAGGTGGAAAGCGGCCCCGACCGGGCCGTTTTCCTCATGAATATCCCCCGGACCTGGCAGACGGCAGCGGCGCGGCAGATGTACCGCGACGAACTGCGTCGCCTGGGCCGATTCCTGCAAAAACACGGGGCCGCGCCGCCGGAACCCGCCCGGCTGGCAGCCGTGATGCGAAAGTACGACGAGGCGCGGCGGGCGTGGGGAACGCGGCCAGCGGGTGTTTCCGCCCGGCAATACGCTGCGGCGCTGGCGGCCCTCCGGGGCCCCGGCCACGAACATCCCCTTTCCGCTCAAAAGGCGCCAGCCATCGGGCCAAGCACCCCGGCCGGCCCCGGATTGGCACCTCCACTGCCCGCCGTGCCCCCAGGTGGCAAAGGCGACGCCGGCGGCATGCCGGTGGCCGTGGTGGGCGGCCCCCTGCTCGAGGACGACCTTTGCCTGTTGGACCTCATCGAGCAGGCTGGGGCCCGCATCGTCGTGGATGGGACGGAAGGCGGCCAGCGGACACTCCCGCGGCCTTTGGACTTTCGCACGCTGGACCGCGACCCTTTCGAGGAGCTTGCCCGCGCCTACTTCGACGAGTACCCCGATGTCATGCGCCGCCCGAACCACACCCTTTATGAATGGCTCGCCCGGCAGATTGCCGAGCGGGGCGTGCAGGGCCTCATCGTGTACCGGTATGTGTGGTGCGACCTGTGGCACGCCGAGGTGGCACGGCTGGAAGCCCGCTGCGGGGTACCCGTGCTCGACCTGGACGCCGCTGGCGACGATCGCGGCGCGTGGGCCCGTATCCTGACCCGCGTGGAGGCCTTTCTGGAATCGCTGCTCGGGCGGCGTTCCGCTGTGGCTTCCGCGCCCGCTTATCCGGCGACCACGCCATGACCGCTTTGGCCCGGCGACTGACGCTTGCCCAGTGGGATGCCCGGTACGCGGCCCTGCGCGCAGAGGGGCTATGGGAACCGTGGTACGGCGGCCCCTTGAGCCGGCACGCCCACGAAGGCGATGTCCGCCTCTTGAAGCTCCGCCTCGACGAGTCCCTCGCTGCCCTGCGGTTGTGGAACTTCGTGCTCTCGGAAGAAGACCGGCTGCGGCAGTATCAGGCGTCCGGCCGCCGGCTGGTCGGGGCGATGAAGGATCTGGGGACCGTGCCGGTTCTGGCCTTTTCGCTGCCCAACCTGGTGGCGTTTTACCCAGACGGGGCCTGGTGGACCCCATGCCTGATGGAGTACGGCGACGGGCTGTTGCAGGCAGCCGACCGCCTGGGCGTGGACGATGCATTCTGCCCGGTGCGGGCCATGCTCGGTGCATTCGTGCTGGCAAATCGCTTTCCGCTGCCAGGGCTGCTCGTTGCCAGCGTGGGGGCCACCTGCGACGATCTGGCCGCCATCGCACAGCGTTTGGAGGACCTCGGGCATCAGGTCCTGTGGTGGGAAATCCCCCACCGCCGGGCCCCTGACCCGGGCGAACCGGCAACCGATTTGCCCGGCGGGTATGTGGCGCCAAGCAGTCAGGTGGCGATGGTTCGGGCCGAGCTGGCCCGGATCGCCGAGGCTTTGGGCCGCTATGCCGGCCAGGAGCTGACCGAGACGGCACTTGAAGAGGGCATTCGCCAGGCCAATGCGGTGCGCAGGGTGATCGACGAACTCCGCTGGACCGTGTTTACCGCGCCGGCCTGTCCGCTGCCGGCCATGGAGATGTTGGCGGCCGAGATGCTGGCCATCCACTTTTGTTCCGACCCACCCGAAGCGCTGGCCGTGCTCGAGGGCCTGCTGGCCGAAGCCCGCCGGCGTGTGGCGGCCGGCATCGGCATCGCGCCCCCCGAGGCCGCCCGGGTGTTCTGGGTCAATCCGGTTGCGGACCTTCGGGCGATGAACCTGTTGGAAGACGCGGGCGGTCGCATTTGCGGGACCGAGTATCTCTTTTCCCACGCCCTGGATCCCATTCCCGAGGACGTGGAGCCGCTGGAAGCCCTGGCCCGCGCGGCCCTGGCCGACCCCATGGTGGGCTCGCCGGCCGATCGGGCGGCTCGCATTCTCCGCGACGCGGCCCGCTTCGGCGCCGAAGGGGTGGTCCTCTCGCGCATCCCGGGAGCCAGCCATTGCGGGCTGGAAGGGTTGATCCTGGCCCGCCAGATTTGCCAGGCCTCGGACCTCCCCGTAGTCGAGGTCGAGGTGCCCTGCGTGTTGGACTCCCTGGAACCCACCCTGGCCACCCGGCTGGAAGCCCTCGTGGAATCTGTGGTGCAGCGCCGGCAGCGCAGCCGGAGGCCTCTCGGATGAACCTTTGTGCGGGCATCGATGCAGGCTCCCGGGCCATCAAGGTGGTGGTACTGGACGCCGACAGCCTCCAGGTTGTCGCGTCCGGAGTGTGCGACCAGGGCATCGAGCAGGAGGCGCTGGCACGCGGATTGCTGGAGCGCGTTCTGGCCGAGCATGGCCTGGGCCGACAGGCCGTCGGCTCGCTGGTAGCCACCGGCTACGGGCGCAAGTTGATCCGGGAGGCCGACGCGGCCATCACCGAGATCACCTGCCAGGCCCGGGGCGTACGGCACCAGATGCCGGCGGCCCGCACCGTGGTGGAAATCGGCGGGCAAGACAGCAAGGTCCTGCGCCTGAATGACGACGGCAGCGTGGCCGAGTTCGCGATGAACGACCGCTGCGCAGCGGGGACCGGCCGATTCCTGGAAATGCTTGCGGTGCGCCTCGGGGTGCGCTTGGCCGAACTGGGCGACTTGGCCCGGCGGAGCCGGCACCCTGCGGTCATCAGCAGCATGTGCGTGGTGTTTGCCGAGACGGAGATCATCGGCCTGTTGGCCTCGGGGGTTGCGCCCGCAGACATCGTGGCGGGCGTGCAGGCTTCGATTGCCACGCGAATGGCGGCCCTGGCCAGCCGGCACCTCGCGCCGCCCATCATTTTCACGGGAGGGGTCGCGCTGGTGCCTGGGATGGACGCCGCCTTGGCCACGGCCCTTGGCCAGCCCGTGGTCTTGCCCCCGCAACCCCAGTTGACCGCCGCGCTGGGGGCTGCGCTTCTGGCGGCCCGCCGCCTTCACGGGAGCCCCGGGTAACGCGCTCGCCGCTGGCGTGCCAAAAAGCTCTCCCCCCGGGACGTTCGCTGGAGCCCAAGCCATGGCAGAAGCGAAGTGGGCCAGCAGGCCCCAAACCGCTCTCGTGAACCGCCAGGCCGGTGGCGCGGGTTAGGGCTTCGCTGGGGAGTTATTCCACCCCGGGGAGGCACCCGGACGTTATCCGGCCGGCTCCGATGGCCTCGCCTGGGTGAAGGCGACCCGCAACGCTATTGCGCAGCAAGCGTGCAGGTTTGGGTGCGGCCGGCGTTGGGGCCACCCGGCAGCGCAAACACCACGCGGGTCTTGCGCCCTTGGTCGGCGCTTTCGGCCCCGGGGCCGGCAAATCGCCCCGAAATCTCCACCGTCACTTTGGCCGGCTGGTTTTCCGGGTTGCACACCGACACACTCAGACCGCCGGGCACCCGCCGCCACAGAGCCAGGCAAGGAGTATCGGTTGCCAGCGCGGGCAGGTCGGCTGGCGCCACGCTGCCGGCGCGGTAGA
>FWPU01011392.1_pt1 | contig 12485 bp, 13 predicted proteins | sample 2228361 | NCBI WGS metagenome assembly FWPU01 (sample SAMEA103939777, study PRJEB20133) | metagenome | reverse complement strand
TTCAGTATGCCGGTTTTGTGCAACGTCTGAATTTGCTCCGTTTGTGAAGAATTTGGCCCTTCAAGGATTTCAGGTCAAGAACCTAACTCGGACAAGCCGAAACCAAACAGGTCAAAATTCGGCTCATTGGGGATTTCAGTGATTGTTCGTAATTGCCTGCCCGCCCTCACCCCCGGCTCCAGGAGGAGAGGGGAAGATGTCTTGCAAACGGCGTTGTTCCCCTACCGTCGGGAGAGGGGTTGTTGCAAACGGCATTGTTCCCCTCATCCCTTTGGGAGAGGGTTAGGCATTGTCAAAGTAGTTAAGAAAAATCTGTGGAAACCTGCGCCATCTGTGGATTTCTCTAATCGCCACTGACAACTTGTGCGTGGACACTGCAAATGTCTTCTTGTCTAAAGTAATTACAGGATGGGGTAAAATAAATTGTTCAGCAGAATCCATGACACTCAACCGCTCGATTGCCCCAGGCCGTCAAAGCGTACCTGAATAAGTAGATCAGGAGACACCCCATGCCCTTTTCTCCCGTCCATTATTCCCAGCAAGACCCGCAGTGGAAAGCCGTCAAAATCGGCGCCAGCAACGAGACCATCGGCCATGTGGGCTGTGCACTCACCAGCGTCGCCATGCTGATCAGCGGACATGGCTACCTCGAAACGCCCAAGTCGCTCAACGCCAAACTCCAGGCCAAAGGCGGCTTCGTGGACGCATCCATCATTTGGGGAGCGGTCACGAGCCTGTACCCAGCCATGGTATACAAAACGCTGGTGCTGTGCCGCGATACCGACGCCCCGCTGGCCCAAATCAACACCGCCCTTGCTGCTGGCCAGCCGGTGGTAGTTGAGGTAGATAGTTCGCCTAAGCCTGGCCTGCAAACCCATTGGGTGGTACTGTACGCCCGCCAGGGCGACGATTACCTGATGCTCGACCCCTGGCCGCATCCAACCGAGAGCGGACAAGACGTGCTGCTCACGCCCCGTTACAGTCATGGCAAACCGCTCAAGAAGACCATTACGGCGGCTGTCTTCTACGAATGTAAGCAGAGCGGCGCTGGAACCAAGATGACGAGGACTGATGAGACGCCGGCCGAAGCCGGGACGTATGTCCGCATCCCGGTGACGGTAGAGGCCGGCTTGCGTCTCAGGACTCAGCCGACAGTTGCTTCCGATACCCTGGCCATCCTGACGCCCGGAGCGGATCTGCGCATTGTCGAGCCGCTGGAGGTGGCGCTGCCCAAGATTGGCGTGTACGACCAATGGATCAGGGTGCGCGATGGACAGGGCCGTGAAGGCTACGTGGCCGCCTGGTACGTGGAGGCAGGGCCAGTGGTATTGCCGCCGTCCGCACCGGGCAAGGCCGAAGAGGCGGCAGCCGCTCCTATAACGGAAGCAAGCACGGGGAAGTCCGAGGCGAAGCCCGTCCCCTCCAAAGTAGAGAAACTCATCGTCTATGTCTCCCCGTCGGTGGGCGGGTCGGGGCTGCGCATCCGCAAAACCGCCAGTAAGGGCGGGTCGTTGGTTGCGGTCGAAAAGGCAGGCGCGGCGCTAACAGTGCTGGAAAAATCGCAAAAAGCAAAGTCCAAGATTGGCATGGCAGGTCAATGGCTGCATGTGTCGAACACCAGGGGGCAGCGCGGCTATGTGGCGGCTGAGTTCGTGAGCGCCAGCCCGGCGCCAGCCTCGTTCGATGTAACCGCGACAGTCCAGGAATTGACCGTTTACGTCTCCAACCTGGCAACTGCCGGGCTATGGCTGAGGAGCGCGCCTTCGCTGGAAGCAGCCACGATCCAGGTCCTTCCAAAAGGCGCGGCCCTGACGGTGCTGGAAGGCGGGCTGGATGACATCGGAATCTATGGACGATGGCTGAAGGTGCGCGACATGCAAGGCGCTGAGGGATACGTGGCGGCATGGTTCGTGCGTACCTGATCGCTGCGCGACGCGCCCTGCTGACCTGGTGCGTCGTCACGTTGCTCTTCCTGGCCAGCCTGGCAGGGTTGTGGTTTTGGCGCGGAGCAGAAGGCTTCGAGGTGGCCATCCAGCGCGGACCAATCAGCAACCTGCCGATCACGCTGGCGGCGGCGGCTGTTGCCTGGCTGCTGGGCGGATTTTTCCTTTTCCTTCTCGCTTTCGGACATATTCGAGCCTCCAACGCCCTGCCGTGGGGGGGCTTCTTCCTGGTGGCGCTGGTTTACCTCAACTTGCTGCGCGAGCGCCCGGAATACGGCGACATTGCCTATTACATACGCGCCGCCTTCGACCTGGCAGCCGGTAAGCCGCTGCCGCCGCAGTATTTCTACCCGCCGCTGTGGGCCGCACTGCTGGCCTGGCTGACGCCGCTGGGCGAGGACGGCCTTTTTCTGTGTGTGTGGCTGTTCAACCTGCTGGGCTTGTTCGTGTTCTACTTCTTGCTAAGCAAATTGCTGGAACAATACGGCTTTTCGGCTTCCCTGGCCGCGCAAGCGACGACTGTCTTCATGCTGGCGAACGCGCCTCTCCTTCGCACGATGGTCTATTTGCAAGTCAACCTGCACGTGTTGAATGCGGTCTTTCTCGGCCTGCTCTTGTTTCGGCGTTCCCCCATATTTTCTGCGCTGATGATGGCGCTGGCAGTACACCTCAAGGCCTCTCCGGCGGTGTTGGTGCTGGCCTTCGTCCTGACCTGGGACCTGCGCTGGTTGGTCTGGGCGGCTTTCTGGATGCTCGCGGTGGGACTGCTACCAGTGGCCGGCTTTGGTTTTTCTCCCTACCTGGACTTCTTTCACAATGCGCTGGGGCTGGCGGCCGGGCACGGACTCAGCTTCCGCGAGACCTCCTTCGACGGGCTATTCACCGCACTGGGTGAATTCCTGAACCTGGCCGCGGTCTTCGTCCGCGTAGGGATTTATGCTTGCAAAGCGGCCTTGCTGGCGGCGGCGCTATGGGTGATGCGGCAAAACATCCGGCGCGAGACATTCGCCCGCGGCCCGAACGCGCGCCTCTACAATGCCATCCCGGCACTGTTCATCCTCATGACGCTGGCCTCGCCCATCGTCTGGGAACATCACGGAATCTTCGTTGCCCTGCCGTTTCTGCTGCTGCTGAAGAAACTGACCTGGCCACCCGAATGGGCATGGTATGGCTTTGCGTATTTCTTCGAGTTCCTGCTGCCCACCTTCGACTTCTTTCCCTGGTCCTATGGCCGTCTGGTTGCGCCGTTGATCGTGTTGTGGCTGATGTCGGTCGAACGGGAAGCAGTATAATCAAGTCATGTCCATCTTCACTGACAAACGCATCCTGCTTGGCGTCACCGGCTCCATTGCCGCTTACAAAGCCGCCGACCTGGTCTCCAAATTGACACAGGCCGGCGCGCTGGTAGATGCCATCCTTACCCCTGCGGCTGAAAAGTTCATCACGGCGCTCACCTTCCAATCCGTAACTGGACGCCGCGCCTACATCGACGCCGACCTGTGGGGAAGCGAGGCGCACGTCCTCCACATTGGACTGGCACGCGGGGCCGACCTGCTGGTCATCGCCCCCTGCTCGGCGAACACGCTCGCCAAACTGGCGCACGGCCTGGCCGATACCCTGCTCACCGTCACTGCGCTGGCGGCTACCTGCCCGCTGTTGCTTGCTCCTGCCATGGAAAGCCACATGTTCGCTCACCCTGCCACACAAGAGAGTCTCTCCATCCTGGCGGCACGCGGCGCCGCGATTGTCGGCCCAGGCGAGGGACATCTGGCCTCCGGGCAAAGCGGCCGCGGACGAATGCTGGAAACCGCCGACTTACTCGGCCACATCCGCCTCGTCCTCGGACGGGGAGGCCGGCTGGCCGCTAAAAAAATCGTGGTCACCGCCGGAGGGACTCAAGAGCCGCTCGACCCGGTGCGCGTTCTCACCAACCGCTCGTCGGGCAAGCAGGGCTACGCGCTGGCGCAGGCTGCGCTGGATGCCGGCGCAGACGTGACACTCATCACCACAGCCCTTTTACCGCCTCCGGTGGGCGCGCGTGTGGTGCAGGTCCGCACAGCGCAGGAGATGCTGGAGGCCGTGCTGGCGGAAGCGGCCGCCGCCGATGCGCTGCTCATGGCGGCTGCGGTGGCCGACTTCCGCCCGAAACACGCCGCCGCGGACAAGATGAAGAAGCGGGACGGGATTCCGCAGATCGAACTCGAGGCCGCGCCCGACATTCTGGAAACGGTAGCCAGCCAGCGGTCCAGATGGAAGCGGCTGAAGGTCGTGATGGGATTCGCCGCCGAGTCCCGCGATCTGCTCGAAAATGCGGCAAGTAAGTTACAATCCAAACATTTGAACCTGATTGCCGCCAACGATATTTCTGCCGCCGAGGCCGGCTTTTCGGTGGATACCAACCGCGTCACCTTGCTGTACGCCGACGGCCGGCAAGAGCCGCTTCCACTGATGAGCAAATTTGAAGTAGCCGAAATCATCGTAGCGCGTATTGCGAATTTATTAGACCCTTAGACCCTAAAGGCCTTAGAGACCCTTTAGGGCCTATCTTGAGGAAATCATGCGTATCCTGGTCATGTCGGACATTCACGCCAACTACACCGCCCTGGAGGCCGTTCTGGAAGACGCCGGCCCAACCGACGAGGTCTGGTGCCTGGGCGACCTGGTGGGCTACGGCCCCGACCCCAACATCTGCGTCGAGCGCATCCGCGAACTGCCCATGCTGACCTGTCTGCTGGGCAACCACGACGTGGCTGCCATCGGCAAGATGCCCTTCGATGCGTTCAATGGCGACGCGCGCCGCTCGCTGACCTGGCAAGAGCGCGTGCTGGCGCCAGACAACGCCGATTTCCTGCGCTCGCTGCCAGAGAACCCCAAAGTGCGCGGCGAGGTCACCATGGCGCACGGCAGCCCACGCGACCCGGTGTGGGAGTACATCATCAACACCCTCTCGGCGCGGTTGAACTTCGATTATTTCGATACCAACTGGTGTTTCGTGGGGCATTCGCACATCCAATGTATGTTCATACTGGACGAGGCGCGCAACCGTATCAACCTGGAGACGCCGCGCCTGGGCGAACCTATGCTATTGAACAGCCGGGCCATCTTAAATCCCGGCTCCGTTGGTCAGCCGCGCGACCGGGATCCGCGCGCCGCCTACGCCATTTTCGACCCCGAGGCCCGCACCTGGGAGGCGCGCCGCGTGGAATACAACATCGCCGAGGTACAGGAACGCATCCGCCAGGCCAACCTGCCGGAGAAACACGCCGTACGCCTGGCGGAGGGTTGGTGACATGATCGCTACCTTACGCGGTGAAGTCGCCCAGGTGGAAGACAATGCCCTGGTCGTAGAGTTCGGCGGCGTGGGGCTGCGAGTGTTCGTCCCAGCGCCCCTGCGCGGACGGTTGAAGGCTGGCGATGCTGCTTTCCTGTACACGTACCTGGTCGTGCGCGAGACCGAACTGTCGCTGTACGGGTTCGAAGCCCAGGCCGAGCGCGACCTGTTCACCCTGTTGCTGGGCGTGGACGGGGTGGGACCCAAGGTGGCGCTTTCGGTGCTGTCCACGCTGACCATCGAGGCCGTGCAGCGCGCGGTCTTCAGCGAAGAGCCGGAACTGCTGGGGCGCGTGCCGGGCGTAGGCAAGAAGACTGCGCAGAAGATCGTGCTGTACCTGCACGACCGCCTGCAGCCGGCAGATGCGCTCAAATCCGTGGCGGCCATGTCCGACACGGACTCGGAGGTGCTGGCGGCGTTGACTGCCCTGGGCTACAGCGTGGTCGAAGCGCAGGCAGCCATCCAGTCGCTGCCCAAGGATGCGCCCGCCGAGGTGGAGGAGCGCCTGCGAATGGCGTTAGGGTATTTCCAGTAGGAAGTAAAATCAATATGAAAAAGACATTCAAAGACTCACGATGGGTTGAGATCATCCTGCTGGCATTGGTCTCGGCGCTGGCGTACCTGCCGGATGTCTTGGCGCTGGGTTACTCATGAGTGGTGCTACTATTCCAGCCCGAAATGCAGTCGCTGGTGGATGACTCGTTCTGCGGGGCAGCCCGATGATTGATGAGGAATTATGCTAGATAAAACGATTGCTTTTATTGGCCCCGGCGTAATGGCAGAAGCCATGATCGCGGGATTGTTGCGCCAGGGACTGGCCCGTCCCGACCATTTGACGGTCTCTGGACCGCGCCTCGAACGCGGCGAGGAATTGCGAGGCAAATACGGCCTGCAGGCCACAACCGACAACGCTGCCGCTGCCGCGCAAGCCGACGTGGTGGTCCTGTCGGTCAAACCGCAGCGCCTGAGCGCCGTCTTGAAGGGCCTCAAGTCCATCCGCCAGGAGGCGCTGGTGCTGTCCATCGTGGCGGGCGCGCCTATTCAAAAGATTAGCGCGGCGCTGAAACATGATGCTATCGTGCGTTCCATGCCCAACACGCCCGGACAAATTGGCCAGGGCATTACCGTGTGGACGGCTTCCAACAGCGTCACAGCAACGCAACGCGATATGGCGCGCCAAATTCTGGGAGCGTTGGGCGAGGAGGTCTTCGTCGAAGACGAGGGCTACCTGGACATGGCCACTGCCCTTTCTGGCACCGGGCCGGCCTATGTTTTCCTGTTTACCGAAGCACTGATCGACGCGGGCGTTCACATGGGTTTCCCGCGCCGCATTGCCGAGCAACTCGTCTTACAAACCATCCGCGGTTCGATAGACTATTACCGCCATGCCGGGCGGCATCCCGCCACCCTGCGTAATCAGGTCACTTCGCCGGGCGGGACTTCGGCAGAGGCCTTGTACTACCTCGAGAAAGCAGGCTTCCGCACGGCCATCTCGCGCGCGGTGTGGGCGGCTTATCAGCGTTCTCTGGAATTGGGGCGTGAGCAGGCGGTCCACATTCCAGACAAGGAAGCGGGCAGTTGAACGAACGTCCCGAAGGGTTGAAATCTTCGGGACGTTTGCTTTATGAATATCGGATCGGCTCCACATCCCTGCTCACATGGAGAGCAGGTTGCCTGGCGCGCGCGTAATAGAACGTTTCGCGCAGTTGTGGCGTCAGTACCCCTGACTCGCGATAGCCTCTGAAGGTCCCATAGAATTGCATGAAGCGGAACCAGAAAATGGAGGCCAGGCTGCGTTGAAGTTTTTTCTCGCGCGCAGCGTGCCATATATCGCTCAAAATGTTCATACTCGTCAGACGGGCGAAATCATACAGGTTGAAATGCGCTTCCGGGTAAATACGTTTGAATGCCATGGCCTCGCGGCGATAGCGATTGAACACCCCGCGCGGCGTCTCCTGGTGGACATGTATGACCTCGGCCTCGGCTACATAAGAGAGTCCATACCCTTTTTCCAAGACCCGTTTGGCCCAGGCCAGGTCTTCCAGGCCGGTCAGCGTCTCGTCATAGAGATTGTCCAACCACACGCTGCGCCGGATGGCTGCGTTGGCATTGTTACAAAACGGATAAGTCTGGCGCGGCTGACTACTTTCTGGATACCACTGGTGGAAGATTTGCTGCTCCGAGAAATGCGCCGTCTGCGGGCCGCGCTGCTTTCCATAAACCAGCGCAATAGAGTTATCCTGGAAAGGACGCAAGAGGAGTTCCAGCCAATCGGGGTAGACCGGGTAGACGTGCGCGCTGGCAATGACCGCTAGTTCCCGCGTCGCCGCGCTCAGTCCTATGTTGAGCGAACGCCCGAAGGTGAACTCGAGCGGAGCAATATGCACTATCCGCGCCCCAAACGACTCTGCGATGGAGACGGTCGCATCGGTCGAGCCAGAATCTACCAGGATGATCTCCACATCCTTCACGCTCTGGTTCCGAACACCCTCCAGCAAACGTCCCAGATGTTTTTCCTCGTTGTAGGCGCGAATGACCAAAGAGCAATTGAGTGCTTGCGCGTCCATCAGACTCCCCGCCTAACTCACGAACTTCCAGCGGCACAATTTCTTTTCCAACCAATCCACCGCAAAGTACATGCCAAGCCCCAACAACGACATGGCGATCACCCCCGCGTACATGGCAGGATAATCCAGCAGGGTGCTGCCGTTGTAATAGATATAGTAGCCAAGTCCCTTACGGGTGGCAAACAACTCGGCAATGTACAGCACCGCCACTGCCGTGCCAATGGATTGCCGTAGCGCCGTCAAAATAGCAGGCAAACTGGCCGGCAAATATACAAAGCGAAACAACGCCCGCCGCCCGGCGCCCAGGCTGCGCAGGCTTTGTAAAAGTTGAAAGGGGATACCGGCCGCCTGGTCGCGCACCAACACCAGGATTTGAAAGAACAAAATGAGGAAGATGACCACAATCTTCGCCAGGTCGCCCACCCCCAAGAAGAGCATCACCACCGGCACGAACACTACTTTGGGGATGGGATACAGCAGGTAAATGAGCGGCGAAAAGAAACGATTCCATTTCCTTGACCCGCCAATGGCCAGCCCGGCAGGCGCCGCCGTCGCCACCGAGAGCAGCATTCCTGCGGCCACACGCCACAAACTGACCAGGAAATGGACCGGCAATTCTCCACGTAATTCGCGCAGGAAGACGACCAGCACCACCGCAGGCGCCGGCAGAATGGGGCGATCGACCAGCATGGCAGCCGCCTGCCACAACGCCAGCAGGCTCGAACCAGCCAGTAGCACATCACGCCGTTTCATCCGGCTCCCTTTCGACTCCATTGTGGCTCATGAGAATCGTTCTCCCAGCAGTTGCACTGCTGGGACGACCAATGTCAGGATAATTCTCACCCAGCCGCAATCATTCCGACCCATGAGACAACTCCCGGCGCAAAGCCTGACAAAGCGCCTGATATGCCGCGCTTTCGCGATGCCCTCTTTCTCTCACTGTCGGATTCTCGAAGACATGCGCCTGGCAATTGGGCGGCATGTCCAACAGCAAAATCTTGCCTCCCATAGCAGCCGCCTCCTCAATGTTGTGCGTCACGAGAATGAGCGTAATGCCATTCTCGGCGCACAATTCCAGCGTCAGATTTTGCAAATCCTCGCGAATGACCGCATCCAGCGAAGCAAAAGGCTCATCCATTAGCAGCAGGTCGGGCTGCAGAGCCAGGGTGCGCGCAATGGCCGTGCGTTGACGCTGTCCGCCAGAAATTTGAGACGGGTACAGATGGGCAATTTCCGCAATCCCCAGGCGCTCCAGCCAGGGCGTGACATCACGTTTGGGGCGATAATCTTGCGGCGCATGGATGCCGTCTGCCCCATAGAAGTTGCGCACTTTCAGCCCTAACTCGGCGTTCTGGCGCACAGTGGCCCAGGGCAACAGGCCGTAATCTTGCAAAATTAGCCCTGTGCGCGGACGGGGGCGCCTCAGCGGTTGCCCTTCGATGAGTATCTGACCGTTAGTTGGAAACAGCAGGCCGGCCAACAGGGTAAGCAGGGTGGTCTTGCCGCAGCCAGAGGCGCCCAAAACCGCCCATGTCTCACCGCGCTGAACATGCCAATCGAACGCCTCAAAAAGGGGCGTGGCATGGGGGTAACCAAAGGAGAGAGCGCAGAGTTGAATCATAGATCGTAATTGGGGCTACTTCGCCTCCACACGAGAAGGCAAGAGAGCGGGAGACCGCCAAAAGGCGGCCTCCCGCTAATTATAACGGAAGCAGGTCGAAGTCAGGCCAGAAGCGCAGCCACAAAGAGGCCGACCGCACTGAGCAAAGGCGTCAGCAGGTTGAGCAAAACGTTCTGTCCCAGATGAGGCAACAATTTGTCTATGTCGTCAGCGTGTTGCCGCGCCCCTTTGCCGGCCGGAATGGCAAAGAACAGCGTCAGCAAGCCAAGTAAAGACCAGCCTGGCAAGTAACCAAGCGCCACACTGATCACCAGCGAAAGGTAAGCGAACACCAGGAAGCCAACATAGACCAGGCTGCTGGCCGACCGACCAATCAGGATAGGCAAGTGACGGCGTCCGATGCTGCGGTCGGCCTCTACATCGGGAAACTGATTGAGCAATAGCAAGTTGCTGACCAAAAAGAAAGGGACCAGCGAGGCCAGCCCGGCCTGCCAGGAATAATTGCCTGCCAGGACAAAATCTGTACCCATCACGGTGAGCGTACCAAAGCCCAGGCCAGGAGCAATCAGGCATAACAACCAGTTGCGCGTGATCCATTTTGTGTAGACGTATACCAGCAGCAAGCCCGCAACACCGAGAGGAACAATTGGCCAGCCGCGCACTTTCCAGAAGAAGACGCCAATCCATGCGGTGACAACCAGAGCGACAAGGGCAGTAACCAGCGCAGGGCGCGCCGCGTAGGGATGCGCCTGAAGCGTGCCGCTGCCACCGCTGAAGGGAGTCTTTCGAGTGACCGCGTCCAGGCCGCTCTGGTAATCGAAGTATTCGTTGAAGGCGTTCACGCTGATATGGGCCGCCAGCGCCCCCAGCAATGCCAGCAAGAAATATCCCCAATGGATTTGTCCGCTGCGCCAATAGGCCACGCCGGCCCCCAACGCCACACAGACCGGCGGCAATAGCAAGAAGGGCGGGCGCATTGGGCCAAGGACATCGCTGAGTGTCAATTCGTTGTCCATCTCATCCCTCACAAGAAATACGGTTCATTGAGAATTACGGTACATCCCAAAGCACCAGAAATACGAACAGGCATCACGCCTCCCTCAGGGAAGGAGCAGAGAGGGATTGACCGAGTCCGCATAGGAAACATCCACATCCAGCATCCCTTTGCTCTTGGCCCAATCCAGCGCATCCAACCATTCGGCTTCGGTCGGCACGTCCGCAGCCGGGAAAGGCGGCACCCGATAAGCGCCCAACAGCGGCGGCGGGACGATTTTGTTGTCGCTTAGAACAGCGGTATAGGCGGTTGGATTGGCGTTGATGTGCGCTATAGCCTCGTCTATCGTCAGCAAAAAGTTCATCACTGCTTCAGGGTTGGCTTCGATGAACTCCTTACGGAAGGAATAGACACTAAAGCCGTATTCGGGGTGCGCCGAATCGTCCAACACGACCACTGCTCCAGATTGAACCGCCAGGGCGCCCAGCGGGTCGGGCAGAGTGGCGGCTTTCAATTCGCCGGAGGCCAGCAACGCCATGCGGTCGGGAATCTTGGGGACAGGGATAGTCTTGATCTCGTCGCTGGTCAAGCCAGCCGCTTGCAACAGGCGCTCGGTGACATACTCGATGACCGTGCCTTGCGAGACTCCAATTTCCACATCCTTCAACTCTGCGGGGGTCGTAATGCCGCTCTGCCCCGAAGCCAGAATGAAGAAATGCCCATACCCTTCGCTAGGACGAAGCGCATAGCGGACAGCCTGCATCTGCACGTTCTCTTTGTTGAATTGCATCACACCCAGAATCTCGTTGATGGTGCCGTCCACCTGTCCTGAGGCCTCCAATTGGACACGTTCTGGCGCAGAAGCCACCGGCACGAGTTCCACGCTCACACCGTGCTTCTCGAACAAACCTTCATTCTGGGCGACATATAGCGGCAGCGCGTCGATGATAGGTAAGACGGCCACCTTGATCGTGACGGTCTCGACGGCAGGCGCCTCGGCGGCAACCGGCGTTTCCGCGGGTTGGCCCGCTTCATCCTGGACCTGGGGGGCTGCTGCCGTTTCGATGGGCTGGGTTGCTGGCCCACAGGCTGTTGCCAACGATACGATTAGCGCGATGGCAAGTAAAAGGGGTACATGTTTCATAAGAAAACCTTTCCTGACAATATTTTGGGTTTCAGGGAATCATCCTGCTCCTGCGCCAGTCATGGCGCGGCAAAAAATCGGCCAAGACATGCTTTACTTCTCTTCCAAGGGGGGAATTCTCTCTTCAGGAACCCCCACGCTCAAGAGCAACAACCTGCGCAGCGTTGGCAGGGAACGTTGAGGATCCGGCTGGCCGGTATACACCCAGCGCAGCACAATTTCGTTCAACGCGCCCACCCAGGCGTAGGCGGCCACTTCCGTATCCAGCGGAGGGATGCTCCCATCCGCGACAGCCGCATCCAGGTTTTCGCGCACGATGGCAATGAAACGCTGGTTGACGGCCTGCCGCTTCTGCTCGAAAGCGGCGCCCAGGCCAGTGGCCTGCACCAGCGCAATCTTGGCCAGCGCGCGGTACTGCCCAAAGGTCTCCAGACAGACGCGCAAGGCAGCCTCCACCCGCGCTGTGCCGCTCGTCTCGGCAGACAACCGCTCGCGCAAGCGTGATTCGAGCAAATCGGCAAAGGTATCTACCAGCGCCAGGAAGATATCCTGCTTGCTAGGGAAATAGAAATAGAATGCACCTTTGGAGGTTTGCGACTGAGCGACGATATCGTCTACCTTGGTATCGTGATAACCTTTGGAAGCAAACACCTGCACTGCCGCCTCGAGGATGCGGCTGCGTGTCTCTTGCATAGAGTCAACAGGGAGATTCACCATAAGAAACCATTAGACCGACTGGTCGGTCTGATCAGGGCGCAAGAATATCGCAAGGCAAGCAAAAAGTCAAGTTTAGAGTCCCTCCTCCGCAGGGCAAACGCATCTAAATAGCGCTGGACAAGGAGAGAAGAGAAGGCTTATCATAGCAAGTCAAAAAGCATAGGAGAT
>FWPU01011355.1_pt1 | contig 12488 bp, 7 predicted proteins | sample 2228361 | NCBI WGS metagenome assembly FWPU01 (sample SAMEA103939777, study PRJEB20133) | metagenome | reverse complement strand
CCCGACGGGTTTACCGCGAAGTGGTCGGGTTGGCAGATGCTCCGGGCCATAGCAAGTCGGCCGCCCTCTTGCAGGTGGCGGCCTGCCATGTCCGTCAAAAACAATATGCCGAAGCCGAGGCGGTTTACCGCCAGTTAGGCCAGATGCCGGATGTTCCAGACCACCACCGCTGGGAGGCCCAGGAGCGCCTTGAGGAGCTGGCTCGGCTTCGGCAGGGTTTGCCTGGCCAGGACCCAACCCGCGGCCGAACCCCACTGCCCAAACTGCCTGAGCCAACCATAAAACTCTACGTGGCACCGGACGGCGACGATGGCGGCCCCGGCGACCCAAACAGGCCGTTTGCTACTCTGGAACGGGCCAGGGACCGCATTCGAGAGATTAAACGCCAGCGGGGTTTGCCCCCCGGGGGCGCGGCCGTGTTCCTGCGAGGCGGCCGGTATGTGCGCCGAAAACCGTTTCTGCTGACCGCCGAGGACTCCGGCACAGCCCAGTCGCCGATCGTGTATCGGGCCCTGCCGGGCGAAGTGGCCTGGTTGGACGGCGGCTTGCTGCTTAGGGACTGGCAACCTGTCAAGGACGCAGCCGTCCTGGCCCGCCTGCCCGGAGAGGCCCGGCAAAAAGTCGTCCAGGTCGACCTGAAGGCGGCCGGCCTGCGCGATTACGGCAAACTGGTGCCGCTGGGGTTCGGCCGACCGTTCGCTCCGCAGTTGGAAGTGCTTGTCAACGACCGGCCGTTGATCCCGGCCCGCTGGCCCAACCAAGGCTTTGTGCCATTGGCCAAACCCGTCGCGGAGGACCAGAAGGGGTTCACATTTCAATACGAAGGCGACCGGCCGGCCCGATGGACCACCGCCCCAGACGGCTGGTTGTACGGCTATTGGGCCTACTTGTGGGCCGATAATTACGTGCCCATTCACTCCATCGACCCCCAGCGCCGACAGATTCGCACCGGCGACCGAGGGGCCTATAGCAAAATAGCGGCCGGGGCGCCCTACTACGCCCTGAACCTGCTGGAAGAGCTGGACATGCCCGGCGAGTATTATTTGGACCGGGTGCGGGGGATGCTCTACCTCTATCCCCCCAGCGACCTGGCTCAAGCGAAGGTCGAGGTTTCGGTCCTGGCCGACCCGTTCGTCCGGTTCCAGGATGCCTCGCACATCCGCCTGCAACAACTGGCCATCCAAACGGGCCGGTCCGACGGCATTCAAATCACCGGTGGAGCCCATTGCCAGGTGGTCGGATGCACGGTCCGGAAACTGGCTGGGACGGCCGTTGTGGTGTCCGGAGGGCAAGGCCACCGCGTCCAAAGCTGCGATCTCTATACCCTGGGCCGCGGAGGCTGCGTGCTGGCCGGGGGCGACCGGAAAACGCTGAGCCCGGGCGGCCACGTCATGGAGAATTGCCATGTGTGGGATTTTTCGCGCATAAACCGCACTTATACCCCGGCCGTGGCCGTCGACGGCGTGGGCAACCGGGTGGCCCACAATTCCTTTCACCACAGCCCCGGGCATGGGATGCGGGTCGAAGGGAACGAGCACCTCGTGGAACTCAACGAAATCCACGATGTGGTGCTGGAAACCGACGACCAGGGGGGACTGGACATGTTCGGCAACCCCACTTACCGCGGCAACATCATTCGCTACAACTTCTGGCACCATATTTGCAATAGCCGACCTTGCGGCCAGGCCGGCGTGCGCCTGGACGACGCCATCAGCGGCGTGCTGGTCTATGGCAATCTGTTCTACCGCTGTTCCGAAGCCCTCTTTGGCGGCGTGCAGATCCATGGCGGCAAGGAAAACATCGTTGAGAACAATCTCTTCGTGCAGTGCAAATATGCGGTCAGTTTCAGCGGTTGGGGCGAGGCGCGCTGGCGGCAGTTTCTATCAGACCCGCGGGTTCAAAAACGGCTCCAAGAGGTGCGGTACGACCAGCCGCCGTATAGTAGCCGGTATCCTGCGCTGGCTCGACTGGCCGATAACCCGGATCGAAACTTCGTCTGGCGGAACCTGGCCTATCAGTGCGGGGCGTTGCTTACCCGCGACCGGGGGATCCAGGACCTTCGGGACAACCTGCTGGCCGAGCAGGAAAAGTACGTCCCCAGCGTGCCGGCGCAGCGTAGCCAGCCGCCAGCACAGTCCGCTTTGAAGGAAGGCGGGGCGGCGCAGCCGGCGTCCTTGGCACCGCTGCGGTTGGGCGAGCCGCAAGAGCCCTCGGTGCCGGTCGCTGCGTACGTGCCAGGGCCGATGCCCGATGGCCGGTTACCGATGCCGCCGCCTGTTCGAAAACGGCTTCCCAAGGAGTTGCCCAGCCTGGCGCTCATGGATGGGATCGGTTTCCGCCCGCTTCCGCTGGAACAGATGGGCCTCTATGCCGATGAGTTCCGCACGCCCCCTGAGTCCGCTACGTCCGGGATGCATGTGCCCGGTAGTTCCGGTGCAGCCAGTGGTGGTTAGGCGCGGCACTGCCGGCAGGGGTTGATGGGCGTCAGCAAAGTTTCGGCAAGGCGCCTGCGCGCGGCGCTTTGCGTGGCGAAGCACGCCATCTGCCGGAACCCGGCCTGGCGCAGAGGCGCTTGTACGCGGTTTTGCCGGCTTGGGCCCTTTGTACGGCAAACGGGGCCCCGGCCAGGCCTTGCTTGCGGGTGAGTCGGAGGTGTTGTTTTCAGGGACACATAGCACAGCGGCAAGGGAATCGACTCCGAGCTTTTTCCTGCCCGCCATCCCGGTTCCGGCCCGAAGGGGTCGGGGCGCGAAGGGTTACGGGTGCGGCGTGAGGTGGGAGCTTTGGGGCGAAGGTGGATTGACGGGCGTGGGGGGTGGGGCCAGTCTATAATGCATCCCACATGCCCGCCCCCCCCACGGAGTTCACCATGTCCCTCCTTAGCCCCTCGCTGGCTGTTTGGATCCTGTTGGGCCAGGCGGCTACGTCGCCTTGGACACCCCAAGTTCCGCCCGCCGATCAATTCACGATCCGGGCCGATTGGTTCGACCGCGGCAACGTCCGCACCAGCCTTCCAAGTTCGTATGTATCGTGGGCGGGCATCATGGGGTGCCGCGCATGGGCGAGTTGGTGCTCTTCGACGTGGGCCGGGGCCGGCGCGAGGCCCAGGGAGCGGTGCAGCGTATTCCCGGCCGCGGCAAGAAAGTCGAACCGGTCATCGCCGATAACCTGGTCGATGCTTCGTGGCCCAAGTTCCTTCATCCGTACCCGTTGAGCGAGAAGTACTTTTTGGTGGCGGCGCAGCAGACGCCTCAGTCGCTCTGGGGGATTTATCTGGTGGACGTGTTCGACGGGATGTTTTTGTTGAAGGAGTTGCCGGAGGAGGCGCTTCTGGAGCCCATCCCCTTGCGCAAAACGCCACGCCCGCCAATCCTTCCCGACAAAGTGGATCTCAGGCGCAGCGACGCGGTGATATTTCTGGCCGACGTGTACGCCGGCGGCGGATTGGAGGGCATCCCGCGGGGGACGGTCCAACGGCTGCGGCTGATCAGCTATCACTATCTGTATCCGGGCATGGGGGGGCCGCAGGGCGTCGTGGGCATGGAAGGCCCCTGGGATCTCAAGCGCATCCTGGGCACCGTGCCGGTCGAGGAGGACGGTTCGGCCTTGTTCCGCGTGCCGGCCAATACGCCCCTTGCGGTCCAGCCGCTCGATGCCGAGGGCAAGGCGCTGCAGCTTATGCGGAGTTGGTTTACGGCCATGCCGGGCGAAGTGGTCTCGTGCGTGGGCTGCCATGAGGGGCAGAACTCGGCCCCGCCGAACCGGGCCGCCTTGGCCGCCCGCAAACCGCCCGCGGAGATCACGCCATGGTACGGTCCGGCCCGCGGCTTCAACTTCGCCCGCGAGGTCCAACCCGTGCTGGACCGCTATTGCGTGGGTTGCCACGATGGGCGCACGGTGGCGGGCAAACCGGTGGTGGACCTCCGGGGAGGCCGTCTCATCGCGGACTACACCAGCGTCTATCACCACGGCGGCATCGATGCCGGACATTTCACGACAAGCTATGCGGAACTGCACCGCTGGGTGCGGCGGCCGGGGCTGGAAAGCGATTACCATCTGCTGGTCCCCATGGAGTTCCATGCCGACACGACCCAGTTGGTCCGCATGTTGCGCCGGGGGCATTATGGGGTACGGCTGGATGCCGAGGCCTGGGACCGGCTGATTACCTGGATCGACCTGAACTGTCCGTTCCACGGCACGTGGACCGAAATTGCCGGGCCCCAGCGTGTTGGGCCGCCGGCGCAGCGGCGGCGGGAGCTGGCCCGACGTTATGCCGGTCTGGAAGTCGATCCGGAAGCCATCTTTGCCCCGCCCCCCAAACCTGTGGCGCCGGTGGTGCCGCCCCAGGACGACCGGCCGCTGCCGGCGCCTCGGCGGGTAGCGGGCTGGCCGTTCGACGCGGCCGAAGCCGCCCGCCGCCAGCAACAGTGGGCCCAGCGGTGGCCTGTCGCAGCCGGCCAATCGGTCCGCACGGTGGACCTCGGAAACGGGATCGCCCTGGAAATGGTGCTCATCCCTCCCGGCGAGTTCCTCCTGGGAGACGATCACGGCTATCCTGACGAAAAGCCCCGCACGGCGGTGCGCATCGGCCGCCCCTATTGGATCAGCCGCTGCGAGATCATTAACCGGCAGTTCGCTTGCTTCGACCCCGGCCACGACAGCCGCGTGGAATCGAAGAACGCCATGCAGTTCGGGGTGCGCGGGTTTTACGTCAATGGGCCTTCCCAGCCCGTGGTCCGGGTTACGTGGCAGCAAGCCCTGGCCTTTTGCCGCTGGCTTAGCCAACGCACCGGTGCCCCCTTCTCCCTCCCCACCGAGGCCGAGTGGGAGTACGCCTGCCGCGCAGGGACCGACACCCCCTTCTGGTTCGGCGGGGTGGATACCGATTTCGCAGCGTTTGACAACCTGGCCGACCGCACGCTCCGCCAATACGTCTGCGACCCTTACAGCAAGGTCCGCGTGCCGCTGCCCAACCCCAGCAAATACGACGACTGGATTCCCAAGGACGATCGGTTCGAGGACGGCGGTTTCGTCTCCGAGGAGGTGGGGCACCGGCGCCCCAACCCTTGGGGACTGTGCGAGATGCACGGCAATGTGGCCGAATGGACCCTTTCGGCCTATCGGCCTTATCCTTACCGCCAGGACGATGGGCGAAACGACCCGACAGGCCCGGAGTTTCGTGTCGTGCGGGGCGGCTCGTGGCGCGACCTGCCCCGCGAGTGCCGGTCGGCCAGCCGCCAGCCGTATCGTCCATACCAAAAGGTTTACAACGTGGGGTTCCGCGTAGTGCTGCACGGAGACTGAGGCGGCTTGAAATGGGGCGGACTCCTGCCGCCGGGTGGTGGCGGCCGCGCTTGCCCCTGCGGCCATGGCGGCGCAGCGGCGAGGGTTCTGGGTGTCTCGCCGCGCCCGGCCAGGCCGCAGGCAGCGCCGGCAACTACTTGTTTTGGGGCCAACGAGGGCCTGGTGTCGCCGTTTCGGCCTAAACGGGGCGGCGCCGCCGGCCAGGAGGGAAACCGGTTCGAGGGAGCTTGTCTGGCGATACGTCTTTTGAGGGGACACCTGGGGTGGAGCCAAGGTATGCCCCGGGCCTGCCAAAATGGCACACGGGCAAGGCGGACGCTGTCCGGGAGCCATCGTCGGTGGCAGGGTGGTTTGCTTTAAGTCGTTATATTGAAAAGGCTTGGGTCGCAGTTTCCGCTCGTGGCACAGACCTTGCTGCTATGGGCCGCGAAACGATGGGGCTGCCATAGGGTGCTGCTGCCCCTTTCGGCAGGCACCCGGGGAGTGGTATTCGACGGCCGGGCTGGCCCGACGCAGCCAGTTCTTCGCAGCCAACTTAATTGGTCAACAGGAGGAATCCGCTGTGGCAAAGAAGATGGTATATGACATCGAGGCCCGGCATGCGCTGGCCGAAGGGGTCGGCAAGCTCGCCCGGGCGGTTCGGAGCACGTTGGGCCCCCGGGGCCGCAACGCGGTGCTCGATAAAGGTTGGGGCTCGCCGAAGGTGACCAAGGACGGCGTCACCGTAGCGGAGGACATCGAACTGGAGAATCCCGAGGAGAACCTCGGGGCCCAACTGGTCAAAGAGGCGGCCAGCAAGACCAACGATGTGGCCGGCGACGGGACGACCACGGCCACGGTCCTGGCCGAGGGCATCTATCGGGAAGGGCTCAAGGCCATTGCGGCCGGGCATGATCCCATGGCCCTGGCCCGCGGCATTCACAAGGCTACCGATGTGGTGGTCGAGGCCGTCAAGAAGATGGCCACCCCGATCGACGAGAAAAGCAAGCGGGAAATCACCCAGGTGGCAACCATCGCCGCCAATGGCGATCCTTCGATCGGCCAGGTCCTGGCCGATGCGTTCCTCCGCGTGGGCAAGAACGGCGTGATTACGGTCGAGGAAGGTCGCGGGGCCGAGACGGAGGTCGAGGTCGTCGAGGGGATGCAGTTCGACCGCGGCTTCCTCTCCCCGCACTTCGTCACCAACCAGGACGAGCAGCTCGTCGAGCTGGAGAACTGCTACATCCTGGTGCACGAGGAGAAGATCTCCAACGCCCGCAACCTCGTGCCGCTGTTGGAGGCGGTCAGCCGGTCGGGCAAGCCCCTGTTGATCATCGCCGAAGAAGTGGAAGGCGAGGCGCTGGCCACGCTCGTGGTCAACAAGATGCGGGGGATCTTGAGCTGCTGTGCGGTCAAGGCGCCCGGCTATGGCGACCGGCGCAAGGCGATGCTGGGCGACATCGCGGTCTTGACCGGCGCGCAGCCCATCTTCAAGGACCTGGGGATCAATCTAGAGTTGGTCAAGCTCTCGGACCTGGGGGTGGCTAAGAAGGTGATCGTCGATGCCGATAACACCACCATTGTCGGTGGGGCGGGCGACAAGGCGGCCATCGAGGGCCGGGCCAACCAGATCCGTGCCGAGATCGAAACGACCACCAGCGACTACGACCGCGAGAAACTCCAGGAGCGGCTGGCCAAGCTCTCCGGCGGCGTGGCGCAGATCCGCGTGGGTGCGGCCACGGAGACTGAGATGAAGGAGCGGAAGTTCCTCCTGGAGGATGCTCGTTCGGCCACCAAGGCCGCGCTGGAGGAAGGGGTCGTGCCGGGCGGCGGCGTGGCCCTGCTGCGGTGCGCCAAGGCCATCGACAAGCTCGAACTTAACGGCAGCGAGGCGCTGGGCGCGCAGATCGTCAAGCGGGCGCTGGACCTACCGCTTTTTGCGATCGCCGAGAACGCCGGGCAGGACGGCTCGGTGGTGGTCAACCGCGTGCGGAACGCCAAGAACAAGAACGAAGGCTACGATGCGGAAAAGGACCGCTTCTGCGACCTGGTCGAGGCCGGGATCATCGACCCCGCCAAGGTGGTCCGCGTGGCCCTGCAAAACGCCGCCAGCATCGCCTCGCTGCTGTTGACCACCTCGTGCCTGGTTACCGAGATTCCCAAGGAGGAGTCGGACAAGCATGGTCGTGGCCACGGGCCGGAAGGCATGGGCGAGTTCTGACGGCCCCCTGGCCGCCCGCGCCGGGCTGTGCCGGGTTACTGGTCGCACCCGGCGGGCGCGCCCCCCTCCGGCGCCAACAGGCTGACCAACGTACACGTGGAAGTCATTCCCTAGGACCATTAGAGCAAGAGGAACCGAGTCATGGCCAATATCAATCTCAAACCCCTGGACGAGCGGATCGTGGTCGAGCCGGTCGAGGCCGAAGAGAAGACTCCCGGCGGGATCGTGCTGCCCGATACCGCCAAGGAAAAGCCCCAGCGGGGGACCGTGCTGGCGGTGGGGCCCGGCAAGCTATTGGACAACGGCGAGCGCAGCCCCATGTCGGTTGCCGTGGGCGACGAAGTGATCTACGGCAAGTACTCGGGGACGGATATCGAGATCGACGGCAAGGAGGTGAAGATCCTTCGCGAAAGCGATGTACTGGCGAAGATCATCAAGTAGCCCCAGCCTCTAACCCGACGATTCCCCAAGCCAGGAGGAACCCCTGACGTGCCCAAGCAACTGCTCTTCGAGGATGTCGCCCGAGCCAAAATGCTCAAGGGCGTGGAGAAACTGGCCGATGCGGTCGCCATCACGATGGGACCCACCGGCCGGAATGTGATCCTTGGCAAGTCCTACGGCGGGCCGGCCGTCACCAAGGACGGGGTCACGGTCAGCAAGGAGATCGAGCTGGAAGACAAGTTCGAGAACCTCGGGGCCAAGCTGGTCAACGAAGTGGCCTCGAAGACTTCGGACGTGGCCGGCGACGGCACGACGACCGCCATCGTACTGGCCCGCGCCATCTTCAAAGAGGGCTTGCGGAACATCACCGCCGGGAGCAACCCCACGGCCATCCGCCGGGGAATCGAGAAGGCGGTCGATGCGGCGGTCGAACATCTGGTCTCCATGGCCAAGCGCGTCACCAGCAAGGAGGAGATCGCGCAGGTCGGCGCCATCAGCGCCAACAACGACCGCAAGATCGGCGATCTCCTGGCCGAGGCCATGGAAAAGGTCGGCAGCGACGGCGTGATCACCGTCGAGGAAGGCAAGTCGGCCGAAACCACCTATAAAGTCGTGGAAGGGATGCAGTTCGACAAGGGGTATCTCTCTCCCTACTTCATCAACCGCGCGCCGGAGATGGATTGCCTCCTGGAGGACGCGCTGATCCTGATCCACGAAAAGAAGATCTCCAACATCCGGGACCTGATTCCGCTGCTGGAGCGGGTGGCGCAGGCCGGCAAGCCGCTGTTGATGATCGCCGAGGATGTCGAGGGGGAGGCCCTCACCATGCTGGTGGTCAACAAGCTCCGCGGCGTTTTGAACTGCTGTGCCGTCAAGGCGCCGGGCTTTGGCGACCGCCGCAAAGCGATGCTCCAGGACATCGCCATCCTCACTGGCGGGACGATGATCAGCGAAGACCTGGGGATGAAGCTCGAGAACGTCACGCTCGAGCATCTGGGCAAGGCCAAGAAGATCACGGTCGATAAGGACAAGACCACGATCGTCGAGGGGGGCGGCAAGCAGGCCGACATCAAGGCCCGCATCGAGCAGCTCCGCAAGATGATCGAGGAGACCGACAGCGATTACGACCGCGAGAAGTACCAGGAGCGGCTGGCCAAGCTGGCCGGCGGCGTGGCGGTGGTCAGTGTCGGCGCCAGCACCGAGGCCGAAATGAAGCAGACCAAGGGGCGGATCGAAGACGCCCTGCACGCCACGCGGGCGGCGGCCGAAGAGGGGATCCTCCCCGGCGGCGGTGTCGCCTTGCTCCGGTGCCGCGAGGCGGTGGAAAAGGTGCGGGCCAATGTCCGCGGCGATGAAAAGATCGGCGTGGACATCATCCTCAAGGCGCTCTCCGCACCGCTGCGCCAAATCGCCGAGAACTCCGGTGCCGATGGCGCCGTGGTGGCCGACGAGGTCGCCGAAAAACCCGTCAACACCGGCTTCGACGCCAACACGGGCAAGTACGTGGATATGTATAAGGCGGGGATCATCGACCCCTTGAAGGTGGTGCGCACGGCGTTGGAGAACGCGGCCAGCATCGCCGGCCTGATGCTCACCACCGAAACCCTGGTGACCGACATCCCCAAGGAGGACAAGAAGAAGCAGCCCGCGGTCGAGGGAGCGGTTCGCTGAACCGCGCCGCTGCCCAAACCGCTATGCTTCGGACTCGCCGGGTGGAGGGCCCGGCGAGTCCGGATGCTGAGTGGCCACTCCGGCAGCGGGGTGCGTTTTGCCATGCCAGCCAAGGGAAACCTGCGGTAGAATTGGGTGGTTCGAGTCGGAGCCCCGCACTGCAACCATGCCGACCATGGCTGGCAAACGCGACTATTACGAGGTCTTGGGCGTGGACCGCAACGCCTCGGAGAAGCAGATTGCCGAGGCGTACCGCAAGCTCGCCCTGAAATATCACCCCGACCGCAACCCAGGGGACGAAGAGGCGGTGGCCAGGTTCAAAGAGGCCGCCGAAGCCTTCGAGGTCCTCAACGACCCGGAGAAGCGGGCCATCTATGACCGGTATGGGCACGCCGGGCTGGAAGGCCGCGGGGTCGGCCCGCAGTTCCACGATATCAACGAGATTTTCCAGGCGTTCGGCGACATTTTCGGCGAAAGCCTGTTCGAGGGTTTTTTCGGCACCGGCCGGCGGCGCCGGCGACCCCGCAAAGGGGCCGACGTCCACTGCGAAGTCGAGTTGTCGCTGGAGGAGGCCGCCCGCCAGACCAAAAAAACGATCACCTTCCAGCGCCGCGAATTCTGCCCGACCTGCGAGGGCACGGGCGCCAGGCCCGGCACGCGTCCCGAGGTGTGCCGGTACTGCGGCGGCCGGGGGCACGTGGTGCAGTCCTCCGGAATTTTCTCGATCCAGACCACCTGCCCTGCCTGCCGGGGCGCCGGCGCAGTCATCCGCGAAACCTGCACCACCTGCCGGGGCGAAGGGCTGGTGCTCCGCGAGGTCTCGCGCGAGGTCACCATCCCGGCTGGCGTGGACCACCAGATGCAAGTGCAGATCCCTGGCGAGGGGGAGCCGAGTCCCGACGGCGGCCCCCGGGGCGACTGCCTGTGCACGATCCGCATCCGGCCCCATCCCCTGTTCCGCCGCCAGGGGACACACCTGGTGTGCGAAGTGCCCATCAGCTACGCGCAGGCCGTGCTGGGGGCGACGATCGAGGTGCCCACCCTCGACGGCCCGCGCGAGCTGGAAATCCCCCGCGGTACTCAAAGTGGCACGCAGTTCACCCTGAAAGGGCTGGGGATGCCCGACCCGCGGCATCGCGGACGCGGAAACCTGGTGATCCAGGTGAAAATCGAAGTCCCCCAACGCCTCACCCCCGAACACGAACGGCTGCTCCGCGAGTTGGCGGAGCTGGAGAATCGGCACGTAGGGCCCGAGCGAAAATCCTTTTTCGGAAAACTCAAGGAATACTTCCAAGCCGGTTAGCCGGCGCGGAACCGTTTGCCCGGACTGTCGCGGTTTGCCCGGGGCATGCCGCGGCGACAGGCAGTTTGTGCGGGAAGAGGCCGCGTCTGGTGTTCGGCCTGCCAGGGCCGACGAAGCCAGCCGGCCTGGTACCCGCTTATGGTCCTGCCGGCGCCGACCGATGGAGGTCAGTATATGCCAGATAACCACGAGCCTACCCAAGGGATGCCTCCGGCGACCGAGGCGGCAGGCGCCCAGGCGGCGGCCCCGGCCGAAGACGCCGAAGTTTCGACCCCGGCCACGCCTTCCGCGGCGCAGGGGGGCGACGGGGCCGAGGCCCAGGCGGACCGCGAGGCGGAACTCGCTCGCCGCGATGAAGAGATCGCCCGGCTGCGAAGCGAGCTGGACCAGGCCAAGGACCGCGCGCTGAGGAGCCTGGCCGAGCTGGACAACTACCGCAAACGCGCCGACCGCACCATCGAAGAAGAACGCCGCTATGCCCTGATGCCCCTGGTACGGGACCTGCTTCCGGTGTTGGACGACCTGCGGCGGGCGATCGATTCCTCGCAAACGGCACCCGATGCCGCCGCGTTGCGCGAAGGGGTGGAACTGGTGGCGCGCAAGTTCGAAACGGTGCTGGCCAAGCACCACTGCAAGCCGATCGATGCGCTTCACCACCCCTTCGACCCCAACTACCACGAAGCGCTTCTGCAACAGCCTTCCACCGAGTTCCCTCCGAATACCGTCCTGCAAGTCGTTCGCACCGGCTATACGCTGCATGACCGGGTGGTGCGGCCCAGCCAGGTGATCGTCTCCACCGCGCCGCCGTGAGGCGGCCACTGTGCCGCGGCAAGCGGCTTGCGCCACGGTGCCTGCTTGAACCCTCAATGAAACCTATAGGGAGGATCTCCTTCATGCCGACCTACGAATACGTGTGCGACGCCTGCCAGCATCAGTTCGAGCTGTTCCAGTCCATCACCGCCGAGCCGGAAAAGCAGTGCCCGGAGTGCGGCAAGAAAACGCTGCGGCGGCTGATCGGCCCTGGCGCTGCCATCGTGTTCAAAGGCTCCGGCTTCTACAAGACCGATTACCGCAGCGAATCCTACAAGAAAGCCGCTGCCGCGGAGAAAAGCGGCACCAGCGCATCGAGCGACGGCAAGACGAGAACCGACGGCAAAGCCGCCAGCCAGAGCAAAACCAAGACCGAAACATCGACGGCCGCTTCGTGAACCCCGGGGGCTTTGGCGGTGCCCTCGCTCGTTACCTGTCCCATTTGCGGCAAACAATTCGACCCTGAACAAAGCCGCGCCATGCCCTTTTGCAGCCGGCGCTGTAAACTCATCGACCTGGGACGCTGGCTGGATGAGAAATACGGCATCCCCTACGAGCGCCCCCAACCGGTAGACCCCGAACCGGGCTCGCCCTCGCCTCCGGAATCGCCACCTCAGCCGTAGAGGCCGCAACACGCGGGAAGGCCGGCAACGCCACCGGGGGCTTACGTCCCCGGCTCTTCCGACCTGTGCCACCGGGGGCTTACCTCCCCGGCTCTTCCGACCTGTGCCACCGGGGGCTTACGTCCCCGGCTCTTCC
>FWPU01011386.1_pt1 | contig 12494 bp, 5 predicted proteins | sample 2228361 | NCBI WGS metagenome assembly FWPU01 (sample SAMEA103939777, study PRJEB20133) | metagenome | reverse complement strand
CGCCGTCAACGTCGTCTTCCCGTGGTCGATATGCCCAATCGTCCCCACGTTCACATGCGGCTTCGTCCGCTCAAATACCGGCTTGGCCATGGGAATGCTCCTTTCGAGACTAAATCAACGGTTGCGCCCATCCGCCAGGCGCAACCCTTCCATTATACCTGACGACCCCTCTTCTCGCAAATCTTGAGGCGCTGCGCTAACGGCCGCCCAGCAGGATACGCTCGGCGAGCATCGGGTCGAGCTGTTGATAGCGCGCGAACTCCATCGTAAACGTGCCGCGCCCCTGCGTCGCCGAACGCAGGCGCGTCGCATAACCGAACATCTCCGCCATCGGCACCATGGCGTGGATCATCTGCATGCCTGGCCCATGGGGTTCCAACCCCTCCACCTGGCCGCGCCGCGCGCTCAGGTCGCCGATGATGTCCCCCGTATGCTGCTCCGGCACCACGATATCGACCCGCATGATCGGCTCCAGCAACACGGGGCCGGCCCTTTGCACCGCCTCTTTCAGCGCCATCGATCCGGCGATCTTGAACGCCAGCTCCGAGGAATCGACCTCATGATAGGAGCCGTCCACCAGCCGCACTTTGATGTCCACGATGGGGAACCCGGCCAACGCGCCGTTCTCCAGCGCTTCCTGGACTCCCGCCTGGACGGCGGGAACGAACTCGCGCGGGATGACGCCGCCGACGATCGCATCCTCAAAGACGAAGCCCTGCCCGGCTGGCAACGGTTCCACCTCGATCCAGACGTGGCCATATTGTCCGCGGCCACCGGTCTGACGGATGAACCGCCCCTCGGCGCGCGCTGGCCGCGTGATCGTCTCCCGATAGGCCACCTGAGGGCGCCCCACATTGGCCCCCACGCGGAACTCGCGCAACATGCGATCGACCAGCACCTCGAGATGCAGCTCCCCCATGCCAGAGATCAGGGTCTGCCCCGTCTGTTCGTCCGTGCGCACGCGGAAGGTCGGATCCTCTTCCGCCAGCCGCTGCAGGGCGTCGGACATACGATCCTGGTCCGCCTGCGTCTTCGGCTCGATCGCGACCGAGATCACCGGCTCTGGGAACTGGATCGCCTCCAGGAGCACAGGCGCCTCAGGCGAGGTGAGGGTTTCTCCTGTGAACGTCTGCTTCAACCCCAGCACAGCGCCGATATCGCCTGCATAAATCGCCGGGATATCTTCGCGCTTGTCGGCGTACATGCGGGTCAGCCGCCCCACCCGTTCTTTGCGCCGCCTGTTCACATTAAGAAGCTGCTCGCCGCTGTGCAACGTCCCCGAGTAGACGCGCACATAGGCCAAACGCCCCATGTAGGGATCGCTCACGATCTTGAAGACGAGCGCGGCCAATGGCCCATCATCATCGGGGGTGCGCACTTCCTCGCGCCCGGTGTCGGGGTGGGCGCCAACGATCGGAGGGATGTCCAGGGGAGACGGAAGATAATCGACGATCGCATCGAGCAGGGGCTGCACCCCTTTGTTGCGCAATGAGGACCCGCACAGGATCGGCACCAGCTTGCTGGAGAGCACCGCCCGCCGCAGGGCGACGCGCAACTCATCAGGAGCGATCGGCTCTCCCTCTAAGTACTTATGCAAAATCCCGTCATCCGTATCGGCGATCGCCTCGATCAACTGCTCGCGTCGGCGGCCGGCCTCCGCCTGCAGGTCGGCAGGGATATCTATTAGCTGCGGCTGCGCCCCCAGATCATCCGTGTACAGCAGGGCCTTTTCCGCGATCAGGTCGACGACCCCGCAAAACGAATCGGCGACGCCGATTGGCATCTGGATCGGCAACGGGCGCGCGTGGAGCCGCGACTCGATCATCGCGACCGTGCGCTCGAAGTCGGCGCCCACGCGATCCATCTTGTTGATGAAGCAAATGCGCGGGACGCGATAACGATCGGCCTGCCGCCATACCGTCTCCGACTGCGGTTCGACGCCGTTCACCGCGTCGAAGATGACCACGCCGCCGTCGAGCACCCGCAGGGAACGTTGGACCTCAGCCGTAAAGTCGATATGGCCCGGCGTGTCGATGATGTTGATCTGAACGTCTCGCCATGTGCACGAGATCGAGGCGGCCGTGATCGTGATGCCGCGCTCGCGTTCCTGCTCCATCCAGTCCGTGACCGTAGTCCCCTCGTCCACATTGCCCAGACGATAGGTGCGGCCCGTATAGAACAGGATGCGTTCGGTTGTCGTGGTCTTGCCGGCGTCAATATGGGCGATGATGCCGATATTGCGCAGCCGGGAGAGAGGGACCTCTCTCGTCATCTCACATCACCTCGCGCCGAGAGGCGCCGCGCCGGGAAAGCGCCCACCTACCAGCGATAATGCGCGAAGGCGCGATTGGCCTCGGCCATGCGATGGGTGTCCTCGCGCCGCTTGATCGTCGCTCCCTGGTTCTGGAACGCATCGATCAGCTCAGCCGAGAGCTTCTCGATCATCGACTTGCCAGGACGCTGGCGCGCATACTGGACCAGCCAGCGCAACGCCAGGCTGAGGCGGCGATCGGCCGGGATCTCCAGGGGCACCTGATAGGTGGCGCCGCCCACGCGACGGGGGCGCACTTCGATCACCGGCGTCGCATTGCGGACGGCCTGCTCCAAAGCTTCGAGCGCTGGCTTTTGGAGACGCCGCTCCAGGACCGCCATGCTCTCATAGACGATCCTCTCCGCCGTGCTCTTCTTGCCGTTCAACATCACTTTGTTGATCAGCCGTGCCACCAGCTCGCTGTTGTACTTCCAATCGGGCTGGATGATCCGCCTGGGCGGACGATTGCGTCGAGCCATAAGACACTCCTCATGCTACAGTAGATCATAAGACACAAGATGCAAGGCCGGGGATGGAATCACGCACATCCCATGCCCTGCATCTTGTACGTTACAGAATCAAGAGAGGAGAGAGGGCCTTGCGCACGCCTCCGGTTACCCCTGGAGGCTTACGGCCCCCGAACGATTCGCGACGGGCGCAGCGCGGCTCACTTGGGCTGCTTCGCCCCATACTTGGAGCGGCCGCGTTTGCGGTTTTCTACACCAGCCGAATCCAGGGCCCCCCGCACGATGTGATAACGCACGCCAGGCAGGTCCTTGACGCGGCCTCCCCGCACCAGGACCACAGAGTGTTCCTGCAGGTTATGGCCTTCCCCGGGGATATAGGCGGTCACTTCGACGCCGCTGCTCAATCGCACGCGCGCGATCTTACGCAACGCCGAGTTCGGCTTCTTCGGCGTCATCGTGCGCACCTGTGTGCAGACGCCGCGACGTTGCGGGGATCCCTTGCGCGTCCGCACCGTGCGCCCCGTCAGCGCATTGTAGCTGAAACGCAACGCCGGCGCCTTCTCTTTCTTGACCACAGGCTTGCGCCCCTTGCGGATCAACTGATTAATCGTAGGCAAGTTATGCTCCTCCCTCGTCGCTCACCTGAACATAGGCACGAAATTGCGGGCAAGCGAGCTGCCGCCTCCAGGCCCACAAGCGCCGATTCTAGCATAGCGCATGAGCCGGGTCAAATTTCCATCTCCATGTCCGTATCGCGATCCTCGTATTCGAAGTCGTCGTCTTCGGTGTCATACATGTTATAGGAATCGGACATGTCTGCGTCGCCCTCGCCTTCGCTGTCGAGGTCGGTGTACGGCTCGTCGCTATCATACGAGAAATCATCATCGTCCAGGCTGCCTGTGCCGATCAGCTCGCCCTGCAACATGCTGAGCCGGTCTTCGTTGGGGGCCGGCGCGGGCTGGCCTCCGGTCGTGATCGGCCGGCGCATCCGCTCCTCGAAGCCGGTGCCCACCGGGATCAGTTTGCCGATGATGACGTTCTCTTTGAGGCCGCGCAGCTCGTCGGTCGCGCCCTTGACCGCCGCCTCCGTGAGGACGCGCGTGGTCTCCTGGAACGAGGCTGCGGCCAGGAAGCTGTCCGTAGTCAGCGAGGCCTTGGTCACGCCCAGGAGGACCGTCTCGCCGCGCGCGGGCGTCCCGCCGCGGCGCATGATCTCATTGTTGGCCGCCTCAAAGGTGAACCGATCGACCAGCTCGCCCGGCAGGAACTCGCTGTCGCCCGTGGAACGCACGCGGATCTTGCGCAACATCTGGCGGATGATGATCTCGATGTACTTGTCGTGGATGTTGACGCCCTGCGATCGGTAGACCTTCTGCACCTCCTCGAGGAGGTACATCTGACACGCCTCGCGGCCCTGGATGCGCAGCACCTCGCGCGGGTTCTTGGCCCCTTCCGTGAGCTGCTCCCCGGCCTTGACGTGGTCGCCCTTGTTGACGCGCAGGCGCGCGGAAGGCGGGATCTCGCGCTCCCACTTCTCCGTATCCTCGCGACGCACCACGGCGCTGGCCGTCTCCGCATCCAGGTAGATGTTGCCATCCATGCCGGCGAGGAGCACCTCCTCCTCGCTGAGGCCACGCGCCACGACCGTGTCCTCCTGGACGCGATCGCCGTCCTGCACGGCTACCGTCCAGCCTTCCGGGATCGTCAGCTCACGGCGGACCAGGCGCGTGTTGGTGATGGTGAGCTTGCGCAACTCCCCTTCCCAGAAGATATCGACGACGCCGTCGATCTCGGCGATCACGGCCTCGCCCTTGGGGGTGCGCGCCTCGAAGATCTCCTCCACGCGCGGCAGGCCCTGGGTGATGTCCTCAGCGCCAGCCACGCCGCCGGTGTGGAAGGTGCGCAACGTAAGCTGCGTGCCCGGCTCGCCGATCGATTGGGCGGCGATGATGCCCACCGCCTCGCCTAGATTGACCAGGCCGCCGCGAGCCAGGTCGGCTCCGTAGCACTGGCGGCACAGACCGTGCGCCGCCTCGCAGCTGAGCGGCGAGCGCACGAAGACGCGCTCCACCTTCGCCCCGTCGATGAGCATGATCTGCGGCCGCTCGATCATCATCCCTTTCTCGACGATCACCTCGCCGGACCGCGGGTCGACGATCGGCGCCGCCGTGATGCGACCGATGATGCGTTCCCCAAACGATTCGCCAATCGGCGCCGAGCTTTCGCGATCGATCCAGATGCCGCCCTGGGTGCCGCAATCCTCCATCCAGATCATGACGTCCTGAGCGACATCGACCAGGCGCCGCGTCAGGTAGCCAGCGTCGGCCGTGCGCAGGGCGGTATCGGCCAAACCCTTGCGCGCGCCGTGCGTGCTCAAGAAGTACTCGAGGGCGGTCAACCCCTCGCGGAAGTTAGAGCGGATCGGGTGCGAGATGATGCGCCCTGACGGATCGGCCATCAGGCCGCGCATGCCCGCCAACTGGCGAATCGGCTGGATGCCGCCCTTGGTGGCGCCGCTCGTCGCCATCGCGCCGAGGCCCTCGGTGGCGTTGAACAGCCGCTTGACCTCCTGCGTGATGTCGTCCGTCGCGCGCGTCCACAGCTCCACCACCTTGTTGTACTGCTCTTCCTCGGTGATGAGGCCGCGGCGGAACTGGCGCTCCGTATCCTCCACATCGCGGGTCGCCTTGGCCAGGATGGCCGCTTTGGCCTCCGGCACATTGATGTCGGAGACGGCGATCGTCATGCCGGAACGCGTCGCGTAGTAGAAGCCGACGCGCTTGATCTCATCGACGAGCCTGGCGGTTCGTTCCGGACCGAGTCGCTGATAACACTCGGCGACGACCTCGTTGAGGTTCCCTTTGTCCATGACGCGATTGACGAACCGAAGCTCTTCCGGCAGCGACATGTTGAAGAGGACGCGCCCCACGGTCGTCTCGATGAGGCCGCTCAATTGCACTTTATCGGGGTCGATGCCACGCGCTTCGAGCGCGCGCTGCAGGTCTTCCCAGGCGATGCTGTCGAAGCCAGGGACCGTCAGCATCTGCGTGCGTCCTTGTCGCACGCGCTCGACCACCTGCGCCAGATTCACGATGCCAGCGGCGTTGAGGGCGGCGCGCGTCGACTCGGGCAGGTCCAGATACTCCAGCCCGCGGTCTTCCAGCCAACTGCGGTAGCGCACCTTGATCTTGGCCTGGATATCGATCGTGCCCAGGTCGTAGGCGAGCTGCACTTCATCGAAGTCAGCGAAGGCGCGCCCTTCCCCTTTCACGCCGGGACGCTCCAGGGTGAGGTAGTAGCAGCCGAGCACCATGTCTTTGGCGGGGCCGACGATCGGCTCGCCCGAGGCGGGCTTGAGCAGGTTATGGGTCGCCAGCATAAAGCGACGCGCCTCCTCGACCGCTTTATCGGAGAGGGGCACGTGGACAGCCATCTGATCGCCGTCGAAGTCGGCGTTGAACGCCGCGCACACCAGCGGATGGATCTGAATGGCGCTCCCCTCGATCAACACCACCTCGAACGCCTGGATGCCCAGGCGATGCAGGGTCGGCGCGCGGTTGAGGAGCACGGGCCGCTCGCGCGTGATCGACTCCAGGACATCCCACACGGCCGGGTCCCCGCGATCGACCATGCGCTTGGCGCTCTTGATGTTGTGCGCGTAGTTCTGCTCGACCAGGCGGCGCATCACGAACGGCTTGAACAACTCCAGGGCCATCTTCTTGGGCAGGCCGCACTGGTGCAACTGCAGCTCGGGGCCAATCACGATCACGGAACGCCCGGAGTAGTCGACGCGCTTCCCCAACAGGTTGCGGCGGAACCGCCCCTGCTTGCCCTTGAGCAGGTCGCTGAGGCTCTTCAGCTTGCGCTTTCCCGAACGGGAGACCGCGCGGCCGCGACGGCCGTTGTCGATCAGGCTATCGACGGCCTCCTGAAGCATGCGCTTCTCGTTGCGGACGATCACGTCCGGCGCGCCCAGCTCCAACAGGCGCTTGAGGCGATTGTTGCGATTGATGACGCGGCGGTAGAGATCGTTGAGGTCGCTGGTCGCGAAGCGGCCGCCGTCGAGCTGCACCATCGGGCGCAGATCCGGCGGGATGACCGGCAAGACGGTCAACACCATCCATTCCGGCCGGTTGCCCGATTTGCGGAACGATTCGACCACGCGCAGGCGCTTGGCCGCCTTCTTGCGGCGCTGCTTGGAGCGCGTCGTGCGAATCTCATGGCGCAACTCCTTGGCCATTTTATCGAGATCGAGACGGGAGACGATCTCGCGGATCGCTTCCGCCCCCATGCCGGCCTTGAAGACGTTGCCCCAGCGATCGGCCAGCTCGCGATAGCGCCCCTCGGTGATGAGATCCATCGCCTGGAGATTGCGCAGCTCTTGCATGTCCATCGCGTGCTGCTGACGCAGGCGGTCTTTTTGCTCCTCGAGATCCGCGCGCAGCTTCTCGATCGTAGCGTCGGCCTCACGCCGCTGCTGATCGCGGCGCGCCTGGATGAGCAGGCGCACCTCCGCTTGCCTGGCGCGCACCTCGTCCTCAACCTGGCTCAAGCGCGCCTGCACCGTCTCGTGAACGCGCTCGAAATGATCGCGGCCGATCTTCTCGCCGGCGTCGATCAGCGGCTCACCCAGCCATGGCAAACCTAGCGGCTCCGTCAGCGTCTGCCCCGTCATGTGCTCGAGTTGGGTCTGACGCTCCCGGGCGATCCCCATGATCTCGTCGGTCGCCGAGGCCAGGCGGTCCTCCAACTCGCGCAGTTGCCGTTCCTCGTCGGCGTCGAGAGCAGCCAACACCTCGTCGCGCTCGGCCTCCAGCTTTTGGACCTGCGCGTTGAACTCGCCCTCGAGGCGGGCGATGCGCATGGCCAGCTCGCGCTCGTTGCGCTGCAACGTGCGCTGGCGCGCCTCCTCGTCGACGTGGGTGATGATAAATTGGGCGAAGTAGAGCACGCGCTCGAGGTTGCGCGGGGAGATGTTGAGCAGCAGGCCGAGCCGGCTGGGCACCCCCTTGACGTACCAGATATGCGCCACCGGCGAGGCCAGTTCAATGTGGCCCATGCGCTCGCGCCGCACGCGCGCGGGCGCCACCTCGACCCCACACTTCTCGCAGACGATCCCCTTGTAACGGACCCGCTTGTACTTACCGCAATAGCATTCCCAATCCTTGGTTGGGCCAAAGATTCGTTCGCAGAAAAGGCCGTCACGCTCCGGGCGAAGCGTCCGATAGTTGATCGTCTCCGGCTTGAGCACCTCGCCATGAGACCACTCACGGATCTTGTCCGGAGAAGCGAGCGAAATGCGAATGGCGCTGAAATCGTTAACTTCCACGGTCAGTTCCCCCCTTCAAGGCCCACACACGCGAACGAGCGAAAGGACAAAAGAGCGAACCAGCGAAGAGGATCAGTCGATTCGCTGACTCGCTGACTCGCTGATTCGCTGATTCGCCTTATCACTCATATCCCGCCATCGGTCCCGGCACGCTCAGGCTGAAGCCCAACTTGGGCAGGCGCTCCTCCAGCTCCTCACGTCCAAACTGGACCACCTCGCGCTTGTCGTTGATCACCTCCACGGCCAGCCCAAGCGATTGCAGCTCCTTCACGAGCACACGGAACGACTCGGGCACGCCGGGCGGGCTGATCGGCTCGCCTTTGACGATCGCCTCGTAGGTCTTGACGCGCCCGGTGACGTCATCCGACTTGACGGTCAACATCTCCTGGAGGACATAGGCCGCGCCGTAGGCCTCCAGCGCCCACACCTCCATCTCGCCGAAGCGCTGGCCGCCGAATTGCGCCTTGCCGCCGAGGGGTTGCTGGGTGACCAGGCTGTAGGGGCCGGTCGACCGGGCGTGCACCTTGTCCTCGACCAGGTGGGCCAATTTCATCATGTTGATGACGCCGACCGTCACTGGCTGGTCGAACGGCTCGCCCGTCTTGCCGTCGTACAGCCTCTGCTTGCCCGTCGTCGGCAACGGCCACTGGATCGCCTTGCTGGCCTTTTCCGCGAAGGCCAGGAGGTCAGCATCGGCGACGTTGCTCGGATCGAGGCCGTGCGCCCGGATCAGATCCTCATAATGGCGGATCCACTCGCGAGCGCACACCAGGCGCGCGCGCTGATCGGCCTGCTCGCGTTCGGCGAGCGGGCGAGGATCGTCCTCGAACGAGAGGAGCGACTCGGGGTCGTAGCCGCGCTCGCGCAGCCATTCGCGCAGCACGCTGCGGCGCCGATAGACGCGATCCTGCACGATCCGATCCATGTCATAGTCGGAGCGGTCCTGCAACCATTCCGTGATATACAGGAGGCGCGCTTCCTCGTCGTCCACCAGGCTATCCTCGGGCAGCCCTTGTGTGCGGACCATATCCCAGGCGCGCTCCGTGATCTCGGCCCAGGCTTTGTCGATGAGCCAGGCGCGCGCCAGCTCCGCCTCGATGGCCTGTTCGGGGGCCGGATCGAAGACGGGGGTGATGACGCGAAAGCCGAGGCGATCGGCCGCCCATCCCAGGTGGGTCTCCAGGATCTGGCCGATGTTCATGCGCGCCGGCACCCCCAAAGGATTCAAGATGATGTCGATCGGCGTGCCGTCCTCGAGGAAAGGCATGTCCTCGATGGGGACGATCTTGGAGATCACCCCTTTGTTGCCGTGGCGGCCGGCCATTTTGTCGCCAGCGCTGAGTTTGCGGCGCTGCGCCACGGAGACGCGCACCATCTTCTCGACCCCGGCCGGCAGATCGCGATACTCGTCGCGCCCGAAGACGCGCACATCGACGACCTTGCCGTGTTCGCCGTGGGGCAGGCGCAGCGAGGAGTCCTTCACCTCGCGCGCCTTTTCGCCGAAGATCGCGCGCAGCAGTTTCTCCTCAGGGCTTAGCTCCGTCTCCCCTTTGGGAGTGATCTTGCCCACCAGGATATCGCCCGGCCCCACTTCGGCGCCGATGCGGATGATCCCCTCCTCATCGAGGTCCTTCAGCGCTTCCTCGCCGACATTCGGGATGTCGCGCGTGATCTCCTCGGGGCCTAGCTTGGTGTCGCGCGCTTCCACCTCGTGCTTCTCGATGTGGATTGAGGAGAACTTATCTTCCCACACTAGGCGCTCGGAGATCAGGATGGCGTCCTCGTAGTTGCCGCCCTCCCAACTCATGAAGGCGCAGAGCACGTTCTGGCCCAACGCCAGATGACCTTCCTGCGTGGAGCTGGAGTCAGCCAGGACATCTCCCTGTTTGACGCGCTGCCCCTTGAAGACGACCGGCCGCTCATCGATGCACGTCGATTGGTTCGAGCGATTGAACTTGCGCAGCGGATAGCGTCGGCAGGTGCCATCATCCTCCTGGACGACGATCGCCTCCGAGGTCGCGCTGATGACCTCGCCCGCTTTTTCGGCCACCACGACCTGGCCGGAATCGAAGGCCGCCTGATATTCCATGCCCGTGCCCACCAAAGGCGCCTCCGGGCTGAGCAAGGGGACCGCCTGGCGTTGCATGTTCGACCCCATCAGGGCGCGGTTGGCGTCGTCGTGCTCCAGGAAGGGGATCAGCGCCGCCGACACCGAGACGATCTGCTTGGGCGACACATCCATGTAATCGACGGTATCAGGCGATTCGAAGAGGAAGGCTTCGCCGCGGCGCACCGAGACGCGCGCGGTCGTGAACTCGCCGCGCTCGTTGAGCGCTGAGCTGGCCTGGGCGATGGCGTGGCGCTCCTCCTCGTCCGCCGTCAGGAAGACGATCTCATCGGTGGCGAAGGCAGCGACCTTGATCAGGGCGTCGGGAGCGACCTTGATCCTGGCCCCTCCACCTGCGGGGAACAAGGCCGCGATCCGACGCGCCGTGGCCGCGTCGACCACTGCCCCGGCGTGGGCGATCACTTCGCCAGTCTCCGGGTCGGCCACGATCTGGCACAACGTGCGGCCGATCAGGGCCGATTCCTCGGCAGCCACTTCGACGGGTGGGTATACTGCGCAGATCAGGGCGGCGGTATCCGCATCAATGACCGTCCCCGTGCGGGCGATCGTCTCGCCGGTCGCCGGGTCAACGATATCCTGGCGCAGCGTACGGCCGATCAGGGCCGATTCCTCCGTTGGCACTTCGTGCTTGACGCGGCGATAGGGGGTCTCGATGAAGCCGAACTCGTTGACGCGGCCGTAGGTGGCCAGCGAGCCGATCAGGCCGATGTTCGGCCCTTCCGGCGTCTCGATAGGGCAGATGCGGCCATAGTGGCTGTGGTGCACGTCGCGCACGTCGAAGCCAGCGCGCTCGCGGCGCAGGCCGCCAGGGCCGAGGGCGCTCAGACGCCGCTTGTGGGTCAGCTCGGCCAGCGGGTTCGTCTGGTCCATGAACTGGCTGAGCTGAGACCCGCCGAAGAACTCGCGGATAGCGGCGACGACGGGGCGGATATTGATCAGCGAGAGAGGGGTCAACTGGCCTGGCTCGCGGATCGACATGCGCTCGCGCACGACGCGCTCCATACGCAGCAGGCCGATGCGCAACTGATTCTGGATCAGTTCGCCCACCGTCTTCACGCGGCGGTTGCCCAGGTGATCGATGTCATCGCCGCGAAAGACGCCGTTGTTGATCTGGATCATGCGGCGGACGACGCTGACGATATCCTCGTTGGTCAATGTGCGCTGGCTCTGTGGGATGGCCAGGTCGAGGCGACGGTTGAGCTTATAGCGGCCAACGCGCCCCAGGTCATAGCGCCGCGGGACGAACAGCAGGTTTTGGAGGAAGTTACGGGCGTTGTCGAGCGTGGGCGGATCGCCCGGGCGCAAGCGCTTGTAGAACTCGAGGAGGGCGGCGTCGATCCCCTGCTTGGAAGCTTCGGAGCCAGTCGCGGTGACCGAGGTCGGGTCGCGTTCGAGGGTCGCGTCGATGTACGGATGCTCGGGGACGTTATCCACCTCGGCGAAAAGCTCACGGATCTCGTCGTCGGTGCCGTAGCCGATAGCGCGCAGGAACACGGTCACGGGCAGCTTACGCTTGCGGTCGACCTTCACCGACAGGACATCGCGCTTCGACGTTTCGAACTCGAGCCAGGCGCCGCGGCTGGGGATCAGTTTGGCGAAGCACAGCTCGCGGCCGGTGGCGCGGTCCTCCTCGACGGTGAAATAGACGCCGGGCGACCGGATCAACTGGCTGACGACGACGCGCTCGGCGCCGTTATAAATGAAGGTGCCCGACTCGGTCATCAGGGGGAAATCGCCCATGAACACGTCCTGTTCGGTGATCTCCCCCGTCTCCTTGTTGACGAGTTTGGTTTTGACCCAAAGGGGGGCCGCGTACGTCATATCGCGATCGCGGCACTCACGCTCGGGATACTTTGCTTCGCCGAACCAGAAATCGCCGAAGTGCAACTCCAGGTTGCGGTTGAAGCTGACGATCGGGCTGATCTCGTCGAACAGCTCGCGCAGGCCCTCGGTCTGGAACCAGCGGAACGAGACCAACTGCACCTCGATGAGATGAGGCAACGGGAGCACATCAGGCAACCTGGCGTACGACTTGGCGGCAGGCAAGCGGCCGTTTCTGGTCTGAACGGTCATATCCTCACCCCACTCCTTCTGTGAAGCAAAAAAAACCCACTCCGAGCGGATGGGTTGTCTATAAAAGAGGGTCTGTCGTATCGACTATGATAGGGGATGCTCCCCCCGTCCTACTGTATGGCAACACCCGATTCTAGCACACTTGGGATGATCTGTCAAACTTTTTGTTAGCGCGCCAAACCGATG